>OLOI01002249.1_pt1 | contig 14348 bp, 3 predicted proteins | sample 1672131 | NCBI WGS metagenome assembly OLOI01 (sample SAMEA3136651, study PRJEB25190) | human gut metagenome | reverse complement strand
TAGTAAACGTTACAGAGGGAGCATGAGACAGGTTATCCTCCGTAACGTTTACCCCCTCTGTAACTTATGTTTGTAAAACTGAATTTTTCAAAAAAAGTTTGACTATATGAAATTTAATATTACTGCCATAAAACTGCTCTTGTTATACAGCTTGTTATACAGTATATATTATACATAACAAATATAACTTTTTTGACTATTAGAGAGAAAGCTTAAAAAATGCCACGCAGACATTATTTGTCTGTGTGGTATTTTGGGTTTTAAGGGTGGACATTCTCTAGTCATAATGAGTAAAGAAAATAGCGGAACAAAAAGGACGAGCTCAAAACAAGTTACAAAATATAGTAAATAATAAAATCTCCAAGTATAAAAGATAACGGTTTGGCGGCCACATTACCTAAAGACATACACGGAGGAATTAAAAATGAGAAAAAATATAAGTACATAAGACGCAATAAGAAGTATATCACATTCTAAGTATAGATTGAACTAAGGTCAGTGCTTAGAACCCACTAATGTATAATCACTTTTGTAAAATGATATAATAGTACATTTATTCTATTGCAATTGTGATATTTAGATAATTTAACCTAAAATACGAACTTTGTTATATATTCATAATGACAAAAAATTATAAATTGTTGACATAAATTTTGGCAACTGATATAATTTAAAGTGAAAATGATATACTGGTGTTTTTATATTTATGTAGGTCGTATATTAAAACTAATAATAACTTTTAATTTATAATAAAACTGGTGTTTCCTGCGTAAAAAACTTTGAAATATTGGTCAGTATTTCTTTGCTGTTGCACATTAATTTGCCGTGTTTAGCAAATGTTAAGTCATTATTCGTTTGTAGATGCTACCGGAATAATCAAATGTCAAGATGTCATTAGAAAATTTAAGTCAGGAGTAAAAAAATGGGGAGAGCAATTAAAAAAGCGGTTTCATTTGTACTTGTATTTATGATGGTTTTCAGCTTGTTTACTATTTTGCCGAGTGAGGTATTTCACACGGCATATGTAAGTGCAGCTGAGGCAATATCATCAGTAGGTGCGAGTTCAACCGAAACCTACACAACAGACGATTTCACCTACACGCTGACAGATGAATACTCAAAGGTTCAGATTTTGAGTTATATCGGCAGTGACACGGATGTGGTGATTCCCGATAGAATTGACGATAAAAGGGTTACGTCAATCGGTGCAAATGCGTTTTCGGGCAAAGCAATCACATCGGTAGTATTAGGCGAGTATGTGGAAAGTATAGGTGATAGAGCATTTTACAATTGTGCGTCACTATCAAGTATTGATTTTTCAAAATCAAATGTAAAAACAATCGGACAATTTGCATTTGCATTAACAAAATCAATTGAAACAATAGAGTTTCCGGATAGTCTTGAAAGTATAGGCAATTATGCTTTTTCACCGTATTCTTCAGGATATTATTATTATTACGCAACATATGTAGCAAGCGGACTAAAGACTGTAAAGTATGGAACAGGACTTAAGACAATAGGCGAAGGAGCTTTTTACCGTAACTATAACCTAATTTCTGTAGAGTTTACAGGTTTTGATATTACTTCAATAGGATCATCAGCGTTTTATAACTGTACAGGGCTTACAGAACTTAGTCTTACAGGTAATAATGCAACGATAGGTAATAGTGCATTCCAATATTGTACATCACTTAAAGATGTAACAATCGGAACAGGTGTAAAGACAATAGGAACCGGTGCATTTGGCGACTGTACAAAGCTTGAAACAGTAAATTTGTCAAATGATGTTCATACAATTGGAAATTCTGCTTTTGGAAGCTGCTCTGCACTAACAAGCATTAATATGGGCAATGGACTTACTTCACTGGGAACATATGTATTTAGCAATTGTTCAAAACTTGAAAGCATTGTAATCCCTGATGGAGTAACATCGGTTGGAGATAGTACATTCCAAAATTGTACTTCATTAAAGACAGTATCAATAGGAAGCGGATGTAAATCAATTTCTACTACTGCATTTCTTGATTCAACTGCGCTTGAAGAAATAGCAGTATCAAATGATAACGCTGCTTATTCAAGCGTTGATGGTGCTTTGTTCAACAAAGATAAAACATCAATTGTTCTTTATCCGAAGAATAAAGCAGGATCTTTTGTAATTCCCGATACGGTAATATCAATATCGTCATATGCATTTCAAAATTGTCATAGACTCACGAGCATTACTATAGGTAAAGGTGTAGAAACTGTAGGTTCATATGCATTCCATGGTAGTACCGCGCTTGAAAGTGTTGTGTTTAAAAATGGAGATGAAGTAAATAAAATTATTGGGGATTTTGCTTTTACTAATTGCTCGGGATTGAAACGTGTATCATTAGGAAATGCAGTAAAGTCAATTGGTAATCGTTCGTTTTTCAATTGTCAATCACTATCAAGTGTGGATTTTTCAAATTCCAACATAAAGACAATCGGAGAGTATGCTTTTGCACTTGGACATTCGCTGGAAACAATAGAGTTTCCGGATAGTCTTGAAAGTATAGGAGATTATGCATTTACTCCATACAGATACGGAACATCCGGTGACTATGTGGCAAGTGGACTTAAAAGTGTAACCTTTGGTACAGGACTCAAGACAATAGGATACGGTGCATTTTTCGGGAACCGTAATCTTGTTTCTATAAAATTTAGGGGAGCGGATCTTACCCGAATAGGAGACATTGCATTTAATCATTGTACAGGACTAACTGATTTAAGTATTACAGGCAACGATGCAGTAATAGGTGCTTGGTCATTTGATAACTGTAGTTCGCTAAAAGAAGTAAAAATTGGAACAGGAATAAAAACTGTTGAAAATGGTGCGTTTAATTACTGCGAAATTCTGGAAACAGTAAATGTGTCAAATGATGTTCAGACAATTGGAGATTCTGCCTTTGGATCTTGTCATGAACTCAGTACAATTGTACTTGGCAAAGGTATAACATCAATCGGAACAAATGCAATTGCCGGTTACAGCAATCTTACAGTTTACTGCTATGAGGATACATACGCTCACACATATGCAACGAGTATGAGCAATGTTGACATCAAGTTTGTGCGTGACAACTACTATGTTGTTGATTTGAAATTATCCGGAATTTCAAGCAGCAGTGCAAAAATAAGCTGGAAAAAGCCAAACGGCTATGACACAATTGATCATTATATTATTTATAAAAACGGCGTTAAATACGACGAAACTTCAGATACAAGCTACACTGACATAAATCTTGAGAGCGGTAGTGAGTATGTTTATGGTGTATATGCTGTTGACAAGGACGGAGTTATCTCTGAAGAAAAAACAATCACCGTAACACCTGCCTGCACATCGGTTAAGAGCATAACTCTGCCTAACGACAGTTCAGAAATCGGCGGTCTTAAGGGTATTAAGCTCACCGGAACGATGGAAAACAGCCTTTCAAAGTCTGGCGGTTCGGCTAAGTTTCTCTACAGTGCCGATGGCAAGGAATGGCAGAACGCCTGCACAGCATCGGCTCAGTCAAACGGCGTCGACTATGTAGGAAGTTGGTCGCTTGAGAATGTAAAAACAGGCGAATATACATTAAGATTTGTATTCACCGATAAGTACGGCGGTCAAAGTTATAAAGATACCACAGTCAATGTTGACAGAACGCACCCTGCTGCCATTGATGAGGTTACAATAATTCCTACTGAAACTTCAATTAAGCTTTCTTGGCAGATTTCTGTTGAGTATGATACAAATATTTACAGAATCTATAGAAGATCTGAAAATGAAACCAAGTTTGAACTCATCAGCGAAATCCGTAACCGAAACACCCTCGAATACACCGACTCAAAGGTTGAGGATGGTTTAACCTACTATTATTATGTTGTAGGTACAGATAAATACGGACAGCAAAGCCTTACATATGATGTTGTGTCAGCAGGTATAATCGATGACGCAATTCCACCGCAGTTTATCAAGATGACACCTGCCTCAAATACAACAATTTACGGAAACACGACCTTTGCGGTAACAGCAACCGATAATGTCGGTGTTGCAAAAACCGAGCTTTACTATTCGGTTGATCCTGAAGCACCTGTTGAGAGTTGGCATCTTCTTGATTCACACAACGGAAGTACGTATTCACAAAGTGTTGATACTTCTGTGATGCCGTCAGATACGGTATACATCAAAGCAAAGCTCTATGATGCAGTGGGCAACAGTTCATATTCAGTATCATATAAATATTTATGCGATAATGAGGGACCGGAAAAAGTTAAAAATGTTCAGTGCATTGCAATAGACGGCACGATTGCAACACTTTCATGGGATGATGTAAGTGACAAAGATATTTCATACTTTGTTATAGAGCAGAAGAATGCCGATGGCAGCTGGAGCACAGCTTCAATAACAGGAGCAACTCTCGGCATAAACCTCAACGGACTTGTTCCCGAAACCTCATACACCTATCGTGTTATCGGCTACGATACACATAAAAACAGAGGTACAGCATCGGACGAAATTACAATTACAACTTTAAAGGATACACTACGTCCTAAGGTTACAAAGCTTACACCTGTACCGGGCTACTACAAATCATCAATTCCGTTACAGTTTACGGCAACTGATGATTACAAGGTAACTTCAATCGATGTGCAGACCTCAACAGACAAGCAGAAATGGGAAACTGTTTCCAAGCTTAAGTCAGACAAGCAGTCGGCATCATGCACACTATCTTACACGCTTGATGTTTCAGAATATGACGAAGGTTCATTATATGTAAGAGGAGTTGTAACCGACAGCTACGGCAACAAGACAGCTGATGAGGATGCTACCTGCTATGAATATGTAATAGACAGAACTGCTCCTGATGTTCCGTCAGGAATAACAGCCGATTCGGCAGAGTCAGACAACAGCTCGTCATTTGTATGTATCGCATGGGATGCAAATACCGGTGATAACAGCTTTAGTTATTACAGAGTATATAGAAGCACAAGTGAGGATGGAGAGTATACCTTAATCAAGGATAAACTTACTACAGTTAATACATATGATACAAGCGTTGAGTTTGGTGCAACCTATTATTATAAGGTTGAAAGTGTTGACCTTGCAGGTAATGTAAGCAATAAATCTGCCGCTGTATCTTGTAAGGTTAAGGATGATACCGAAGCTCCTGTGATTCTTCCAATATCACCTGTTGACGGTACAAGAATAGGCAGAAATAATAATTCAATAACTATTGCGGCATCTGACAACGCAAAACTTAAGAATCTAAAGATTGAATACAAGACAAATGCACTTTTCTCGGGCTATAAAACGCTCAGAGAGGTGACTGATAATTCAAAAAATAACTGTTCTGTTACAGTATCCCTTCCTGTTGAAGAACTTAACAGCGGTACAGAGGTAACCGTAAGAGTTACTGCAAGTGATTCAACTGGTAATGAGGCAGAGGAAAAGACTATTACCTATGTTATAGACAAGGATGCACCTGAGGTTAAGGATATCTCGCTGTCAAAAACAGAGGATAATGTGTTTACAACAAAATGGACAACCGATGCTGACGATACTTCATATTTCTATATTTACAGAAAGAAATCTTCAGATTCATCATTTACTTTGTATGATTCGGTAATGGCTGTAAATGGCAAGTCTTCCTATACCTACACTGATTACGAAATTTCTGTATCAGATAAAAATGTCCAGTATAGGGTAGAAGCTCACGATGTAGCAAGCAACACAAGCTATGCAGATACTGAGACTATGAGTGTATCCGGTACAATAAAGCCAACTGCTCTTATAAACTGTCAGTCAACTATTGTTTGCGGCAGTGAATATATGTTTGACGGCTCAGTGTCAACTGATGACGGACAAATTGTAAGTTATAGCTTTGACTTTGGCGATGCAACGGATATCGTTACCAATACTGATGGTAAGGCAAAGCATGTTTATACAGAAAAAGGTAAATATACACTTACACTTCAGGTAATAGATAATGACGGAAATGCAAGTGAAACCAAGAAGATAATAACAGTAACAAGCAGAGAACTTGTAGGTTCTGTATATGTTACTGTTAAGGATGACAATGGCAATGTTTTGCCAAATACAGATGTATATGCCGATCTTGGTGAGGACAACGAGCAGCACGCATACACTGATTCATCAGGCAGAGCAAGCTTTGAGCTTTCAGTTGGTACACATATAATTGCTTCGTACAAGAGCAACAATTATCTACCTGTTAAGAAGAGCATTGCAGTAACAGGTGGTGACACTCAGCTTACACTTGTGCTAGTAAACGAGCCTATTGTAACAGGTGAATTTGAAATTCACAAAATGACATTTGATGAAATTGTGGCAGCAGGCATAGACATCAATGCAGCCGAAAATAGAAATGTAGTACGCATTGACGTTACGCTTGTTTACGAGAAGATGCCTGTTCAGACGGTTGTATACTGGAACGGAGTGAATGCTGTTGCCGAGCCAGTTTATGTAAAGGCGTCAAACGGCACAACACGAAAGCTTACTCCCTATGTGTTCGGCGGTGCTGGTGGTACAAGTAGTTCAGGCGGTTCGGGCAATAATGAGACAATCAATAATCCAACTATTGTTTATATTGATGTGCCGGTTGAATTCTCATATCTAAAGGAATTTTTCAATGTATCACTTCATATAATCAATCACGCATCTGATGATTTTAGCTTGCTTGACAACACAGTCAAGCTCAATGTTCCAAAAGGCTTAACTCTTGTTCAAACAAATTCTTCTGAAGCAAAATCAACAGTATATATTGATGAAATCAAGGGACAAAGCCAAAAGACAATTAACTGGGTACTTCGTGGCGACAAGCCCGGTAGCTATGAAATTTCGGCAGATTATCTGGGAATGATTTCCTATTTCAATGAACCTGTTTCGGCAAAATTTGTTGCAGAGGATAAAATTGAGGTACATGATGCATCATCAATAAGTGTTGAGATTGAAGCTTCTGAAACAAGTTACGGCGGCAGAGTATTCTATAATACAGTAATTAGAAATGAAGGCGAAACTGCACTTGAGTCATTCAAATGGACTCCGCTTATTGAATCGTACTATGATGAATACATCGATAGTAACGGAAATTCAAGTGAAATGAAAAAACAGAGAACAACTCTTAATCCCGGTGAAAAATTTGTTTATCATTATTTCACTGAAACAGGCGGAATGTATGAATACATCGGCAATATTGTTGATGATCTCAATTCATTTGGTGCACAGGTGAATGTTTCAATTTATGAACCTGATTATTTCTTGGATGCATTCTATGAAAAATTCCCGGAAGAGTCAGGCGCATATGTATTCTATGTTAAAGATAAGAATGATAAAGTGATTAAAAATGCAACTGTTGAACTTAGTCCCGGAACATCGTACACAACAGATAGTGAGGGCAGAGTAATCATTGAAGAGGAAGACAGAGCAGATATTGATTGTTCATATCTAAAAGTTACTGCAAGCGGATATTACAGTTATCTTGACAAAAGCTTTAAAAGTGTAAAGTTTGGTAAGTCAACAACCGTCAGACTTTATAAAGAGGGGGATTTTGCTGTTGAAAGCGTAATGGTTGACGGCAAAGACGCTATAAAATACAGCACCTCAATTCAGACAAACAAAACCGGTAAGGACGGCAATCCTGCAACTGTAACATTTATTTCAAAAGTTTACGGAGATATTAAGTCGGTTGATGTTGTTCAGAATGGAAAAGTTCTTAAAGCAAGCTCAACAAGTAAAAGTTCGTTTGAGCACATCTACACAGCTACATATTCTGTTGATGAGTTCATTGAAAAAGAACAGGTAGCACTTAGGGTTATAGAAAATTCCGGAGAAGAACATACGATAAATCTTAATATCAACTCAGTTAAGCTGCAGCTTGATCCCGAAATAAATCTTCCCGACTCAATGACGATTTCGCTTAAAGATTGTTCAATTGATTGGCTCAGTGACTTAGATATTGATGTTGCGTTTTCAGAATATGTCAAAATGTCGCAGATCTATAATCCGGACGATCAGACTGTAACCTTCGGCATTAATATCGGGCTTGGTGATGATACAAATGATTATTCTTTAGACACCAAATTTGAAGACATTGTAAAAGAATACAAAGATGCTATAGATGATATGGTAGATGCAAAATCTTTCAGAGAGGGAATTAACTCTGGATCTCATGATCTTGAACTTGACTTAGGTTTTTCACTTGGCGGTGCACTTGTATTCAATGTAAATGATGATGGCTCACTTGGTACTATTGCCAAGAGTAAGCTTTTCCTTGGAGTAAGTGCAGGTTGTGAATACAGTGCAGACTTCTGGATAGGCTATATCCCTCTCACAATGAGTGTAGGGATCGGCGTTGGTGCAAGTGCAGAAACTACATTTGTGTATAACGATACAACATATATGCTTGAATTTGACAGCATAAATCTTAATCTTTCTCTAGAACTTGAACTTTCATTGGGCATAGGCATTTCATGTTGCTCGTTCGGTGCATACGGTGATGCAGGAATTTCAACAGATATTGTTATCGATAAGTCATTATATGTTGATAATGTAACTCTTTCAGGTAGTTTCGGTCTTTATGTAAAATTTTTCTTCTATAGTGAGAAATTTCCGATAGTATCCGGCTCAACAACTTTGTATCAGCATAAATCATCAAAATCAAAAAGCTTAGGAGAAATGATTGCAGCTGCATATGATGCGGATTCATATTCCATAAATGATGATTTGCTTACATATAACTCAGTATGGGACAGTGCTGTGAAAGCAGGCGAGCGGTCATCAACATTACTTGAAAATGCTTATTCCGGCAGCGCTCCGCAGTTTGCAGTATGCGGCGACAAGATTGTAATGGTGTATCAGGGTGTTGACAGTAGTGCAGACTGTGTTGCAAATGCACTTGCACTCTACTACAGTGTTTACGATACATCTTCAAACAGTTGGTCAATACCTGCAATGCTTGACGGAAATAAAAATGCAGATATGGCATATTCACTTACTGTATGCAATGATAAAATTTATGTAGTATATACTCAGAGCAATAAATCGTTAAGTGATGATATGTCAATGTCAGAAGCATTAAAGAATATTGATGTTTACTCAGCAGTATTTAATTCAAGCACCAACACATTCGGCAGCATCGCTCGCATTTCAAACAATGACAGCTATGATGCAACTCCTGTTGTCAAGAATATCGGCGGCGTTCCGACTGCAATGTGGATAAATAATACTTCAAATAATCCGTTTATCACTGACGACAAAAACTCAATTATGATTAGCAGATATGTCAATGGTGTATGGACAAATGCAGAAGCAGTAGTAAGCGATATTAGCACTCCTGTAAATTGTGAGTTGCTTGAAGCATTAAATAACGGTGTTATTGTTTATACAACTGACAGTGACTGTGACCTTGCAACAACAGAAGATAGAACTATTATTGCCTATAACATCAATGAAGGTTCAAGCAAAACGCTTGCAGAGGGCGTAGAAACAGCCGTTGAAACAGGCACGGTTCTTGAAAATTATGTTGCAATGTGGTACGAAAACGGATGTCTTATGCAGTATGATGCAGAAAGCGGATTAGTAAGCGAGCTTTGCAATGCTTCCTCATCACTTGCAAAGGGATTTGAAATTGTTTCTGACAACAGTGGTAACTACGCTATAGTTTATGTGGAGGAAGGCAGCAGTGTATGTACACTCTATCTTGACACAGTAAGCGGAGAATGGTCAGATCCGGTAACGATTGCATCATCAGATAACAATATTGAAAATCTTGCAGCTGAGTATATTGAGGACAAGCTTACACTTACATACTATGACACAAAGGTTACTAATGCAGAGACAATGAAAACTGAATCTAAACTCGTTACCATAACAGTTGGTAATATACCAAAACCGGAAATTACATCAGCAGATGTTGAACTTGACAAGCTTGTAAACGATGAGATATCGGAAATCAGTGTAAATGTAACTAACAACAGCTCAGAGCCTACAGGCAATCTCACTTTCAATGTTCTCGGCTATGATGGTTCGGTGATTGGAACATACACAACTGATAACGTTTCACTCTCTGCAGGTAAAAGCGCAACGTATAAGGTACCGTTTAGGGTTCCTAATGTAATTTATAACCGTGACATTAAAGTAACTGTAACAGACAGCAAAAATACAAGCGTATCCTCGTATAATATCAATCTTGCGTATACGGATATGACAGTATCGGCAGAGCAGTACCGTTTTGAAGGACAGGATTTCATCAAAGCAAAAATAGTAAATAACTTATGCTATGCTTCATCTGCTACACTTGAAGTGTACAACCGAGATACCAATGAGGTACTCTACACAACAAATGTTTCATCTGTATCCAAGGATAAGTTTGCAACGCTTATTATTCCGCTTAAATCAGAATATATTGATGATAACGGATATGTTTCAGTACGGGTAAGTTCAAAGTCGAAAGATTATTGTGACTACAACAATAGCGATATGTTTATTTATTTTAACGAAAGCAAGTTTGATAACCTCGACCTTATTATTGGCGATGTAAACAATGATGGTGCAATTACAATAGATGATGTAACTATTATTCAGAAGTATATTGCGAGCTTGATTGACTTAGGTGAATCTCAGGTTGATCTTGCAGATGTAAATCACGATGGAAAAATATCAATTATTGATGCAACTACAATTCAATATTATCTTTCCGGAATTTCTGCAAAGAGCGGTTACTGCGGAGAGCCTTATGATAAGGTTAGAAATCTTCCTTTAGTGAATCTTAATTAGTACTTAACATCTAAGTGTTAATATTACATTGGACACACAAAATATGCAATACTTACTAAAACCTGCTGACATCGCAATAAATGGCTATGTATAATAGCTCTATTGATCATGATTAAATTATAAACCGGGTAGCCTTAAAGGGTTGCTCGGTTTTCTCTTTGTTCAAACATCAATTATATGAGGTTATAGAGATTCATCACGATAACGATTTCAAGAATATTTCCATAAGTGTAAACCTTAGTGATTTGCGAATAGCTTTGTCGTGTATGAAAAACGAGGAATTATCGTTTTTATATAGTGGAGAGTTATCTCCGTCTATAATTACGGACGGAAAATTAAATTACTTAATTATGCCTTCAAGATATTCAAAAACATAATTTCATAGTATAAATATTTAGTTATATAACCAGGCGGGAGTTATCCTGCCTGGTTTACTTTTTGAAACAAATTGCCTATATTTATCTAAAATTGGTATATAATTAATTCAGTAAAGTTTTATTAGTGAAATTCACTAATAATTACTATAAAACTACATATATTATGTAACTTGACTATATTATTGTTGTAGTGTTATAATTTAACTGAAATATTATAAGTGGGGGTACAAAAAATGACAAAAACAAATAAGAAGAATATTCTCTACAGTAGCAACTATTCTCTGTGTATCAATAGGATTAGCATTGCCGACAGAGGTATTTGCATCAACAATTCCAGAAAAAGAAAATCCGGAATATTCATCCTTTGATGATGTTAAGGGCGAAGATGAAGAAATCGGCAACATTGTAACGGAACTGACTGATGAAAGAACAGAAACATCAAAGAAATTTCTGCTTGACAGCGGTACTAAAATGATTGCCGAATACGACACTCCAATTCATTATCAGAATGACAAGGGCGATTGGGTTGAGTACAATAACAGCCTTAAAGCAGAAAATTCAACATCAACTGCAGACGAAGCATCAGACGGAGAGTATACTAATATAAGCAGTAATATTGATGTTAAGCTTTCAAACAAAGCCAAAGCTAACAATATGATTAAAGTATCTTCCGATGATTACTCAATCAGTTGGGGGTATGATGATACAAATAAAAATAAAATTAAGATTGTTAATAATAATGAGAAGCTTTACGGTAATGAGGAATTTACAACTCTAAAGAACATAACATCAGAGGCAAAGTATGAAAATGTATATAAAAATGTAGATTTGCAGTATTTTGTCACATCAACAGGTGTAAAAGAAAACATCATTCTTAAATCTTCTGATGTTCAGAATGAGTTTAACCTCACATATAAAATCAAGAATCTTACAGCAAAACAGACTGATGATTATACGATTACCCTATATAACAAGAGTAATGAAGAGGTATATACAATTATTGCGCCGTATATGACGGACGCAAACGGAAAAACAAGCACACAGTTAAAACTTGAACTTATCAGCCAAAAGGGTGGTAACGCCAGCGTTAAGCTGACTGCTGACTATTGGTTTATTCATTCACTTGGAAGAAGTTTTCCTATTACTGTTGATCCTGAGCTTACAATAAAAAAGAATGCAATCATGCCACTTTATAATGGTGATGGTAATATTTATCATTCGTATGGTCCTTACGAAAATTCAAGCAGTAAATATTTAATTGCAAAAATGAATAGTCTTCCCGAACTTGATGACGGTGAAAAAATTGTAAGTGCTAAGTTTAATTTCGAGATTTATAATTATAACACATTATTTGCAAATGCAAATGAAAATTCAATCATAGTTAATGCTCACAAGTTAACTTCAATGAACAGTATGTCAGTAACATATGATTCTGCAATAGAAGACTATGATTCACTTACATATAACGATAATCAATTTATGAGTTTTGACTTGACTAAACTTATGAATGAGTGGTACAGCAACGGTGACGAACCAGACGGTTTTGTTTTAGAATCATATGATACTGTAGGCTCAAAACAGGTTACAATTAATGATTCAGGCAAAAAATATCCTGCATTTACAATTACATATAAGGATTTCACCGGTATGGAAAGTAATCTTTCCTATCATACATTCTCGGTCTGAGAAAATGCACAGGCATCTGTTTCAGATTATCTTGGCAATCTTGTTATCAAGCAGAATTTGTATAAGGGTACTGGCTCCAGAATGCCTGTATCTATCACAGCAACTTATAATAGTATAAATTACAACAAAACATTTGAAAACGGCTCTCCAAGTGGTTACGGCTGGCAGTTTTCTTTCAATCAGTATGTGCGTGAAGTAACTGACACTAATCTAACAAATGTAGGCTACAATTATGTCTACACTGATGCAGACGGCACAGACCATTATCTAAAAAAATCAGACAGTGCGGACGAATGGTATGATGAGGATGGATTAGGGCTTACTTTAACTGTTAATGATAGCGGAATATACATTGATAATGGTTCGATAATTCAGACTTATGAACTTATTGAAAATGGCGGTAAACTTTTGTCCGAAAAGGATGAACACAATAATACTATTACATATACATATACTGATGGTAATGTAACTTCAATCACAGACGGTGCAGGCAGAGTAATAAAGATAATGTATAATATCAAAAATGTTGATGGGAATATACGAGTATCAAAAATTACACTTCCTGATCTTTCATACATAACGTTCACTTATTCTGGAACTACAAGTGATAAACTAAACGCTATATATCTTCCTTGGAATAGTGTATCTGCTTTTTTATATAATGATTCAGATCGTATTGAATCTGTAATGCAGACAAATTCGCATCCGTATTTTGAGCAAAAAAATAAATATAGTTTTACCTATAATGATGAAAAAGTCGTAAAGGTCACAGAATACGGTTCTGACAATACTGAGGGTAACTATCTTAATATTCAGTATAATGATGACAATACAACAACCTTTACCGACCGTCAGGACAGAACAGTAACATACACCTTTGATAACAGAGGTAATAAGATTTCTGTTCTTAATGCTAACGGTTATCTTAGCAGTGGTAGTAACGGTCTGTCGATTTCAAGCAATGCTGAAACCTTTACAAAGAATTACATAACCGAATCCACTGAGCAAACAGAAATAAAAAGCGGCGGCTATTATTTTAAGTCAAACGGTGACAGAAATGGTACCTTAAGCAACGGCGGCACGGCTGTTATTGATACATCTGAGCCGACCGAAGAAAACGGACAGGTGCAGTATTTTGGTACAACATCTATTAAGGTTAATAATCCTGTAAGCACTTCTAATTCTGCATTTTTCACAGGAGCAGCACATGAGTTTGAAGGTACTGACTTTAACGGCAAAGATATTACATTCTCCGCATATGTAAAAACCAAGGCTGTAGAACAAATTTACAGTGGTGGAGCAGTAGGCGCAATCCTAAAAATTAAGTGTCTCGATTCAAGCGGAACTGTTGTTGAGGAAGTAAATAGTGTAGGTATAACAGGCAGTGAAGATTGGCAAAGATTAAGCATAACTGCAAATGTTCCCGAAACAACTGAGAGTGGACCATAGTCAATAAAGTGGACAGAAAAAACAGGAAAATTAAGTAAAAAAAT
>OLOI01002244.1_pt1 | contig 14384 bp, 14 predicted proteins | sample 1672131 | NCBI WGS metagenome assembly OLOI01 (sample SAMEA3136651, study PRJEB25190) | human gut metagenome | reverse complement strand
AATCTCCCACTTCAAGCATTAAACCGTAGGTTTAGCTAAGTGGGAGTAGTTCAAGAGTATGAAATGGAAGTGCATTTTGCAAAGGTTGGCTGTCAAACACGGGGATACGTTGCTGGTCATCATCGGCTAGTGCCAACTTGTGGATCATCAAATGAACAGGTTATTTATTACATGGTTCATTTAATGGAGGACGCTAGTGAGTTAGAAAATGATAAGAGGATAGAAATGATTATGACTGGTCGCAAAGGGGACAAATATCACGTCCAAATTGCTACCTCTGAGCGTACTTTTCGGCGAATTGTAAGTGCCGCTGATGAGGTTGCTAAGGAACAGCTTTCCCTCTTTGAATACTGGATGTATCGCCTCGGAAAGGTGAAAAGGGAAATTTTCGAACGAACCTACTTTGGTGATTATTGCGTTTATACGAAACTTCGAAAGCTAGCACTCGATCTCTTTATCCAGACAGTTTTACATATCCTGAATAAGGCCCATAAGAAAGTATATGGCGAAGAAACGCCAGCAGAACTTGTTAAAGAAGTAAAACGGGTGATAAATAAATTTTAATGCAAAAAATGCACAATAAATAAACATTAGTCCATTAGCTTGTTATAATAGGTGGTGAAGAGGGGTAGCTTAAGTAATAGAATGGAGCATTTTTATGACTGAAAAGAAAGATGAGTGTGGCGTAAAATACACACTAGATGTTTTAGAAGATCGATGGCAACCACGGATTATCTTTTGGTTAGGCTTTCGGCCATTTACCATTGTGGAATTACATCAATTGCTGCCAGATTTAACAGATGTTGCTCTTAAGGAAGAAATAACATCCTTGCAGAACTTGCGAATTGTTAATCCAGTTGTTGATGAAGAAAACAAGTATTCATTGACCGATGATGGTAATGACTTACGTAATATGGTCCTAACCATGAGCGTCTGGGGGCGACAACAAATGGATGACTCTGCTAACCGAGTTTCCACGCAGATCGTTGAGCCGGAAAAAGATGCCAGTATGTCAGAGCTGATTAAGTATAATGAGAAGCTTAATGAATATATGTAACGAACGGTGAGTGCCTAAGGAAAGTTTCCTGGGCACTTTTTTATTAGGCAAAACAACCAAATTTGAATTTGTAACTAAAATGAAATAAACAGGTGATTAACGATCAGAGTTCGCGATTGGCCCGTTAAAAGGGCTGATATAATCACAAGGAAAGCGAGAAGGAACTTGATGATTTGACGAAAGTGTGAAAAAGTTATGAAATTCGTCCTTGACTATCGATATTACATTCTATAATACTATATTATAGTAATTATAAAATTTGATTGACTGACAACTGATATTAAAAAGTTCGCAACTCGTTATTTACCATTGTTAGTGTAGGTTTCCAGTAATGTAACTTGTTGCAATAGTGGATTTTTTTAATTACGGCGTTAGTCAAAAATGGGAGAAATTTTTTATGTCAGACGAAAATAATCGACCCTTGAATAATAATGATGATAGTATGCAACAACCGGAACATCACCATCATCACCACAGACATCATCGGCGTCACCGGGGATGGAAGATCTTCTGGTCAGTTGTAGGGGTATTAGTCCTCGTAGCCTTGTTCTTTGCCGGGATGGCATGGCACAACCTAAAATCAACGACCGATGATATGTATAGTAGCGCGGGTGCTACCAAGTCACGGGATGCGCAAAAGGTCCTTGACCAAAAGAAGCCGGTCTCAATCCTCCTCTTAGGGACTGATACCGGGGCGCTTGGTCGGGACTATAAGGGTCGGACGGATACGATCATGGTAATGACCTTAAATCCAAAGACGAAGACGACCACGATTGTTAGTCTTCCCCGGGATATGAAGGTTAACTTACCAGGTTATCCGCAATATTCACCAGCAAAGATCAATGCTGCTTATACCTATGGAGGAGTCAAGGAATCGATTAATACGATTCAAGACCACTTCGATATTCCAATTGACTACTATGTGTTAGTTAACATGGGTGGTTTGGAAAAGGCAATCAACCAAGTCGGTGGGGTTGATGTCAAGTCCCCATTGACGTTTGATTATGAAGGCTATCACTTTGAAAAGGGTGAGACCTACCATATGAATGGAAAGAAAGCATTGGCATTTAGTCGGATGCGGTATGACGATCCCGATGGTGACTATGGCCGGCAACAACGGCAACGGTTAGTAATCACTGCTTTGCTTAAGAAGTCCGTTTCATATAAGACGGTTCTTAACCGGTCATTCTTACGGTCAGTATCTGATAGTTCACAAACCGATTTAACCTTCAATGATATGATGCGGTTAGCACAAAGTTATCGTGACACTAACGAAAATATTGTCCAAGACCATGCGCAAGGACGAGGGCAAAATGAAGATGGCCAAGCCTTTGAAGTGGTGCCAACAAGTGAGCAACAACGGATCACTAACTTGTTACAAAATAGTCTAAAAAATTAAATACATGAGGAGTAGAAGTCGTGAATAGTTCACAACAAACAGCGAATAATACAATTGATTTGCATCGGTTAATGATGCTCTGTCGTAAACATATTAAGATGCTAATTATCTGGACATTACTAGCCGGAGTACTCGGGTATGTCGTGGCCCAGTTCGTCGTGGTACCAAAGTATACTGCGACGACGGAAATCTTGGTTAACCAAAAGCATGAAAACAACGATAATGGGCAAGCATATAATAATCAGCAAGCCGATATCCAAATGATCAACACCTATAAGGATATTATTACTAACCAAGTGATTTTGAGTAAGGCAAGTAAGCAACTTGAGAATCCGGTTCGCGTTATTAAGCCAGCTCAGCCAGCAGAATACCGTCGTAATGCGGATGGTACACGGAAGTTGATTAAGGAAGCCCAACCCGCAGTCGTTGAACGTGGTGGCAAGAGCTATAATCTTTCAACCGCTGAATTAAAAGAGGCCATCAGTGTCCAAACCCAACAAAATTCACAAGTCTTCTCCCTCCAAGTTAAAACTGATGATCCACAAGAATCAGCAGTAGTGGCTAATACTGTTGCTAATGTCTTCAAGCAACAAATCAAGAAGATAATGAGTGTGAATAATGTAACCATCGTTTCACGGGCAAGTACGCCAGATGAACCATCATTCCCTAATAAGAAGCTATTCGCTTTAGCTGGTGCTGTATTAGGCTTGATCCTCAGTTTCCTATACATCTTGATCGGCGACTTAATGGATACTAGTGTGCACGATGATGATTACCTGACTAATGAACTAGGCTTAACTAATCTGGGTCATGTGAACCATATTGAGATGAGCCGGGACTTTAAAGTTAATAATCAAGAAAGTCGGCGCCAAAATAACGGTAATCGACGGGTTTAAGGAGGAGAGAATATGTCATTATTTCATCGCACACAACAACAATCAACGGATACCATGGATAATGGGGCCAAATTGATTACCGTTGCTCACCCGAAGAGCCCAATTTCTGAACAGTTCCGGACGATTCGGACCAACATTAATTTTATGGCGATCGATAAGCCCATCAAAACTTTAGCGATGACTTCTGCCAATGTAAGTGAAGGAAAGTCAACCGTGACGGATAACGTTGCCGTAGTATGGGCACAAACAGGACAAAGAGTATTATTAATTGATTCGGATTTACGACGCCCAACCCTTCACGCCACTTTTAGCAAGAGTAATCAACATGGACTAACGACGATTTTAACTAGTGGAACTAATTCCGTTGATTTACGCGAAATTATTCAACCAAGTGGCGTTGATAACCTTGATATCTTAACAGCCGGTCCGATTCCACCTAATCCAGCAGAATTGTTAAATTCACAACGGATGAAAACATTGTTAGATACGGTTAAAGGCATTTATGATATGGTCATTGTGGATGTGCCACCAATGCTAGAAGTTACCGATACGCAAATTCTGTCACGTCACCTTGATGCGGTTGTCTTAGTTGTAAAGCAAGGACAAACTCAAAAATTAGCCGTTAAGCGGGCCGTTGAATTGTTGAACTTAGCACATGCTAATCTATTAGGTTACGTAATGAATGATGTTAATGCTGATGGCGATGCGGCCTACGGATATGGTTATGGTTATGGTTATGGTTATGGAGAGAGTAAATAGTTAAAAAAACTAGTATCGGGGGGATAACTTTGCTGGAAAGTAAAGCTAATTTACTTAGCCAAGATAAGATAAAATCGCGTTTTGTTTACCGAAGTATTAAACGGATCTTTGATTTTATAGCTGCATTGTGCGGAATCATTGTTTTAAGTCCTCTAATGCTAGTAATTGCTGCTTTAATTAAACTAGAGGATCACGGACCAGTTTTCTATGAACAAACTCGAGTTGGTAAAAATGGTAAAAAATTTGAGATGTATAAATTTCGTTCGATGTTTGTGAATGCAGATCAAATGTTAGACGAATTAAAAGAACAGAGCGATGTTGAAGGACCGATGTTTAAGATGAAGAATGATCCCCGGATTACTCGGATCGGTCACTTTATCCGCAAGCACAGTTTGGATGAATTACCGCAATTCTTTAATGTTCTTAAAGGTGATATGAGTTTGGTTGGTCCTCGGCCATCGTTACCGTCGGAAGTAGCAGAATATAGTGATTATGATAAGCAACGTCTGTATGTAATTCCGGGATGTACCGGTCTTTGGCAAGCAACGGAACGGAATGAGGTTGGTTTTAATGAGATGGTTCAACTAGATATTGAATATATTCAAAAAGCAGGATTTTGGTTTGACTTGTGGATTATATGGAAGACAGTTGCAATTGTGATTAAGCCAAACGGATCGTATTAGTATCGTTAATTATAATAAACAGATGGGAATTGTTATAGTCTATGTTAGAAACTTCAGTAATTGTCTCAATGTATAATGGCCATAAATATATTTTACGTCAACTTGAGTCTTTGATGAAACAGAAAAAATTACCCAGTGAAGTATTGATATTTGATGATTGTTCTACTGATAACAGTGTACAAATAGTAAATGAATTTATAAAAAATAATCATTTAGAAAATTGGCATCTATATGTAAATGAACATAATAAGGGATGGCGAGTTAATTTTATTGATGGTATAAAAAAAGCTAGAGGAAAGTTTATATTTACTTGTGATCAAGATGATATTTGGGATAAAAATAAAATTGAAATCCAATATAACATTATAAATAAAGATAAATCAATAAGTGTTTTAGCTTCAGATTATTATACTTTTAATGGTGAATTTAGCTTTCCAGATACTATTAATTATTCTAAAAGGGTAACGAAAGAAACATGGTCAAATAAGTTTATAAATGTAAAGAGACCTGGGTGTACTTATTGTTTTTCAAAAGAATTTTTCGAGTCGATACTTCCTTATTGGAAACCATATTATGAACATGATGCTTTTATTTGGCGAATGGCATTAATAAATAATTGTCTTGCTGTTAGTAACGACAAACTAATAGCATGGCGAGTTTATAAGAATAGCACTCTCTCAAGAGAACGTTTGAAAAGGTCTTTATCAAAAAGAAAACATGAAATTTTTATTGAGCAGGAAATGCTTGATGGTATGGTGAGTTATTCAGGTAAAAACTCGCTTTCATATGAACAGAAGTTTAGTATAGTTAATTACAAAATGCTTCTTTATAAAAGAAAAAAATTCTTGGAAACTAGAACTATTCGCTCATTTATTTTGCTTTTGTGCGATTTTAAATTTTATAGTTATAAGAAACAATTTATACGAGATATTCTAACTGTTATTGAAAATAGGAGAGAAAATAGATAATGAAAAAAGTAATGTTAGTATTCGGTACGCGTCCTGAAGCTATTAAAATGTGTCCTTTGGTCAAGGAATTAGATAAAAGAGATAATATTGAAACTGTAGTATGTGTTACAGGTCAACATAAAGAAATGCTACAACAGGTGCTCGATATCTTTCATGTCGAGCCTAAATATAATTTACATATAATGAAGCCAAAGCAAACTTTATTCTCAATTACATCTGGAATTTTAGAAAAAATTGAACCTGTTCTAGATAAAGAAAAGCCTGATATTGTATTAGTACACGGTGATACAAGTACAACTTTTTCTACAGCATTAGCTTGTTTCTATAAACAAATTTCAGTAGGACATGTTGAGGCAGGCTTAAGGACTTATGACATATATAATCCTTTCCCAGAAGAATTTAATCGACAAGCAGTAAGTTTGATTTCCAAGTATAACTTTGCGCCAACCAAAACAGCTAAATCAAATTTGTTAAAAGAGGGAAAAAAGCCAGAAAATATATATGTAACAGGAAATACAGGTATTGATGCTTTAAGTACAACAGTAGATAAAGAATATTATAATGAAGACTTAATGTGGGCTAAGGATAGTCGACTAATTTTAATTACAGCTCATAGAAGAGAAAACTTGGGTGTTCCTATGGAACATATGTTTAAAGCGATTCGAAGAGTGATGGATGAACATGAAGATGTTAAAGCAATTTATCCAATTCACATGAATCCTAAGGTTCGCAAAATTGCTGATGATATTTTAGGCGATGATAAGCGGATTAGGATTATCGAACCACTTGATGTATTTGATTTCCATAACTTTATGAATCATAGTTACTTGATTTTAACTGATTCCGGTGGTATTCAAGAAGAAGCTCCTGCTTTAGGTAAACCGGTTCTTGTTATGAGAGATACCACTGAACGTCCTGAGGGAGTTGAAGCAGGTACGTTAAAACTAGTTGGGACGGATGAAGAAGTAATTTATAGAGAATTCAGTAAACTTTTAGATGATAAAAATGAATATAATAAAATGTCTAAAACTGCTAATCCTTATGGAGATGGACATGCTTCAGAAAGAATTGCTGATATTTTAAGTGAAAATTAATTATGAAAAATAGAATACTTTACTTTATGAATGTTGATTGGGATTGGATAAAACAAAGGCCACATTTTATTGCCGAAGGTTTAGCAACAAAAAATGAAGTTAAGGTAATATACCAATATAGATACCAACGAGATGGTCTCCAAAATAATGATAGAACAGTCCCATTAGCACCGATTTATGTGATTCCTAAAATAGATAATCTAAAATATTTCAATAGAATTAATTTATTTATCAAAAAGAACTTTGTTGAACGACAGATAAAAAACTTTAAGCCTAATATTATATATCTAACTTATCCTACACAAATATATAGTATTCCCGATGATTATGATGGGAAGATAGTCTATGACTGTATGGATGATCATTTAGCTATTAATAATGAATCTCGCGAAATTATTTTTAAGGCTGAAAAAATATTGGTGCAAAGAGCGAACATTGTTATAACATCAAGCAAAAGCCTTAAGAACAAGCTAGAAAATAGATATAACATAAGTCGTATCTCTATAGTAAGAAATGGTTTTAATGGTCCGATACTTGAAATAAAACAGCAACAACTAAAACGAAATAAACATCTAACACTTGCTTATATTGGTACAATTAGTCATTGGTTTGATACTGAAGTAATAAAGAAAAGTTTAAAGGAAATCCCAGAGCTTAATTATTTATTGATCGGTCCTTTTGATGCAGGTGAAAGAATATCTGATCCTCGTGTTAACTATATGGGAACGGTTAATCATAATCAACTATTTAATAAAATTAAAAATGTTGATGCATTAATAATGCCATTCCAGGTTAACCAAATCATTGAATCTGTTGATCCTGTAAAATTATATGAATATATAAACTTTAACAAGGATATTCTTTCAGTTGAGTACGATGAAATAGAAAGATTCAACTCTTTTGTTTATTTTTATAAAACATATGAAAATTATATTGCACAATTAAGAGAATTAATGCAAGCAAAAAGTGTTAAATATACTGATGCTGACCGTAAAGAATTTTTGGAAAAGAATTCTTGGCTTGAAAGAGTGAGAGAGGTTAATTCTTTACTAGAAAAATAGATGTTATATAAAATTATGTTCTGAGGTAATTAATTTGAAAATTGAAAACATAAAAAGTGAAAAAAGATTAGGAAAAAATAAAAGGATAAATATTCTTGGAGCGGAAATTGATGTGCTGACTGCTAGAGAGACAGTTGACTTAGTAGAAAATTATGTGAAGACAAAAACACCACTACATTTAATGGGAGTAAATGCAGATAAAATCAATGCCATGCAAGATGATCCCCTTTTATTTAAAATTGTAAATAGCTGTGGAGTTATCAATGCTGATGGTGCGTCTGTTGTTTTAGCTAGTCGTTTTTTAAAGAAAGCACTACCCGAACGAGTAGCAGGAATTGATCTAATGCAACAACTGGTCTCATTGAGTAATCAAAAAGGCTATTCAGTATATTTATTAGGGGCTAAACCTCAAACGGTAAAAAAAACAAAATGCGTTTTGGAAAAGAATTACCCTAAAATTAATATTGTTGGAATACATGATGGTTATTTTAGGAAAAAAGAATGGGATAATATTGCAACTCAATTAAAAAAGAAAAATCCTGATTTTGTTTTTGTTGGAATTACGTCGCCACTTAAAGAATATTTAATAGAGTATTTACAAAGTAAAAATGTAAATACCGTTTTTATGGGAGTCGGTGGAAGCTTTGATGTGATATCAGGACAACTAAAACGAGCACCTCTTTGGATGCAGAAATTTAATCTAGAATGGTTATTTAGGGTATCTCAGGAGCCAAAAAGATTATTTAAGAGATATTTTATTGGCAATAATAAATTTATAGTAAGCGTTTTAAATGAGAAATTTCGTAATTGAGCTTGTGGTTTAGAAAGGGAAAATAACTTGAATATATTACAATTATCGAGGACTATGGGTCAAGGTGGCGCTGAGAAGGTGGTTTTTCAACTTTGTTCAACCTTAAATATCCCCCAGAATCATATTTATGTTGCATCTACTGGAGGATATTATGTTTCGAAGCTGTCTGAAATAAACGTTAAACATTTTACCATACCTGATTTAGAAGGAAAGAATATTCGTACAATAGTAGATACATTTAACATTCTCTCTAATATTATAGCCACAAATAATATAGATGTAATTCATACGCATCATAGAATGGCTGCTTTTTACGCTAGATTATTGCAATTTAAATTCAGAAATTTAAAACATATATATACAGCACATAATGTGTTCTTTGATCATAAATCATTACTCAAGTTTGCACTAAAAAAAGCAACGATAGTTGCTTGCGGAGACACTGTTAAGAAAAATTTAGTTGATGTTTATGGAATTTCTTCGAATATTATTAATGTTATCTATAATTCTGTAGAAAAAAAAGAGAATCCAACGTTTGCAATAGAATCTAGGTCATTAGAAAAAGGTTTCTATTATATTGGATATATTGGTAGACTTTCTAAACAAAAGGGCGTAGATGTTTTTATAAAAGCTATAAATAAAGTTGTTAAATCCAATCCTAAAATTAAAGGATTAATAATTGGAGATGGCGAGGAAAGAAAAAAACTGGAAAAGTTAACAAATGAATTAAATGTGAAGAAAAATATATGCTTTTTAGGTTATCAAAATAACGTAGATTATTGGCTTAACCAAATCGAATTTGTAATCTTACCTTCTCGTTGGGAAGGTTTGCCCCTTATACCTATAGAAACTTTTGCAAATGGAAAAACAATTATTGTATCTAATATTCCTAGTAATTGTGAAATAGTTAATGATAAGTATAATGGATTGATTTTTAAAAAAGACAACGTGGATGATCTTGTTAATAAGATAAAAAGCATGATAGCACAAAAAGATGCATTAGAAAAACACGCTTATGATACATATATAAATAATTTTAGCTATAGTATTTTTAAAAAGAAATATGAATCTCTTTATTCAAAAATATTTGATGAAATTGGGACAGAATAAAGTTTTCTATACACTAATTTATATACTAAAAAAGTTCAATTGGAGAGTCTCATGAATTTAAGGAAAGTAAAATTAACAGATTTTTGTTTGGTATCTATAGTTTTAATAGCTACTGGTTTCTTTCAATTGTTTTCAATATCTCTAGATAGTGTTAGGACTATTGAAGCTATTATAATTGTGTTTTTCTCTCTATTTTACATTATTACAAATCTGGCAATAATTTCTAAAGTTGACGAAAAATACGTTTTAGTGTTTTTTATCATTGTTATTATTGGATTAGTAAATTCAATACAACGTTTTAATTTTTCTTTTGTAGAATCTATTTATTCTATAAGGCCCTATCTCTGGATTTTATTAGTATATCCATTAACTGGTATGGTGATGAATGAGGGAACAGAACATGTTTTTAAATGTGTTCTTTACCCTTATATGTTTATGCTTTTTTTCAGACTACTAAGTTTTATTGCGTTTAATGTATTTCATTTTTCTTTATTTCCAAATATTATTCAAGAATATGGTAGTTTATGGATGAGAAATTCATCGATTGCCAGAGTTGATGTAACCGGATTAATGTTTATCAATTTAGTGTTTGCTTATTTCTTGTACTATAAAACTCATGAAACAAAGTTTGAATTTTTCCTTGTTTTCATTTTCATATGCAATTTAGTAATAGCTGAATATAGATCTATGATTATCGCAAGTATATTGTCTATTGTTGCAATGATATTTTTTACTAAATATAGAAGTGTTAGTATTTCTACTTTGCTAATAGTTATTGCAATAATAATTACTGGACTTGCAGTTAGATGGTTCTTACTTAGTGATGCGAACACATTACAGTATCGATATTATGAATTTAATTACTATAGAAAATTGATTGATTATCATCCATGGTTTGGTATGGGATTATTATCGACAATGAATATGAACACAAATTTTATACTACATGGTAATTTAGATACACAAATGTACATTGTTGATTTAGGAGTTATGAATTCAATAGTACAAGTTGGAATAATTGGAACATTAATTCTGTATATTCCTGTTTTTTGGAAATTAATATCTTCATTAATTAAATCTGTTAAAGATAAAGATAGGCAATGGGCTATTTTAATATCAGGTATTTTATTTTATTTATTGCCAGCATCAATTTTGCAAGATTTATTTGCAGAGAAAGCTATCGTGGCGTTACCGTTTTTATTATGCATACTGAACATATACAAATTAAATCAATTACAAAAAAGATAATAGAATGTTTTTATAGTTTGTGCTTTGAAATTTCAATAAACAACTATAACTATAAAGCGAAAGGGATAGAATTATGGCATTAAAGGAAACAGTATCTGTTGTGGTACCTATATTCAATGTTGAGAAGTACTTGAATGAATCTCTGAATTCCTTAAAGAAACAGACGTATAAAGAATTTGAAGTGATTATGATTGATGATGCTTCAACTGATAATTCTTATAGAATCGCAGAAAAATATTTAACTGATAAAAGGTTCAAATTGTTCAAAAATACTGTAAATAAAGGATTGTCTGGAACAAGAAATAGGGGAATAGAATTAGCAACAGGAAAATATATTTTTTATTTTGATCCAGATGATTTGTTACCAATAAATCTTTTCGAATTATTAGTGAATGAAATAAAATTATCTCAAAGTGATTTGCTTTGCTTTAACTATTTGAAATTTTCAGATGAATTTCCTCAAAATGTGCCCTCAATAGTTAAGAAAAAAGAGTTTAACCAAATAGAAACTATAAAACTACTTTTATCTAAAAAACTAACGCCGGCACCATGGGCGTATTTAACTTATTTAGATATTCTAAAAGAAAATAAATTAATTAGATTTCCTGAAGGTAAAAATTTTGAAGACATTACTTATATACCATATCTGATCACCCATATTAATAAATTGAGTTTATTAAAGTTTGATAGAGGAGGATATTACTATAGAGTGAATAGAAAAGGCTCGATTACTGACGTAAATAATAATTTAAAAAAATTAACGCGGGAAATTAATGATCGAGTAACTCTAGATACAGTAAAGTATGAATATCTTAGCAAAAATTATGAGCAATTAACTGATGAAATAAAAAATTGGTATTTCGATGAATTAATTGGGTTATATATTGAAAAGTTTAATTATTTATATGAAATGCCAGATAGCGCAAACGTATTTAATGAATTTCGTAGAACTATATTAAATTTTACTAGAGATAATAGTGTAAAAAATGCTTCATTTAAAGATAAAGTTAAACTTCAAATCATAAAGAATAGTTTGTTAGGTAGAATTTACTATATGTATAAAAAAAAGGTCGGTAGTTTTAATTAAATCAATTTAAGTTAGAAGTAACTAAGATGCTTTTTACTAATGGATTTTATAAGTTTCTTAGATTACTTGTTATTATTGTAGAGGAAATAATATGAGAAATAAGTCCTTAAAAGTAAATGCCTTTTTAAATAGCTTACGTAGCTTACTAAGTATAATATTCCCTCTAATAACTTTTCCTTACGTATCACGGGTTTTAAGTGTAAGTGGAATTGGAAAATATAATTTTTCAAACTCAATTGTTAGTTATTTTACATTAATTGCGGCTTTAGGAATAAGTACTTATGCTATTCGTGAGGGAGCAAAATATCGGGATAGTAAACAGAAAATAGATACTTTTGCTAGTGAGGTTTTTACAATCAATGTATTTTCTGCAATCATTGCTTATATATTACTTTTTATATCTTTAGCAATTTTTGTTAAACTACATTCATACATTGCATGTATTTTAATATATAGTATTCAAATAGGATTTTCTGTAATTAGTTTTGATTGGTTATTTACGATTTACGAAGATTTTGTTTACATAACAATAAGAAGCATTGTTTTTCAACTAATATCAATACTTTTATTGTTTGTCTTTGTTCGTCGCTCTGATGATTATTTAAACTATGCTGCTATTACTGTATTTTCCGCAGTTGGTTCTAACATCTTAAATTTTTATAAAGTTAAAAAAGATCATAGGATTTGTTTAACACTTCACTGTAATTTAAACAAACATATATTACCAATACTAATATTATTTGCAGCTAATGTGGCAAATTTAATTTATGTTAATTCCGATATCACCCTTCTGGGATTGATGACAAGTAACTATATAGTGGGAATTTATAGTATTTCAAGTAGGATTTATACAATTGTTAAAAGTTTACTTTCTGCAATTCTATTAGTAACAGTCCCAAGACTGGCAATGCTATATGGGAAAAGAAAAATTTCAGAATATAAGAATCTCCTTAGTAGATTAACAAATATGTTGGTGTTGCTAATATTGCCTTCAATGGCCGGGTTAATAATGCTCAGTAAGCAAGTAATATTGATTATTGCGGGAAATCATTTCATTCGTTCAACTACTTCACTTGAGATTTTAACGTTTGCTTATATTTTTGCTATATTAGCATGGATTTTAAGTGATTGTGTATTAATACCGGCAAAAAGGGAAAAATATGTATTATATAGTATGACACTTAGCGCGGTACTTAATATTGTTTTAAACATTATTTTAATTCCATATTTTTCTGAAAATGGAGCTGCCATTTCAACTGTTATAGCAGAAATGTCTATGCTTATTAGTAATTATATTTATTCTAAAGACCTTATTAGGGATGTCTTTATATCGAAAGACTTGTTCAACACTTTCAGAACTTCTTTAATCGGAAGTATTGGTATAATTATTTCTTGTTTGCTGATAGAAAGTCTTTGTAGTCCGGTAATTGTTACGACTATTTTGTCAATATTCATATCAGTATTTGTCTATCTTTTAGTATTAATAGGATTTAGAAATCCATATGTTCAACCCCTATTAAGGCAACTGCTCGGACGATTTATTTAAATATTATAATTGTTTTAATCATAAGGAGGCCACTATGAAAGGAATAATTTTAGCTGGTGGGTCAGGAACCCGCCTCTATCCAATTACGCGTGGTATTTCAAAGCAATTGATTCCGGTTTATGATAAGCCGATGATTTATTATCCGCTATCGACTTTGATGCTAGCCGGAATTAGGGATATTTTGGTAATTTCTACTCCAGAATATATGCCCCTTTTTCAAGAACTTTTAGGGGATGGGACCAATTTAGGACTAAACTTCTCTTATAAAGTTCAAGAAAAACCAAATGGACTCGCCGAAGCCTTTATTCTCGGCGAAGATTTTATTGGTGACGATAGTGTTTGTTTAATTTTAGGAGACAATATCTATTATGGGGCTGGTTTGTCTGAATTGGTTCAATCAGCAGCGAAAAAAACTGATGGTGCTACAGTCTTTGGTTACCATGTCAATGATCCTGAACGTTTTGGGGTGGTTGATTTTGATAACCAGATGCATGCCTTGTCGATTGAAGAAAAGCCAGCTCATCCCAAGAGTAATTATGCGGTGACTGGTCTTTACTTCTATGATAATCAAGTAGTTGATATTGCTAAAAACATCAAGCCATCAGATCGCGGCGAACTTGAAATTACTGATGTTAACAAGGAATACCTGCGTCAAGGCAAGCTCG
>OLOI01002241.1_pt1 | contig 14396 bp, 3 predicted proteins | sample 1672131 | NCBI WGS metagenome assembly OLOI01 (sample SAMEA3136651, study PRJEB25190) | human gut metagenome | reverse complement strand
AAGTAGCCTTGTCGCAATCCAGCTCCCTTTACTCAAGGGAGCCAAGAATGTGGTGCAGGGCGAAGGGATAGTGCTTGGCAAAATATTTCACTTGACCGGTGGCTGTAGGGTGCAGTTTTTTTGTATTATGTGCCGCATTTATGACCGTTCGTGCCGTTATAACAACCGTTCGTGCCAAAAAGTTGAAATCACAAAGCAAATGAGTTATGATATAATTATAAAATTATAAGGGGAGAAGTATGCTCATCTGCGTTTACGATACCGCAAACGAGGCGGAGATACTGAAAGCGAAAATAACACAAATCGCAACGGCGGCATATCGAAGAATTGCCTACAGGGTATGTCAGAGGTATGAGAGTTTTGCGAAGGAGTGTAAGACGGCTGACCTTATAATCGTGCTTGCCGACGGAGCGGACGGTATGGAGGGTGTTATTGCGGCAAAGAATGCCGACAGGGATACGCCTGTAATATGGCTGTCGGACGATGAGGGATTCGGGGCGCAGTCATACAGGCTTGGCTGTACCTATTTCCACAAGAAGCCGATACCGCTTGAAAAGCTGAAGGAGGCACTGCATAAGTGCAGGTGCATGGCATAAGCACGGGTAAATCTACAGGAGGAAAAACATGAAGAAAAAATTTGTACGGCTCATAAGTGCGGTGCTGTCTGCGGCAATGACGTTGACGGCTGTACCGTTATCGGCATTTGCCGAGGGCGAGGCACATACGCATGACGGCGAGAGCAATGTCATCACGACACCGCTTGATTTCAGAGAAAAGAAGGCGGACGAAAACGGTGTCGGCTGGAGCTGGGATTATGACACAAAGACGCTGACGCTTGACGAAGTGAACATTCAGGCGACAACAGACAGTATGAGCGTCGTAACAGTCCCCGACGGTACGGAGATAGTGCTGAACGGTAACAATACTATCGTACAGACGGACACCGGCGACAGCTATACATACATTCTCAGTGCCGTAAATACGAATGATGTTAACTGTGACGGCACTATGACGATCAGCGGCGAAGGTGTGCTGAATGCAGAGAACCGCTCTACAGACAGTATGGCACGCTCTCTCGGCGGATCAATAATCATTAACGGCGGTACTGTAAACGCAACAGGTAAAGTAGTTGCAGAGTCGCTTGAGATACATAATGACGGCGCACTGAACGCCGAAGCGTCAGCTGTATCTAATGACGGTGCGGCTGTCGGTGTCAAGCGTGGCATTACTGTTGACGGCAACGGCAGTCTTACAGCCGTTGGCGGTGCTGTAGAAAATGAATATGCCAATAACGGCGCAATATTGCTTAACAGTAATTTCGGGGACAAAATTTCCGTCAGCGGAAACGGCAGTATTACTGTGCCTGAAGGCAATGCTGCAAGAGTCGGAATATACTACGACGGAAACAAAAGCATAGATGCCGAAATAAGCGGCGGTAAGGTCACTGCTTATGGTACTAAGTGTGGCATTTACAAAGTAAACCTTATAATGAGCGGTACAGGCTCAGTTTACGCTACCGGCGGTACATACGGTATCGGTCAAACTGTACCGACAATAGACGAGGACGAATTTGTAGTAAAGGGTTCGACTGAGTTCAAGGCTGAGGAAAGCTCAGTGACAGCCAATGCCGAGTTTAACAGCGGCTATTATGAGATTGGCAGAGCGGACGCTAAGACGGTAGTTATAAAGCCTGATACTTCTCCCCGTATAATACTCGGAAACCAAATCGGAATATTCAAGACTGAAGAGTATGAAATAATTGAAGACATGGACATGACTGATATCAAGCTCAAGGGTACGGTTTACTTTGATATTACTCTGAAGAATATGAGCGATGAAGAGTTTGCAGACGCAAGAGGCTGTTTCGGCGGCGATGAACCCGATTTATTAGCAAGCATAATCAAGACCGATTACGGCTGGGTGTGCATGGTCTGCGATACCGAGTTTTCGGTTACATACGACACTGATAATACTCTTACAATAAAGTGCGGAGATATTGTATCCAATACCGTTCAGGTAAAGTCGAATGCAAACCGTTTCAACAAGGTTACACAGGGTGACAACACAAACAGAACGGTTTTCTATACAAACACTTCGCAGGAAGAGAAGGACAATTACAAGCTTGTAAGCACCTATACGGTTGACAGTGAAAGCATAAGCTATAACTGGTACAGTACGAACAGTGCATACAGTGCAGATGAGCTCGGTGCGGCAGTATCCGGAAGCAACGGCGAATTCAAGCTTGCGGATAATATTCCTGCCGGAAATTATGTTCTGTATTGCGATATAACCTATTCAGACGGTGACAGCACAGAAACTGTTACAGAAAAATTTACATTTACATATAAAGAATGTGCACATGAAAACGGTTATTCCGACGGTAAATGCACAAACTGCGGAGCGTTATGTGATCACAGCGATATTGACATTGGCACGGGTAAGTGTAACAAGTGTGAGCATCAGTTTGTTGCTACAATCAGCACAGACGGCAATGCGCCGACAGGCTATGACACGCTCGCAGACTGCCTTAACAGCATTACTGCCGATACCGGAAACTATGTTAAGATCTATCAGGATATCGGCGATACATCGGCAACTGCAACTTTAGATACTATAGATGTAAAACACAATGTTATGATCGACCTTAACGGTCACAAGCTGAACAATATCAAGCTTGGGGTCAACAAAGACGTCAAGCTTGCATTAACCGGCACAGCGGGCAGTTATGTTACGCAGGTGTATGTTCGCAAAGGCGGATCTTTCGTAATTGACAGCGATGCAAATGTAGAATTTAATACAATTTTTGTTGAGGACAGTGCACAGCTTGCTGTAAGCGATGGTGCAAAAGTAACTACAGAACAGTTGACTGTGATAGCATCCGTGAATGATGACGGAACTACAACGACATCTGTAAAGCTCGCTACGGGAATGAAGTTAGGTGGGCTGACATATCATCGCCAAAACAATTCCGGCGCTCTGAAATTAGGCAATCTTCTTGATGTTACCCGGCAGGCACTGCAACGTGAAGATAACGGCAATTATCTTGATCTTTATAAAGAATATGGAAGTATGGGTTATTCCGTTGCGCTTACTGTTGTTGAGCATACTGACGCTGACCACAAATACGGCAGTGGAACAGGCAAGTGCGAGGAGTGCGGAAAGCCCTGCGAGCATGGCGGTGATATAAACACGGACACCGGCATCTGCTCAATCTGCGGTGCGGTTGTGTCTGTCGCACTCTATACAGATGCAAACGGAATCTCAAAGTATGTAGATACCGATGAGCTTGACTCTTTACTGAATGAATACAACGGAAGCGGTACGATAAAGCTGTTTAAGGATTATGATAATTCAAAAGCTCAGTATGACTTATACGGAGAACTTACAATTGACTTAAACGGACGCAGATTAAATATCCGGAGTATTACTCCTTGCAAAAACGGAAAGCTTACAATCAAAAACAGCGGCAATCCGGTTATGCTCGGTTGTAATGTATATCCGACAAACGACGCTTCATACGCCGGCGGTACGCTTATAATAGACGGCGATGTAGTTTTAGACACTTCGATCTATGTATATGATTCGAGTACGGTTATATTGAAAGCCGGTGCATATCCAGCCGGACTTTACGCCAGGGACAGCAAGACATTATACGATATGCTCGGAGAGGGTAAGGCTTTCTTCAAGACTGACGGAACTCTTTTCAACGCAAGCGTTAAGGAAATATCAAGCAGTGAAACGCTGACAGTCAAAGACCACAGCCATACCTATGTTGACGGCAAGTGCGGCTGTGGATATGTATGCACTCACAGCGATGTTGACAGCGAAACGGGCAAGTGTACAGAGTGTGAATATCAGTATGCGGCTGTTATCGTAAAGGACGGGGCTGTAGCTTCTGTTTATAAGGAAACTGAGATGGAAGCGGCTTTTGAAGCGGCTGACAGTGACGCAAACACCGGCTGTATATTAAAAGTATACAAGAATTATACAGGCAGCTATACAACGCTCAGCGGTAAGTTCACGCTGTGGATCGCTGAGAAAGCCAATGTAGGTACGTTAACTGTTTCGGGAGATATAACCGTTACGGGATCGGGAAAAAATAATCGTATTTATGGCGATTTCAATGTAGCGGCCGGCGGTAAGCTGACATTTGACGAAAACTGCGGCGCTATGGGAACTGTGTCGGTAGGTGCAGGTACATTTGACTGCTATAGTACATTTTCTATAACACTCAATATAAACGATGCAAGCAGTGACGTAATTCTTCACGGCGGAGCTTTCAAAACAATATGCTATAACGGCGGCGGGGACAGAGCAAACGCAGAAATACTGACTTTGTTGGCTGAGAACCGTATGTTTATGAAGTCTCCCAATCCTGAGCCGATAGACGGCTCAAAAACACTGTTGAAAGACGGTTTTGCAACACCTGTTATTGTAATACCACATGAAGGTCACAGTTACGACAGCACAACGGGCAAGTGTACGATTTGCGGTAAGCGGTGCGGTCATACGGATGTTGACAGCAAAACAGGTGTATGCTCTACCTGCAAATATCAGCTTACTGCGGGCATTTCGGGCGCGGGAACAGCGAAGTATTTCGATAATATAGACGACGCTTTTACTGCGGCATTATCGGCGGAAAACAACGGTTGTACGCTGACATTGTATAAGAACTGTGAGATTACACAGAACGTAGAAATCGGCAATACAAAGGTTACTGTCGATGTGAACGGATATTCACTCGGCGGAGAGGCGGATATAAGTGTAAATAACGGTGGTGTGCTGTACCTTAAGGACAGCAGGAAAAGCACCAGCAGCGGATGCATAGACGCACCTTTTAGTGTAAACGGCGGTACGCTTATAAACGGTACTGCAGACGGCAGCAGTTCAGCCGCAGATGTACTCAATTTAGTCATTAACAGTGCTAAGTGTGTCGAAATATACGGCGGCATATTTGAGAATGTTTATATTGCACACGCAAGCGGTGTAGCTTTATACGGCGGAAGGTACAACACCATCTGCGGCGAGGAAAGCAACAGCACGCCCGTAAACGTTCTGCTTGCAAAGGGCTATGCGTTTGCGATCTTAAACAGTGTCACACATCTCCCCGAAAGTATAGTTGACGGCAGTGCGGTGACACTCAGCGAAGGAATTAGAAATGTCACGGTTGTAAAGCATACTCATACATACACCGAAACAAATACAAAGTGTGCGTGCGGTGCTGTGCTTTATGCAAAGGTGACATCAGCCGACGGTACTACTAACAAATATTTTGACAGCATTGAGGAAGGCTTATTATATGCCGATAAGGCTGAAAACAAGGGCTGTGTTTTCACTCTTGTAACAAGCGGTAAGATTAAGGACTATGTTACACTGTCAAACGGTCAGTTTACGATTACCGCAATGAATAATAATTGTGTCATCAGTGCATCCGGCGGAAAAATATGTATTGAAGGTGCCGATGTTATTGCCGAAGGTCATATGTTAATCAATTGCTCTATAGATATGATTAGCGGCTCACTTACGCTGCCTGAAGGTTCAGGTACCCGATTTGGTACTATTATTATATCAGGCGGTACTGTAAACATCAGCGAAGGCGTAAATGCCGACAATAATGCGGGTGCTGATAAATTGTTTATAGCCAATGCCACAACCGACGCAAAGGTGACTATAGGCGGCGGTACTTACGGCAATGTCGCTTTCGAAATGCTTAAGCTGAAGGACGTGCTTGCAAGCGGTGTGCGTGTTATAAGGTATGATAACTCGTCAGATCCGACTGCGGAGAAAATAGTGACGGCTTTATTATACAGTGATATAGCCGAAGAAAGCTATTTAGCTCCCGGTGACGATGACGGAAGGTATTATCTGTTTACCAAGTGCGAGCATAAGAATGAGGACGGCAGTTATGCCTTTAATGACAGCGGTATATGCAAATACTGTAACTCTGAGTTTGCCGCAAGCGTAAGCTATACGGTTGACGGAAGTGCAAAGACAGAGCTGTTCGGTGATATTTATGACGCTTTTGATAAGGCTAATGAGGCAGGTACTGCTACTATAACGCTGTGCAGGGATATTGCAGACAGTGAAATTGCACATGAAATAAATGTTACGGGCAATGTAACGCTTGCACTGAACGGCAAAACATTGGGTGCTACGGATAAAGCAAAAAAAATATATATTTGTGGCAGCACGCTTACCGTGAATGGAAACGGTAAAGTATGGAGCGCAATTGAAGCTAAGCCGGACTCGAAATTAACCATTACAAACGGCGAATACTACGATGTGTATGCCCTTTCAGACAGTGAAGTGGTAATCCTGGATGGTATAATAGACTGCTTATCCGTTTATGGTACGGGTAAAGCAGAGGTCAGCGGCGGTAAATTCAAGTATTTGTTTATGTACAACGGCAAGGCAATCGAATCTGTACTGGTAGACGGTTATGCGTATAAAAATGCTGACGGCACTTGGCTTTCGATTGATGAGCGTGAAAAAGATAGCTATTTGGGCGGTTCTAAAGGAGCGTTATCCGTAGAAGAAGCACCGATAAAGAGCGCAAGTATTGCGTGGGCAGACGAAGGAACGCCTGTTATATACCGTAACGGAGCGAAAAAATTGAAAGTCAATGTTATATGCGATGTGGCGGACACTTCAAAGCGGATAACCTATTCGGACTATGTAAACGGCAATAATCGCAGTAAAGATTCTAAGCTTTCTGTTAACTGGTATATGGTATTCGGTTATAAAATCGGTGAGATTGTAGCGGAAGACGGTGAGGTTGAATATTACACTGTACTGAAGTGTGACGGATACGAATATAAGTCGAATGCACTTAAGTTTACACTTGCGACCTGCTCGCACCCTGAGGATAGCTTTAATAACGAAACCGACGGTTTGGTATTCTGCGGTATATGTGATTTATTGATAGAAGCCGAGGTAGTAGATGCTGACGGCAAGTCGTTAGGTTATGCGGATATAGAGAGTGCCATAAAGCTGGCACAGGAGAACGAGGGCAGCACTGTAAAGCTGATTTCGGAAAGAGTACCTGCGTCCATTACCGTGACGGGCGGTAAGTTTACTGTTGACTTTAACGGTAAAGAGGCATATTGTCAGTTCACTGTCAACGGCGGTGACGTGACTTTCACTTCTTCGGCAGTACAGGACGTGAGCAATCAAAATCTGCCAAGCGGAATCACAGTTAACGGAACTGACGCTGAGGTTACAATTGACGGTAAAATCAAGCTGGGAAGAGTAAGAATAATCAGCAGTACGCTTACAGTAAACAGTACCGATGGTTATATCGGTGAACTGTCAATAGAAGGCGGAAATGCTGTTATAGACGGTGCAAATATTGATGCACTGTCAATAAATGGCGGAGCGACTGTTATAAACGGTGCAAATATTGATGCACTGAAAGCTAACGGCGGAGACACGGTCATCAATGATGTTAATGCCGATTCTTTAGCTATGTGTGACAACCGCTCCGGTGGAAGCGAATATAACATCTCTATCGTAAGCGGTAGGTTCGGCAGTTTCACTTGCGAAAATGGAAGCAATTATACTTTAGGTAGGGCAATTGCGAGCGGAAGCGTAGTTTCGGCCGATAGTATGAATGGCATTACTGTTTACACATACGAAGCTATTCAGACCATGACCAGTACCTATAGAATTTTTGTTGATAAGTGCAACCATAAGGACAAAAACGGCAGTTATGTGCTTGACGGTAATCCCTGTCCTTACTGCAATGAGGAAATTGTTGCAACTGTAAGCTATACTGCCGGCGGAAGCGAAAATACGGATCTGTTCAGCGATATTTATGACGCTTTTGAAAGGGCTAATGAGATAGGTACGGCTACTGTAACGCTGCAGAAGAACATCACGGACGATATTACAGATACGATAGCTGTTACAGGCAATGTTACGCTTGAACTTAACGGTAAAAGGCTCTCACAACCCGGTACTGATGTATGGTATTCCATAGAAGTAACGAGCGGTAAGCTGACCGTTAACGGCAGTGGCTTAATAAAACGTGTTGCCGTTTGCAACGGCAGCGATGCGGAAATCAACGGTGGTACTCTCTCTGACTTCATAATTAAAGACGGCGGTAACGCTGTAATTAAAGGCGGTCAATTCTACAGCTTACAGGTTTCAGGCGAAGGCAGAAACGTAGGACAGCTTCTTGCGGACGGCTATGCCTATTGGAGTTTTATCGATTCCGGCATCTGGTCTACTATTGCAGAGCGTGAAAAGCAGGATATAGCTAATGTAGAAGTAAGGACAGCGCCGATAAAGAGCGCAACGGCGACAGCAAATAAGACTGTGCTGTACCGCAACGGCGGAGGTGCACGGCAGATCTTATTTAACTTCAATGTTAATACAAGCGACGGATACACGATAAGCGATGCCAATAAGGTCACAGTCGGTTTATATGTAGGCGATACCTTAATAAGAGAGCTCGACTTCGTCGGAAATTCATATACGTTTGCAAATGCAGATGAAATTTCCGATACTGACGGCACTGTAAAGGCACATCTTGTTATCAAGTTAAACGGATACGAATATGTGACCGATGATGTCGAGTTTGAAATGGCGACCTGTACGCATCCGTATGACGCATTAACGACAGACGAGCATGATTACTATCGTTGTTCGTTATGTGATGCCAGCATAAATGCGATACTTGTTAAAACAAACGGCGACAAGGCATGCTATACCGACAATGTGCCCGAAGCATTTGAAGCGGCACAGCTTGAGGAGAACAACGGCTGTACATTAGAATTATACAGAGGTGTGAACAGAGACTGTGAGATCACACAGGGCAGCTTTACCGTTTTATTCAAGAAAACGGGAAGTGCATCTGCTGTGATCAAAGTAAGCGGCGGAAATGTCAAGATCACGGGAGATGACGGCTGTACATTATCGAAGTATCCGGGAAGCTCGGTGGGATATCTCATAGCTGTAACGGGCGGCACGGTAACGTTTGATGACATAACTATCAATGATGACAGTATCAGCGTAAGCGGCGGCAAGACTGTTATAAACGGCGGTACTTATAATAAGCTGAGCGTCAGCGGAGGTACGGTCACTATAAACAGCGGTACATTCAGCAGCATAGATGTAAGCGCAGAGGGCAAGGCACTGAAAGATCTGCTCGGCGAGAACAAGGCGTTTACGACAAGCGACGGAAAGCTGTTTGACGCAAGCAAGGTTTCGGAAAGCGATAATTCACTTACGGTAATCGACCACAGCAAGCATGAGTATGACGAAACAGGAAGGTGCGGCTGCGGTTATCAGTGTGCACACAGTGAGATCAATGCGGAAGGTGTATGCAACGAGTGCAATGCAAAGATGTATGCTGCAGTCACTGTAAAGAGTGAGACCGGAACAACGGTAAAATACTTTACAAAACTTACGGAAGCGTTTGAGTTTGCGGCAAAGAACGAAAACAAAGGCTGTACGCTGAAAATGCTCAGAGATTTCTTCGATAGAAATACTGACATTAACGTAAACGGCGGAGAACTTACTGTCGATATGAACGGCTTTGGTGTCTATATCAATAGCTTTAACGGATCCGGAACCCAAATCACTATACGCAGTGACAGTAAGTGTACTTTTGGGGTTGAAAATGGATTTAGCATGGACGGCGGCACTGTTACTTTCTCGGGAGAGGTCAGCGTAGTTTGCCAGAATGTGAAATTAAATGCCACATATTTCTCCTCCTATGTTGAAACGCTGAAAATTGACACGCTGATTTTAGAAGACGGTGTTCTGCTTAAACAGCTGGCAAGTATCACGAATGCTAATATCGCTAATATAGACTGCTCAAGTGAAATTTATCTTTATCAAATTTTAGCGAGCGGCAGCCGTGTCGATTCTCAGCTGTACAGCGATCTGAAAGCAAACGCTTCGTCAAACTTCGATAACGTAAGAATAATAAGATGCGACCACCCGGACGGTGTGGGCAGAGATAACCGTTGCATATACTGCAATTCATTGATCGCTGCAAGCGTAAGCTATACCGAGAACGGAGCGGAAAAGACAGAATATTTTGTTAAGGAAGATCTGGGAAAGGCGTTTGCCAAGGCAAACAGCGTTGCAATTGCAACAATAACAATGCTGATGTCTTCCGCTTATGATACAGACTACCTCCCTGTTACAGGTGATGTTACACTTATTGCAAATGGCGATAACGCCATCTTGTATAATACAGTAAAGGTCGCCGATGGCGGTAAGCTGACACTTAGAGGCAACGCCAATATTTTCGCTGTAATTGCCGAGCCGGGCTCCAGGTTGACTGCCGAAGAAGCCACAAGAATCGCATATCTCACCGTAAACGGCGGAGATGTTAAGCTCAGCGGCGGACAATATGATAACATTACGGTAAAAGATGGCAAGATAACAGATATTCTCGGCAACGGCTATGCGTATAAGAAAACAGAGGGCGGTGCATGGCTGACGCTTAAAGAACGTGAGGTGTCGGAAGCAAGCGGTGTTACCGTTGCTAAGGCACCGATAGTACAAGCAACGCTTAGCACAGAAATGAACAAGCTGTATCGCAACAGCAACGCAAATTCCACGCTGAAGTTCAACCTGTCTCTTGCTAACGGCTCGAACCTGAACGACTCGTATGTAAGTAAGAGATACGGTATAAACTCCTATGTAAGCGGAGATATAATTTATAGCAGCTTAAGCGCACTTGTAAAGGACGCTAAATTGTCGGCAGACGAAATAATTGATAAGGCAGGCGACAGCGATGTTGCCGAGATATACTTCGTAGTTACTACCGGTGACGGCTATGAAATAAAGTCGAACACTGTAAGTATAGACCTTGTTGATTGTGATCATTCTCAGGTGGTCGATCCTACAGCGGACAAGGAAACCGCAGGTAATATTACCGAGCCGACATATTGCGAGATATGCGAGAGCAAGTTCAATGCAAAGATAACAAAGGGCGACGATGTCAAGTATTATAACAATCTTGACGAGGCTGCGAAAGACGCTCAGAAGAGCGAAAACGAGGGCTGTACCTTATATCCGCTTTATAACAAGAACGGATACGGCGGTCAGTTAGTCATAACCGAAGGTAACTTCACGCTCAAGTACGCAGTTCGTACAGCGTTCTCACGTCCGATCATCATAAACGGCAAGGCAAAGCTGACGGTTACGGGACGTTGTGCGGTGACAGCGTTTGAGAATCAAGACGCATTTATAGTGCAGGGCGGTGATGTCACATTTGAGGGGCTTGCTACAGGCAGCAATGTGACCATAAACGGCGGAAATGTTACAATGGCCGCAAACAATATAAATTGCCTTACAATAAACGGCGGTAATGTATCCATTTCGTCAGGTGGGTTTGCCGAAATCATAACTAATGCCCCGAATAAGGTGATAGCCGATTATATCGATCCCGGCTTCTGGGTACAGGACAGAGGAACAAAAGAGTGGATAGATATATACAGTCTTAATAAGGCAACGGCATCATCGACAAACGGACTTACGGTACGGTTATGTCCGATGCAGATAATCAAGCCGATTGATACTGTATATTACACCAACGGTTATTATCCAGGCGACATACCGTCACTTCAAATAAATGCAGAGCCGTGGTATTCAAACGAGGTTGACGCAAAAGTTGCTTATCAGTGGTTCGCCATTGATGAAAACGGCTACGAAACAGTGATAGAGGGCGCTACAGACAGAAAGCTGTCGCTCGAAAATCTCACAACGGGCAGGTACTACTGCCGTCTTACCTACAGCAATGCTACAACGGCGGGAGTTTCGATGGCGTCGGACGTTGTAACGGCTACGATAACCGAATGTGAGCATTCCGGAGGAGAGGCTACCTGCACCGAAAAGGCAAAGTGTGAAATATGCGGTGCGGAGTATGGCGAACCTCTCGGTCACGACTATGTTGTAATCAAAGTAGTTGAGCCTGACTATCGCAACGAAGGCTACAGCGTATTTGAATGCACAAGATGTAAGGATTCATATATCGGAAACCGTGTTCCCGTAAAGCCTATTCCCGATGTGGAAGAAATAGCGGTTGAAAAGACAACATACAATGAAGTCGATATAAGCTGGAAGAATATAAGCGGCGTTGACGGATATTATGTCGAATGCTATGTCGGCAATCAGTGGAAGCAGATCGGCTTCAGCACGGACGGCGACAGAGTAGCGGCAAAGCTGAGCGGTCTTTCTGCAGGTCTTAAATATAAGGTAAGGATAGCGGCTTATGCAGGAAGCTTCACCGCCAAGTTCAGATGTTTCTATGTTGATACTGTTCCTTCTCCCGTATGGAATATAAATACGGTGAAGGCTACCGATGAAACGGTAAGAATAAGCTGGAGCAGAAACGCCAGAGCGGACGGCTACAAGGTAGAGTGGTACATTAATAATCAGTGGTCCGTAAAGACTGTTACCGGCAACAATAATATATCGGCGGTTATAGACGGACTTTGTGCAGGAACACGATATAAAGTAAGGGTAAGCGCATATAAGGGCGACCTTTACAGTCCGTATACATATGGCTATATCGATACGCTCCCGTCAAAAGTTACGGGTATTACGAAGACAGTAACATCTTCTTCGTTTACGCTTAAATGGGATAAGAACGAAAGTGCGGACGGTTATACCGCTCAGTACTATGCAGACGGTAAGTGGAATGAAAAGACGCTGACCGGCAATAACAAAACTACCGTTACAATAGGCTCGCTTAAGGGCTACAAAACCTACAAGGTCAGAATAAAGGCTTATAAGGGTGAGCTTGAGAGTGCATTCGACGAGATTTATATCACTACCGCTCCGACAAAGGTCAGCGGTCTTAAGGTAAAGAGCGCAGTTGACTCAAAAGCAGTAGTTATATGGAATGCGGATGCGAACGCTGACGGATATAACGTAGAATATTATATCGGCGGTAAGTGGGTCAAAAAGACCATAACCGATAATAAGACAGCAAAGGCTGTGCTTGGCGGACTTACACCTTACAGCACATGTAAAGTAAGGGTAAGAGCGTATAAGGACAATCTGTACGGCGATTACAGCTATACTACGGTTACTGCAGTGCTTTCACCGGTAACCAATATCAAGGTTGTATCGGCAAAAAGCAACTCGATAACCGTTAAGTGGGGTAAAAACGCCAGTGCAGACGGATATAAGGTTGAAATTTACAAAGGCGGCAAGTGGGTCAAAAAGACGTTAAAGGGCAGTACGAATGCTACTGTCACTATTGGCGGACTCAGGGCCGGAAGCGTGTATAAGGTAAGGATTGCGTCTTATAAGGGTGCAAATACAAGCACTTATACTTATGCAAATGTGAAGACAGCCAAATAAGCTGACAGTAAAAAAAGAGAACACCGGGCGACCGGTGTTCTCTTTTGTGTATCAGATGCGTTTTTACTATAAGAACAAACTGAGCCGTAAGCAAGGGTGCTTACGGCTGTAGTTTGTTTATTGCTTTTTATGATGCCGCCGTTTCGCTGTCCTGCGGTAAGCAGAATTTTGAAAAAGGCGAATCCGGTGCGGCTCACAGCCGCCGCTTACTTGAAGTATCTGTTCAGCAGACCCTCGAAAGCCTTACCGTGACGGGCTTCGTCCTTAGCCATCTCGTGAACTGTGTCGTGGATAGCGTCAAGATTTAACTGCTTTGCTCTCTTTGCGAGGTCAAGCTTGCCCTGTGTAGCGCCGTGCTCTGCGGCAACTCTCTTTTCGAGGTTTTCCTTAGTCGATGCACTTACAACATCGCCTAAAAGCTCTGCGAACTTTGCAGCGTGTTCAGCCTCTTCCCAAGCTGCCTTTTCGTAGTAAAGGCCTACCTCGGGGTAACCTTCTCTGTGAGCGGCTCTTGCCATAGCGAGATACATACCTACCTCTGTGCATTCGCCCTCGAAGTTAGCCTTTAAACCTGCAAGAATCTCTTCATCCTCAACTGCCTTTGCAATGCCTACCTTGTGCTCGTCTGCAAATACAAGCTTTTCGCTTTCCTTAAGCTCTATGAACTTGCTGCCGGGAACCTTGCACTGGGGGCAGAACTCGGGAGGTGTATCTCCCTCATGAACGTAACCGCATACCGGACATACCCACTTTTTCATAGTAAATTACCTATCCTTTCATAGTGATAAAATCATTATTTTCTTATTGTTTTTAATGAAATCAGTAACGTTTACTGATTTGTTGGTTTTATTATAACCGATACTTCGGCATTTGTCAAGAGGTTTTTGAAAATTTTTTTGGGGAAATTGGGTTAGTTGTGGATTACTAAAAAGGGCGAGGTTTTGGAAGGGTTGGTGAGGGGCGAGTTGTGATTGTGAACGCTTAGAAGTTTTAGGGATAGAAGTTCTATCAACTTCAATCCCCACCGTCTTGACGGCAGACCGACTTAGTAATTATAAAAGTCGGATATA
>OLOI01002227.1_pt1 | contig 14472 bp, 10 predicted proteins | sample 1672131 | NCBI WGS metagenome assembly OLOI01 (sample SAMEA3136651, study PRJEB25190) | human gut metagenome | reverse complement strand
CAAACGGAAATATATCAATAAAAACAGGAATAGTCGTATCTTTATAAGTAAAACGAATCTGCTTACAAAATCCCCATGCATCATATCTTACTGTAAGTCTATATTCTTGATGGTCCTTTAATATTTCTCTTAATTTTTCAATATCCTCTCTTGCCATACAAGTATCTACATCATCATCCCATGGAATAAATCCCTTATGTCTCACTGCTCCTAACAAAGTACCTGCATAAAGCCAATAAGATAACTGATTCTCCTCACAAATTCTAGCAAAAGCTCTTAGTAAATCTTTCTCCAGAAGTTGCAAATTTCTGCTTACTCCCTTCGCTTTAGGTAATGCAAGAAAAAATCTTTTTTGAGCATCTGCTGTAGACTCTCCATCTTTTCGATACTCTTCCCAAAACATCTGCATATCCTGCTTATGATAATGTGTAATAATTCTTTCCAAACGAGCATTTTCCTCATGCAGATGTCTCACTTCATTTGATAATCCATCTATTTTTCCACTCATCTGATTATAAAGCTCGTTTTGATGATTATAACTATTTTTAATTCCCGATTCTAAAATTTGTCTTAATGAATCTGCTTTTTTTACTAAATCATTTGCCTTATCAAGAAATTGCCTTTTTCCTACTGGCAGACGCCAGTAAATATATTCCCATACTCTTCTCATTTCTTTCCTTCCCCTTAGAACTATTATCTATCTAGCCATTTTATATAATCTCTTTGTTTTTTCTTTTACTTCAAGTTTTGAATGCTTATAAAATGTTTTCAAATTAAATTTTTCTATAATTCTAACTGTTTCTAATGCTAATTTCTTTTTATTTTTCGGATTAAACTGAATCAAATCCGGAACAATAAAATTAATAAACCATTCAAAATAAGCTCGCCCCCATTTATTTAGAAATCCTTTTTCATTCCAAAATGCTGTTATTGTTCTAAGATTTTTCACATGCTGAACTAAACGTTTTTCCGTTTCATCATTATATTGTTGCATAAACGACCCGCTTCTATAGCATTGATAATAGTGCAGTTGATCTGAAATATACTGTACTCGTTTTGCCATAGGAACTGTTTGAAACAAAAATACAATATCCTCTCCAAATTTAATCGATTCAATAAATCGTAACTGATTATCATTTAAAAAATCTCGAGAATACGCATGATTCCAAATAAAGGGTTCACTATTAGTTTCGCCAAATAAAGATTTTTCATTCGGTTCTGGATAATATATATCTCTACTATTTAATTTCCATGCAACCCAGGCGTCCGGCTCTGGTATTTCAGGAAACGGTTTCGATCCATATACAATAATGTCTGCATAATGATTAATTCTCTCTTCATAAATTCTCTCACACGCATTAGTTGTTAAATAATCATCCGGATCTAAAAATACAATCATATCCCCTGTTGCCGCATCAATTCCAGTATTTCTTGCTGCCGCAACCCCAGCATTCTGTTTATCAATAAGTTGAATGCGCGAATCTATCTTCATCTGTTCCCGAATTATTTCATCTGAGTTATCTGTTGATCCATCATTAACACATATGATTTCAATATCCAAAAGAGTTTGACGTCTCAAACTTTCCAAACATCTACTCAAATAATCCGCCACATTATATACCGGTATAACTACCGAGATCTTCGGTCCTTTAACCATGATATACCTCCAATAATCTTCTTACAACCTAATTTAAAAGTATATACAACCCCATCATCTTTAACACTTTGAATTCCACCCAAAATCTTTCTTGGGAGAAATGTAATAAGTCTTCCTATGCGATACGAATAGGATTCTTTAATTTCCTTTAATTCTTTCATTGAATATCCCGGTTGATTGAGTGCATACTCATTATAAAAACCTATAGGATCTTCAACCATTTTTTTTACACCTTCCCACTTATATTCTTCAAAATATCGTGAATCCATTGTACCTTTTTCAAAGCATTCTTTAAATTCCTGAGCTGCTCTTTCTAAAAAGATATACTTAAATTTAGGACTAAGTCTCCCCAAATTCCACATATAAGTATCATATTTTATTCGATTACATACACATTCTAATACTCCACGATGTAAAGGATTCGTTTCCAAGAATTTATGCATCTCTTCATATTCATCACATACACAAAAAACTTTCTTCGGAGAATTTACTGAAGAATTCTCATTATCCTGACGATAATGCAAATATGCTTCCTGTAACAGCTGAACACGTTTAGCAAGACACATTACTTTAAAGCTAAAACTCGTATCCTGAAACGATGCTCCTGGTGTTTCATTAAAACGGATTTTATTTTCTCGAATAAAATCTTTTCTATAAATAGCAGACCAAATCGTCGGCTTCAAATTAAAAAATTCTACCATTTCCATCGGTGCATTAAAATCTGTAGCCGGACAGAATGTTTTTCTTGCACGTACTTTAGATACAATTTCTTCTTTTTCATTTCTTTCTTTCGGAATCGAATAATAATAGTAAAATCCTGATTTCACCACATCCAACTGATTGCTTGAAGCTACATTATACATTTCTTCAAACATCTCCGGATCCGCATAATCATCCGACTCAACAATACCGATATATTCGCCCTCTGCCATATCAAATCCACGGTTCATGGAATTTCCATAACCACTGTTTGGCTTTGTAATTACCTTTACACGTGAATCCTTGTCCATATATTCCTGGATAATCTGCGGTGATGAATCCGTTGAGCCATCATCTACACAAATAATTTCAATATCTTTTAATGTCTGATTCACAATACTGTCCAGACACTGGCGAAGATATTTTTCTACGTTATAAATTGGTACTACTACTGTTACTTTTGGTGATCCCATATGCTCCTCCTTATAAATCCATGTTTTTATCTAATTCCAGATAATGATTCCAAAAATCCTTTGACGTAAAGGTACCAAACATATCTCGGTACTGTTCACATACTTTATCATATCTCTGGTCAATATGTTTACATACTTTAAAAAATTTAATATAAGATGCTATCATTGCAATAACACTTCTTTTTGCATCTAATACATGATCTGTACTGTCTATATACAACACTTCTTTGTATCGATACAAATCATAAATATTCGGATAGGGAATTTCTGCTTTTGGCTTTCCATGTCTTGCCGGTAAAAAATGTCCATTCATCGTAGCCATTTTCCAGCTTTTTTCTATAAATGGAACACGCTCTCTTTGTTCTTTTCCATATGGACTAAGATCTTCTTCCGTCAAACCTTTGTAACCGATAAAATCTTCTTTTGATTTCATTTCATAGTTATATGCCGCCAGTTTTTTGTGAATCTCTATTCCATCCTGCTCGCTGAACCATTTTGCTCCTTTTAAGAAATCAAGTGTTCCGAGTAGATTTAAGTCCACATACTTGTAGCGATACTTTCCTATATTGCTGCTAATCTCTTTAAATAAAACCTTTTTAAATTGTTTAGCCGTAAACTTTTCATCATGAATCGCATTCAGTATTGCCAGATTTCGAATATCATAATATTCATTTGTTCCCGGACATTTATTTTCAAACGCTTCATGCCATACACAAATTCCATTCAATAAAATAAATTCTCCATTTGCGCGTAATCCATATTCAATATCATCACGATGAATAAATAACGGAAGCGGTAATTTATTTTTGTTAATAAATGTGACTGGTATGCAGGAATACCACCATCCAACATAATCATGTTCAATCTCGACTTCATTTGTAATGCATTCTGCCAATGAAGTCATATCAAAATCATGATTATGTGCAATCATATCTCCATTGTTCCATAATGCTCCGCTTTCATACTGGATACTTGGATGATCCAGTCGCATCAGAGCTCCACCAATTACATAATTATAATATTTCTTCTTTAAATGTTTTAAGAAAAGATAATTTCTTTCAATTGTTTCCGGTAATATAATTGCATCATCATCCATTAGCAGAACGTGACTTATTTTTTCTTCGCCATTTAAATATTCCAGCATGGTGCGGGTAAACCCGCCTACTCCACCCAAATTTTTATTTTTTACGACATGGATTTCTGGATTTTCGATTTTCTCTGGTTCTAACGTACCCGCATTGTCCGAAATACAAATTTTAATATGATCATACGCTTCTGCAGCCGGATTATTCAAGATTCCCTCTTTCAGGAGATTCATATTACGCTCTACATATTTTTCTCTCTTGAACGTACAGATTCCGATTCCTATACAAATATCATTCTCTTCCATACCCGTCTGATCTGTTGAAAAATCAACCTCATAAAGCACTGACTCTGACACTGCCTCAATTATAACTCCAAGCATTCCTTTCTCAGGAAGCGTAAATTCATTTGAAGTTACATATCCCGAAGCATCCGACTGGATTTCCTCGTCCAGTACACCATGTCTTTCTACATCTCCATCTTTCACCTGAAGATGATCTATTTTTACTTTTACAATTCCATTCAGCTTTAATCTAAGATAAACAGACTCAACTCCAACATATTTTTTCCACTTCAGGCATGAAAATAAATTAAAATATGTTTCCAGATTTACTTTTGCCAAAGTCTTTAACTCAACTTTTTCCTTGTCGGTCACAACATTATCAGTTGTTTTCATATAAAGCTGAGTCGTCTCTTCTGAATACGGATATAAAGCAAATTTTTGTAGTATCATATTTCTCCCATCAAACTATTCATTCATATACTCATTGGTTACTTCTTCAACCAGACCGCTTTTTCTTACCACACCTTTATCAATCCAAATTGCATGATCGCACAGCTTTCTTACAGATTTGACATCATGCGATACATATAAAAGTGTTGTTCCTCCACTGAGCATATCTTCCATTCGCTTATAACATTTTTCCTGAAACTGATAATCTCCTACAGACAAGATTTCATCAACAACCAGAATATCAGGCCTTACCATCGTAGCAATCGCAAATCCAAGTCGAGCCTGCATACCTGATGAAAAATTCTTAATCGGTACATCCAGGAAATCCCAAAGTTCCGCAAACTCAATAATCTCATCAAAATGCTCTTCCATGAATTTTCTGGAATGTCCCAGTACTGTCCCATTTAAAAACACATTTTCTCTTGCTGTCATATTCATATCAAATCCAGCACCCAGCTCAATCAATGGAGCAATTGTACCTTTCGTTGTAACAGTTCCCTTATACGGTTTTAAAATCCCACAACATGCTTTTAAAAGAGTGGATTTTCCAGAACCATTTGTTCCAATAAGTCCCCACGCTTCTCCCTTCTTTACTTTCAGATTTACATCTTTTAACGCCAGAAACTCCTGAAACATCAATTCATGCTTAATCAACTTAATCACATATTCTTTTAAATTATCCACCTTTTCAGATGCCATGTTGAACCGAATCGTAAGATGGTCAACATCAACAATATATTCTTCGCTCATTATCTTTTCTCCTAGATATACAAAATGAAGTTATCCTGTGTTTTCTTAAACACACCAAGTCCAATTGCCAGCATAATAAATGCCATCACCCAGCAGCCAATAAAAATTCTAGGTGTTGTAAAATGTCTGTATAAAACAAGATCTCTGAAAAACTGGATATAATAATACATCGGATTGCAGTATTCTACCAGTTTTCTCAGCCCGTCCGGAAGAAGATCAATTGGATAAAACATTGGTGTCACATACATCCATGCTACAGTAATTGCATTATAAATATACTGAATGTCTCTAAAGAAAACATTTGCTGCTGACAAGAAGAATCCCATTCCACACACAAAAATATAAAGCGGTATAACTACCAGCGGAAATAATAAAAAATATGGTGAAAATGGTGTTCTTGTAATCAGCATCACCAAAATCAATGCACCCATTGAAAAAATAAGATCAATCAATGAGCTTGTTACTTTCGACAATGTAAAAATATATTTTGGTACATAAATTTTCTTAATCAGTGCTCCATTATCCAATACTGAATACATGGACATATGGGTTGCATTATTCATAAAATCAAACAGTGCCTGTCCAGTAAGCAGATAAACTGGAAAGTTTTCTATTCCACGCTGAAACATCTGTGAAAATACAAGTGTCATTACTAACATAATCAGCAACGGATTCAAAATGCTCCATACATATCCCAGGAAACTTCTTCTGTATTTTAATTTCACATCTCTGACTACCAGTTCTCTTAATAAATCCTTATACCTAAAAAATGTATTTATCCTATCTCTTGTCACACTCATTTTTCTTCTCCATCTTAATATGAATTTCTTCGTCCCTTAAAAGCAAGAACCGCTAACGGGAATGCAGCATATCGAGTTTTCCTCAAAACCAGAACAGCCGGATTCTTTACTCTGTCATAGACTTTCCGGTTCTTATGATAAAAATATGCATCCAATTTCATTGCTTCTTTTCTCATACCATTCTTAAGAGGAAAACTTATATAAATCTTCATCTGACTGGTAAGAATTGTTGCTGTCAGCTCACGGATATACTCCAGATTCGCTACCGGAGCAATCTTTTCTGCTTTCTTGCAATAGCTGTTCAGCCGCATAAGCACACGTAAATGATTCTTCAGATTCTTCTGCATCTTCTGAATAGACATACTCTGTCCCGGAAGTCCCAGGCGATACTGATAAACCGGCTCTTCTATGAAATACACTGTCCGCACATACGGAATCGGAAATGCAATAAATTCCACATCCACATAAAAAGTGTGTTCGTCAATCTGTTCATCAGCCTTTCTGAACAATTCCGTCTTCACAGTTGTCGCATGCATATCAATAATCGTTTTACCGACAATCTCTTCAAACTGATACAGCTTATTATACTCTATTTTTTCAAACGGATGTTCCTGCCTCTTCTCTGGCATTCTCGTTGTATGATTGATCCAGGTATAATTAGACGCCACAATATCTGCATCGCTCTCTTTTAACACTTTCACAAGATGAATAAAACTTCTTGTATCTACCCAGTCATCTCCATCAACCACTTTGAAATATTTTCCTTTTGCTTCACGGACACCCGTGTTAATCGTAGAACCATGTCCCCCATTCTCTTTATTGATCAACCGGAATGTATTTTCGTACTTGTCTACATATCGTTGTGCAATCTTGGCAGTATTATCACTTGAACCATCGTTCACGATCAATACTTCAATATCATCCATAACCTCGGAATTCACAAAAGATTCCAGACAGTCTTCCAGATATGCTTCTACATTGTAACTTGGTATCGTTACTGTTAATATCTTCTCGTCCATTGTTCTCCTAACTTATATAAATAATATTTTTCTCAAAAAAAGTTGGTTTTACAGATATTTAGTTCTATCTGAATCACCAACTTTTATTTTGATTACTTAATTATTATACTACACTTTTCTTTAGATGGAAAGATTATATCAAATGCTTGTTTTTTTGTCAAATTTCGTGCTCTTTTATATAGAAAACAGAACATATTTAACCCAAAACCACAGATTAGGATTCGTATAAAATAAATTCTGATATCTATCAGCTATAAATATATTGAAATAATTAGCTACTAATGTAATAGCACTCAGACTAATCAGCACTTTCATTACAATATAATATTTTTGAGTATTTCTATATTTTTCTTCTAAATATAAAAATGCAATCACCGTGGACATCGCAAATAGCCATCCAAAATCGGACATATATCTCTGTGTCATTCCAGACATTTGAATTGTTAATAAAATAATTATAACAGCACTAACAAACGCCCCTACACCTAATGCGTAGCATTTTTTCTTCTTCATTTCCTTACGACCTTTAAAATATGCCCAACATATTACAAGTATTGGATTAAACCATAAAAAACCTCCAAATAATGGCTCCTGACTTAAATATCCCTGATAATCAAATTGTACATTATTTCCAATTAACTGCATGAAAGGAAATTTAGAAGATATATTTAGCGGCTGAAAAATATACTCAAAAATCCCAACCCAATTTCTTGCTAAAACAATTCCTCTATGAGTCATATCATTACTGGTCAAATTATAATTTGCCCCAAAGTCCATAACACTGCCAAAACGAGCATAATTATAATCCATAATGCCAACACCAATAATTAGAAACGGTACTATTACGCTTAAAGTATTTGCCATTCCTTTAACAGAGAAAAACCTCTTTTCTTTAATATCATTCCAAAAAATAGGAAACGCAAACAGCAATATTATGGCTAATTGCGGTCTACAACCTATAATAAGAGCTATTGCCAATGAACCTAATATGAGATATATTTTATTAAGTTTTTTACTATCGCTTGCTGCAATCCAAAAACTAAGTCCTATAATTCCCAACATCAAAGACATCATAATCGGCAGTGAATATATCGTCCCATAAAAAACTAAATAAACTATAGCGCTCATAGCAATAAAAATCGTATCCGTCACAATGTATGTGCCAAAAGATATATTTTTATAATATTTTTTTATTATCAAATATATAAATATATAACTAACTATACAATACATCAGACCACAAAAAGTAACTGCTATCCATGTTGGTAAATGAACTCCAAATAGCAACTTAAATGGAACAAAAAATATCAATGCAGGAACAATTCCAAAATAGCAATAATATTTTCCTTTATAATAGGCATGATCAACATAATATGTTTCTCCCGTTTCCGCTAAAGCTTTACTTCTCAATTGCGGATCATATGGATTATCAATGTTTTCTAATGCTTTAGTTGGTTCTATATTCAAATAAAAATGACCATCAATCAGAGCATCCGTTAGTTCTTCATATTCTGTATCCGGAAGCCATCCTCCATTTCCAAGATTTCTTGTCGGAAATGTCGAAATACTGATTCCCGCTAAGACAAGCAAGTTTAATCCCAATGCTAAAGCTATAAAAATTCGCTGCTTTCTTTTTTTTATATTTAACGAAATATTATATACTTTAGAATTTGGTCTAAATATTTCAAATAAAATAAAAATAATCATTTCAATCACTATACGCAGTGGATGAACGATGAAAGGCCTTTTCACATTAAATGCAATTTTATTTACACTAATTTTTGCTCCTTCAGGCAAATCAATTTTTATTTTAATTTTATTTGTTTTCCCGCTTAAATGTAAACGAACATATTTACTTTCCTTTATTCTCCTCACTATATTCATTGATGGTAATTCTTTATATTCTGAATTAGCTTCATCAGTCATAAATATACGTATAGGGAAAAATCTTTCATCACATACTGATGCATTATCTGCCACATCAATATCTGCCAATATATTTTTCAAATTTATATTCAATGCTTTTATTTCCAGGAAAGCTTCCTTCTCATCTACAATCTCATAATACTCTCCGCTTTTTTTTATTCCTTTTCCACACTCAAAATTTTCTACAACCTTTTCTTGATTTAATAATGACTCCCAACATCTATAATTAAAAACAAATGTTTCTAATCCTATTATAATTAAAAATGCAAATAGTATTTTCCTTACAAATTGCTTCATTACTATTCTTCTCCCACTATCTCTTATTTACAATTTTCAATGCTAACTCTTTTATTATCTTCACCACGATAATAATACATAATGAAATTGCAAATACTAATAATATCATTACTATCGTATAAAAATATTCTCCAATCGCTCCTCCAATTTTCCCTGTTACATACTCTAATATATATTTAGAAATTGAATACCGGTCTAACATAATAACAACTAGCATATGAACGATATATATTCCAAAAGTATAAGAAGAAAGCCAACAAATTACTCTATTAATTTTCGATTCCTTATTATCATTAATTAAAAACATACATGCAAAAATTATGCATAACGCACAGATAAGCCCCAAAAAACTATACCAATATAAAATATTCGTATATGAATAATCATGACCTTGTCTGTTCAAGATAATCAGCAGTCTTACTATATTCAATCCCACAAAAAGTATTACACACTTCACAAAACTAATTTTAGTTTTTATAGCCTCTCTGTGCTGATAAATAATACTTCCCCATACAAAAAAAATAGCTGCTGGAATCGCTCCATTAAATGAATGATGTGAAAATTCTGCCATAGTATTTGCTGATATATCATTAAAAATTAACAACATAGCCGAAATAATTAAAAAAAGCTTTTGTTTTTTCACATCTTGTTTAATACTATCCACATACGCTTTTAAAATCGGAAACATTAAAATGACTACAAAGTATACCATCAAATACCACAAATGACCAGAACATGACACTACTACATTCCATGAGAAAAAACCTTTTAGTAAATTCAGATAATCCTCCCCTGTATGAGTAATACTTACCGCTAAACTAGTCCGATCAACTAAATATCCCGATAGAAAAAAGCAAAATATCAAAAAAATTATCATCGGAATAACTATGTTCTTAAAAGTACGTTTCAGTAATTTCCAATAGCTCTTGGTATTAAACATAAAAAATCCGGATATCAACCAAAAAATGGCTACTCCATCTGCAACCAAACATGCACTTAATAATCGACTGGCATCGTATGTATCATTTACAACTGTACTCAATGAAACATGCACACCAATAACAAGCAAGCAGGCAATCAACCTTGCCAATTCAACAGACGCTTTTCTCATCTTCTCTTTCCTTTAACTAATTAATCTATTTCTCTTTCTTCAACATCTTACATCTATCTGAAGAACGCTGTAATTCCATCTCAAAATCTTGTCTATTCTTTTGAGTAATAGTTGATAACAATACGCCAACAAAGAATGCCATAATAGCTGCTAAGTATACAAAACAACATACAATCAATGTCGGAAAATTAGGTACTAATCCCGTTTTAGCAAACTTCACAATAATCGGAACCATAAAACATGTACTTAAAATTGCCAAGAAAGCTGCTATAATTGTAAAAAAGCCAAACGGTTTGTAGTTTCTGTACAATCTCGCAATAGTCATCAATACTTTTGCTCCATCTGAATAAGTATTAAGTTTTGACTCACTTCCCTCCGGACGATCCCTATATTCAATTATAACATTCTCGACAAACATATTTTTCTCTACTGCATGAATGCTCATCTCAGTTTCAATTTCAAATCCTTTTGACAATACAGGAAATGTTTTTACAAATTGGTAACTAAAAGCTCGATATCCCGTCATAATATCTTTGATATCATTTTTAAACAATCTATTTATCGTCTTTCTTACTAACGTATTTCCAAAATTATGAAATGGTCTCTTATTTTCTGTAAAATATGTTGATGAAAGTCTGTCTCCAACCACCATATCTACATGTCTATCTAAAACTTTATCCACCATTTCTCTTGCAAATTCTGCTGGATAAGTATCATCCCCATCTGTCATAACATAACATTCTGCATCAATTTCACGGAACATCCTTCTAATAACGTTTCCTTTTCCCTGCTGATATTCATGTCTTACAACTGCACCTGCTCTTTTCGCAATCTCTGCTGTATCATCTGATGAATTATTATCATATACATAAATCACTGCTTCAGGTAATACTTTTTGAAAATCTTCCACTACTTTTTTTATTGTTTTACTCTCATTATAACAAGGAATTAATACTGCAATTTTATCCATCTTATCTTTCTCCATTTTTCCTCAATTATCTTTAAAGATCACTTCTAGTTTCTACGCTCGGCCCTTCATGACTGATTCGTCCCAGGCTCACCAATTCCTGAAATACCTCACTATCTCTCTTCTTATCTTCCGGTCTGATATGATACGTCGAAATAATTCCGGCAACTTTTTCTTTAATGTCTGGACTTTCTTCCATCGCTGCTTTTTCAAGTTCTCTTAACTGGCTTAGGAAATGTACTTCATCAAACTCCAACGGTTTTCCAATAAAAATCAAATCATTCGCCGTCTTCTGAAGGCCTTCTTCTTTCGTCAGTAGCTCTTCATACAGCTTTTCACCTGGTCTTAACCCAGTATATTTAATTTCCATATTCACACCAAGAGTATAGCCGGAAAGTCGGATCAGATTCTTTGCAAGATCAGCAATCTTTATCGGTTCTCCCATATCCAGTACAAAAATTTCTCCACCATGAGCATAAGCTCCAGCTTGCAATACCAGTGACACTGCTTCTGGAATCGTCATAAAATAACGAATAATATCCGGATGTGTAACCGTAACCGGTCCGCCTGCTTCCATCTGTTTCTTGAAAAGTGGTATTACACTTCCATTGCTTCCAAGTACATTTCCAAATCGCACAATTACATATTCTGTTCTGGAATACTTGCTAAATGTCTGCACGATCATCTCACACATACGCTTTGAAGCTCCCATGATGTTTGTTGGGTTTACGGCTTTATCTGTAGAAATAAGTACAAATTTCTTTACGCCATACTTGTCCGCTGCTCTTGCAGTCTTATAAGTTCCAAATACATTGTTTTTAATAGCTTCATTCGGACTATCTTCCATAAGTGGCACATGTTTATGTGCTGCTGCATGAAATACAACTTCCGGGCGATAATATTCCATTACACTTTCAATTCGACTCGTATTACGGACAGATCCAATTAATACTTCTAACTTCAGATTTGGATATTTTCGAATCAGTTCCTGCTGAATCTCATATGCATTATTCTCATAAATATCAAATATAATCAGAAGCTTCGGATTATGCGCAGCAATCTGGCGGCAAAGCTCACTACCTATTGAGCCACCTCCACCAGTAACCAGTACTCGTTTATTACTTACATACTGTCCAACACTTTCCATATCAATGTTTATTGCATCTCTTCCAAGCAAATCCTCAATCGATACTTCTCGCAGATTTGATACTCCAACTTCATCATTGATAAGCTGATACATGCCCGGTAATATTTTAAGCTTACAAATTCTTAAGATATCACGAGTGGCTTTATTTCCCGCCGATGGAATCGCAAGGATGATTTCTTCCGCATCATATTTTTTTGCCGCTTCCTGAATCATATCCCTTCCACCGACAATCCGGATTCCGTGAATATATTTTCCTTTTTTAGACGGATTATCATCAATAACACATACAACCTTCTGATTCAGATATTTACTGCTTTTCAGCTCTTTAATAATCATATTTCCTGCTTCGCCGGCTCCGATTACGATCGTATTACGGGAATGCTTTGCTGATTTTTTGATTCCATTCTGCATTGTATGCAAAATCCGATACGAAAAACGAGTAATCAATGTCGTAATACTAAGTAAGATAAAGTAGAAGAAATAATAACTTCTTGGAATCGGTAAATACAATAAGCTGAATCCAAAAGCCTGAAATGCTGTCGAGAGCATTGCCGCACACACAATTAATAGCATTTCATATAAGCTGGCATAGGACCACACTCGATTATACAAGTTTAACAGTAAAAAAATAATTACCGTTGTAATCACATTTATAATCATATAATGTTCTACACTACTCATATACTCCTCTGGTACCCAGATATTATCCAATTTAAAGCGCAATATAATTGCTAAGTAAGAATCCAAAACCACAGTAAGCATGTCCACGATAAACAAAGCAATCATTCTGCTTCTGGAATTTTGAAGTCCCCATCCTTTTTTCATACTCAACCTCCATTTGTACAATATAAAATTGTTACAAAATATTACATCTTTTTTAACTCCATCTTATAGCATACCAAATTACATACATATATACAATAATTACCTTCCAAACTAACCTAATTTTCTGTATCTTCTATTTTTTTAACAATATTTTTCAAAGCTATTGCTGCATATGGTATTAACAAGATAAAATACGTAAATGTATATTGACCTTTTGCTTCCCACAACATATGGAACAAAAATCCTCCAATGAACGCTGTTGCCGGAAGCCATACATATATATTTCTATTTTTTCGATTCATAAATACATATATCAATGCTAAAATATATATTATCGACTGTACTATATCTAATATCCAAACTAATATTTTTCCCAATTTATGTCCATTTAAAATGCTATCCATATACGATGAAACAACAATGTTTTTGTCAAACTGATTAATCCAAATCCCACCGAATGTTGGTTCACACCATTGAGAAACCATTTTTTTTGCATAAAACTTCAATGTATATTTTGGATTCTTCTCAAAATATTTCACCCTATCATTTATATAATTCAAAGCTTCTTTCGAAGTCAATTCTGAATCACAATTATTATTCAGATATGTATTAGCATTATATTCATTATACCACCCCGGCGCCATATCTGATTCTTGCATTCCCATCGCAATCCACGCAACTTTCGGAATCCCCGTTCCCAAATTCACATTCTCCTGAGAATTTAATAAAGCTATTGGACCTGAAGTTGCAATCATATAACCAATAATAATTACAATCACAAATATTATATTTCTTTTCTGTAAATGAATAATCCAATCAAGTATAGTAAAAATTATCATTGCTAAAAGAATAATTAAATAATTCGATTTAAACAATATAGCCAAACTAATAAACATAGCGCTAAAAATCATATCTAATATTTTATGTTTTTCAAAAAAACTCAATTCATAAAATATTGCAACAATCGACAATGCGCATCCAATCA
>OLOI01002225.1_pt1 | contig 14481 bp, 8 predicted proteins | sample 1672131 | NCBI WGS metagenome assembly OLOI01 (sample SAMEA3136651, study PRJEB25190) | human gut metagenome | reverse complement strand
AATATAGATATGTAAATTCGTTTTTTTTGTTCAGTTCGCACAATAAAATGCACTTTTTTCTTTGTTATAAACCTGAATCATGTAAACACCTGCATTACCCTTGATAGGACCAGTTAACTTGTTTACTTCAGCTTTGCTTGCATAAGCACCTAAAGCTGGTTCGCTGGCGCGAGTTACTGAAACATATGCCGGAGCAGAGAAAGTGATATGTTTTACAGAATCGCTAACTGCATTTGCCATACTTTTTACTTGGTCAATGCTGCTTGCACTTTTCATTTCAGCTATCAGTTTTTCAGCTTTTTTATCTTTGATGATTTCTGCTTTCAGCATGTCGGCAACCAAGTTGATATTACGATATCCGGCAGGATTAATCTTTTCAAGAGCAACTACCATCAGGTGATCGTTCTCACCACATTCATACAATGGAGACACTTCACCTTCTTTGGCTGCAAAAATCCATTTCAACGCTTCACGGGTTCCTTTTACACCACCCACACGGTGTTCTGCGCTACGGAAATCAGCACGTTCTAACAAGCGGTATCCGCTTTCTTCTGCATTGGCAACAATCTTATCCATTGTAGTGTTCTGCGCTACGAATTGGCTGAAATCATTGTATGCCTTGTTGTATGTTTCTTTGCTGAATTCAACCGGACGTTTAATCACTGCAACTTTATATTTATCTTTCATGGCTTTTTTATCCAACACTTGAAGAATAACGTTAGCTTGTCCGATCTGAAGATTGCTTAATTCTTTAACATTAGAGTTAATCAATGTGTTGATGTATTTAGCATTGTCAGCATCTAATGCAGCACCTTCATAGTTGCGTGCAGTCAACCAGGTTGCTTCACCTGTCTGACCATATTTTTTTGCGATATCAGCAAAGTCAGCTCCATCTTTCAGTGCATTGAAAATACTATCGGCTAAAGTTGCGGTTTTAGCAGCATCTTCAGCATATACCTGAATTTGACGATATTGGATTGAATCGGGAGCAGTCTGCTTGGCAATAATTTTAAAAGCATTATATGAATCATCTGCCTGATTATAGTAAGGACCATATACTTCGTTGATAGTTACAGAGTCCAAACGAGCAACTACATCATTAGGATATACAGTCTTGTTGATTGCAATTTCAGAAAAAGGAACAACAGAGCCGGTGGAACGGATGAATGTGTTCATGTCGGCAGCGGTACCTAGCTGGTTGGCATATTCGGTTACTTCATTTAATACTTCTTTGCGATCTTCTTCAGATGGAGTTACCAATACATCAATGTATTTGATGTTACGAGTTTCAACCGGCTGTTCGAAAGAACTTTTTTTCTTGTTATACAGATCTTTGATTTCGCTGTTTGAAACCGTGATAGTTGAATCGCTGATAGAAGAATAAGGAATTGCAGCCAGTAAAACGTCTGATTGTTCAGTGCGTGATGTAAACGCATCTTCAGCTGCAACCGGATTTGAGATCAATGATTTTGCAATCAGGTTCTGATATTTTTCAGCTAAAGTAGATTGGATCAAAGTCTTTTCAATAAAATTCCAAAAAGCTCCCATTTTTTGATAGTATTCTACATATTGTGCAGGCATTTTGCTTGCATCCAGGTGAGCGTAATCTACCAGGAATTTTTTCAGCATATCTTTGTCGAAAGCACCGGTTTGCGGATTGCGGAACGGAGTTTGCATTAATAAGGGGTTAGTACCCTCCTCAATGATTGCTTGAACTTCAGCTTTGCTGACAGTCAGTCCCAATTTTGCAGCTTCTGCTGCGATTAATTGGTTATTTACGTAAGATTGCCATACTTGGTCTTTCACTTGAGTCAGTTGGTCGTCATTTAATGCAGAAACACCTTGTGTCAATTTAATGACTTCTGTGTATTCGTCTACCATTTTTTGATACTCTTGTGCTGTAAGTGTTTTTCCATTCACTTCACCTACGTCTTGTTTACCCTGATGTGGTTGGAGAACCTTCCATGCGTCTCCGGCAATGAATGCGAAGAGGGCAAGTCCGATTACAACGACCAACAGAGGGCCTTTACTTCTGATTGTTTGTAATGTTGCCATTTAATTTTACTATTTTTGTTTATTGTTTTTTTATACTTCATAGATTTAGCGCACGAAGATACAAAAAATGCAGCTTACAAGCTATTTTATTGTGAAAAAAATCTATTATTCGGTTACTTTCAACTTTACTAATTCAATTTTGGTTGCTGTTACTTTAATTATTTTGAAATGGAATTTATCGAAAGTGATCTCTTCATGTATTTTGGGGAAGCTTTGGTATTGGTGCAGGATGAGTCCACCGATAGTTTGGTAATCATCATTTTCCGGTAGGTCAAGTGAGAACAATTCATTGGCTTTTTCTATTTCCAGACGTCCGGAAAGGATGTATTCATTGTCACCGACAGATTTGGCTATGTAAGAAGTCGTGTCATGCTCGTCTTCTATTTCACCGAAAATTTCTTCCACTAAATCTTCTAGCGCCACGATGCCGGATGTACCTCCGAATTCATCGACTACTACAGCTAAGGATTTCTTTTGCTGCATGAATAGTTTCATCAGCTTATGCGCTCCCATCGTTTCGGGAGCAATAGGTAGTTGGCGTACACTCTTAGTCCAGTCTGTCTGTTCACGAAACATTTCAGAAGAATGGATATAACCTATAATATTGTCAATGTTTTCTTTATAGACAATGATTTTACTGATTCCGCTTTCAATGAAGCGGGCTTTTAGTTCTTCTATGGGAGTTCCATATTCTATGGCAACAATTTCGGTTCTAGGTACCATACAATCCCTAATTCTGATATTCGAAAAATCTAGTGCATTTTGGAATATCTTGACTTCGGTGTCTATGTCTTGTTCATTTTGAACATCTTGTATACTGCTTTGAATAAAGTAATCTAGATCGACTTTGGTAAAAGCTTTTTCATTGGCTTCTTTATTTGTTTTAATGCCTATAATGTAAAGTAATATATTGGATATTCCCGAAGCAAACTTGCTGATGGGATAGAGCAAGACATAGCAAATGTAAGTGGGAACTGCAAAAATATTCAGAGTGAAATTGGGATTAATCTTAAATAAGGTTTTAGGCAGGAACTCTCCTGTGACCAAGATGATTAATGTGGAAATAATTGTTTGGATCAGTACTAATAAAAAGTGGTTGTCTATCAATCCTGCCAGCAAGTTTTGTTCAATGACTTGTGCCATCAATATACCGTAAATGACCAAAGCGATGTTGTTCCCTACCAACATGGTAGAGATAAAATTGTTCGGATTATGAAAGAAGATGGAAAGTATACGTGAATTTATGCTTTGGCTGTTACGATCCATTTCAAAACGTAATTTATTGGATGAAACAAAGGCTATTTCCATGCCGGAGAAAAAAGCGGAAAAAGCCATTGTGATAAGAATTTGTATAATAATACCCATAATAGTGAGTGAATTAGCGTATCGAATCAGTTCTGGTGCTATTTGCAACAGCTTTTGTACTGTCTGCTGGTGCTGTATCTTCTACAGTGAAAATACCTGTGTTATTATAAATTTGATATTCTGTCATTTGCTGGTTGGATTCAAATCCATAACCGGTAATGATTTTGTCTTCTTGTTCAATGCGGATAAATTTGTCAGAATAGACCCTTTCCTGTTTTTCATCCCAAAAGAGCAGGTCTGTGTCAAATTTGTCGCCTCTTTGGCTGCGGATATGCACATTGCTTCTCAATTCCCAAAGTTTCTTTTTCTCGTAGTAATAGGCTGTATCGGCTTTTATGCTGGCATCAATATGGAATAGGGAATCAAACTTTTCCAGATAAACTCCTTTTTCAAAAGCCCAATAAGGAGGGTTCTTTTTATCATAAATTTCCCATTCTTCTGTGATAATTTTGTAGCGGGTAATACCGGAATCGGATATAAGGGTAGTAACCCCCAATGTTTTCATGCTAGGCAATGAATCTCTTTCTGTAATAGCTTCCGCCAGATTTTTTTCGCCTCCTGAGCATGCTGGGAATAAAACAAACATAACAGTTGCCCAAATGGCAACTGTTATGTTTAGAAATATAAAGTGTGATTCTTGTTTTTTTTCAGACGACATAATTATCTGATAGTTGTTGTTTCACCAATCCATCCACCGATTGTAACAGAGTCACCTTTCTTCAAGCTGAGGAAGAACAAGTCTGCGTCTTTAGGAGTATGGGCTGCATAAGTACCAATTAGTTTATTTGCTTCTTCAGCAACACTAGGATCTACACTTTTTGCTTTCTGTAATTTGTCGATAACAGCAAAATAAGTACACTTGTTCAATGCGGCTTCATCACTCCAGTTAGGGCTTGATGCATACATATTAGCAATTAAAATGTAAGGCTTACCATTGTTTCCATCCAATGAGATTGACTTCAGCGCATATTGTTTTGCCTTGCTCAACTGTTTTTTGCTGAATAAAATAGCAGCGGTTTTGTATGCATAGTCGGCTTTCTTTAATGGGTCTTGTTCTAAGTTGATAGCCTGATCAAAATAGTCGATACATTTGTCCATATCACCTTTCTTGTAATACATGTATCCGCAACCTACAGCAGTTTCGGCAGTCGGTTCGATGGCATGTGCGGCTTCAGATGCAGCAAAGTAAGCTTCCTGTTCTGTACAGTTTAGCATCTGCATTACAGAAATAACTTGCTTCAGATAATCCAAATTAGTTTTGTTTTGTTCAACTTTCGGAGCATAGATAGCTTGTAGGTTGTCGCAAGTCGCTACACCACTGTTAATGAAAAATGCATCGATATTGTCTTTTGCCACTTTCAATAATTTTTTGTCATTTTCCTTTGTAGCAGCTTTTAAAGCTCCATCAGCAACTCCTGATGCAAACAAGTAATCCTGAATGAATTGTTCTTTGTATGCTTCATCACTCTTCATTTTACGGGCAGCAGCATCCATGAATTCTTGTAATACAAAATAGTCGGAATTTTCTTTTTCAAGTTCAATGGCTTCTTTGAACATGTTGTATGCTTCATTCATGTCCTGTCCACCCATTGTGAAGTAGTCATGTGCCTTCATTCCGATAATTGACCCCTTTGTAGCATCTCTTTTAACCAACTTGTTCAAATCGTCCAGATATTGGATACGCTGGTCGTGAACTTTCATCAGTTCATTGAAGTATTGTTTTTGCTTAGCTGCATCTTTTTCACCGGCTATTAAAGCACGAAGAATTTTTGCACCATTAGTATAAGTACTTACTTGAGCTTTGGGGGCTTCTGTAAATACGCTCATCCAAGGAGTATAGGCGTCCTTGAAATTGTTAGTTTTGACATACTCAGTGTAAATACTGATATTTTTCAAGCATCGGATACTGTCTTCACCATGTCCGAATCTTGATCCGTCTGACGCTCCGGTCTGAGCGAAAGAAGCTGTTGTACCTAAGGAAAGAACGAACAGCGCTGTTACCATCTTCATTTTCATCGTATATAAATTTAGTTGTTGTTATTTATTTGCTTCTCTCCATTTATTAATCCACTTTCCATTTCATGAACCAACGTTCATTGAAGGTGAGCCCGATATTGATTCTCAAATAGTTCTCTTCCATTAATCCTTTAAATTTAGGACTGACTTTAATGTATTGTCCGGAAATGTTCAGCATAGATTTACTTTGGAACATGGGAAGTCCGAAACCTACACTGACGCCATATTCGCGTGCACCGTCTTGAAAACTGGTTGCTCCTGTGTCCGGATCAGTATAGCTTACCTTATTATAAGGAGTTGAATAATAAGCTCCCATACGGTAACGGATACGCTTCAGATAGTTGTGGCTGATATAACTTGGTACGAATTCCGCACCAAAAGCTATTTTTGTGCGGTTATTCATTTCCACACTTTCTTTGTTGAACTTGCTCCAAGTCAGATCGGCTGTATTCCATTTTTGTAAAGTATAGTCAACCCCAATCGTCAGGCGGTTGTCATATACATAAGTAAGACCTGCACCAAATGTATGTGGCATTTTAAACGGGTTTGGAATAGTATCGCCAGTTTGTGACTGTACATAAATGGAACCATTACTTTCCGTACCTGTCTGATGATATTTATATGCATCTCCGTGCAAGGTATGTCCCAGTGTATAAACGGCACCTACATTTATTGTGTTTTTCTTGTTTAACTTATAAGTATACTGTAAACCAAAATCCAATTTATAATCACTGATGGAAAATTTGTCTAATTTGATACTACGTGTATCTGTCGCTCCAATAGCTGTCATGGATTGATGGGTAATGTCTCCATAAAGATATGAAAAATTTGCACCAACAGACAAATTATTAAATACTTTATAACCTAATCCTACAAAAACCTGGTGAAAGCCTCCGTCGCCATTATAAGATTCGGCCCACTTTCCGTTATTGTCTACATCCTCAAAATCATGTGTTTTGGAAATGTTGTAACCTACTGTAGAAAATGGAAGAAAACCAACTGTCATTCCCATTTTTTGCCATAGACGGAATTGCATGGCCAAATAGTCAAAACTTGAGTTTTTAGCATTGGTTTTTACATTACCATCCTTGAAGTTCGCATTTTGAAGAGTCATTCCTGCATCGAACAAGAATGTCAATGAATCGATAGCTGTATAAGATGCCGGATTAGACGCGTTGATTTGGTAGCCGTTTCGCAAACCGTATGCTATTCCTCCCATTGCTTTACTGTTACCAAAATTTTGATCAGCTAACTGACCAAAGCCGTAGCGTGTATAGGGAGAATTTGTGCTTGTTTGGGCTACGGCCAGCCCTGTGACTGTGAGTAATATTGACGCACTAATCAGTCTTTTATAATTTATCATTATAGCTTAATATTCTGTTTAAACCTTTCAATACTAAAAATCTATCTGCAAAGATGATACTTTTTAATTTTGTATCAAAAGAAAATTCATCTCCGCCCGTTAAAAAAACCAAAAGCTCCGGATAATTCTTTTGAAGATGGGTGATATAGCCGCTCATTTCAAATTCCATTCCGCGAATGACTCCTGCCCGGATAGCCGTTTCTGTAGATTGTCCATACATCGGAACTTCTCCTTTAGCGCTTACTTTGGGAAGTTTGTCGGTGAATATGTTCAATGCCTTGAAACGCATACGCATTCCTGGAGAAATATTGCCTCCATGATAGGCTCCGTCAGCGTCAATAAAATCGTATGTGACACAGGTTCCTGCGTCGATAACCAGCACATCGTGTCCAGGCTTCAGCCAGTTTGCTGCGACCACAGCTGCTAAACGGTCCATGCCCAGTGTTTGAGGCGTTTTATATAAATTAGTGACGGGAACAGGGGTTTCATGACTTAATTCGATGATGTTAAAAGGCAATCTTTCCAGTTGGTGCCGGATCGTATTGCTTAGTGTTATGACAGAAGCTATGATACCTCGTTTCAACGGGTATCGGGAGCAAAGCATCGGGAGGCAATCTAAAGAATGATTGGAGCCACGAAATACTTCAACTAACTCGCCTTTGTCGAATATAGCCAATTTGGCTACTGAGTTTCCTATGTCGATTATTAAATTCACAACTTTGCTTTTTCGGCTGCAAAGTAACGCAAAAAATAAATAGGAATAGCAATAAAAAATGGTATTTGTGAGGAATTAATTAATATTTAGGTGTACTTTTGCATCGGTAAACAGAGAATGGAATTTATGAATAAATTAATTATAGCATTGATATTGTTATTCTTTTTCTTGGGTCAATCGGTTAGAGGTCAGGAAGATAATATAAAGGTAAGTCTGATGACTTGTGCTCCCGGTACGGAAATATATGCTTTGTTCGGGCATACGGCATTGCGCTATGAGGATAAGGCACGTGGAGAGGACTGGGTGTTTAATTATGGTATGTTCAGCTTTAATACTCCCCATTTTATCTATCGTTTTGTCAAAGGAGAAACTGATTATGAATTGGGCGTAACCCGTTATCCTTATTTTGAAGGCAGTTATGCTATGCGTGGTTCCTCGGTTTATCAGCAGACATTGAATTTGACTATTTCGGAAAAACAGGAACTCAGAAGATTGCTGGAAGAGAATTATCTGCCGGAGAATAGGGTTTACCGTTATAACTTTTTCTATGATAATTGCACTACCCGTGCGCGTGATGTAATAGAAAGGTGTATTGAAGGGAAGGTTGTTTATTCTGAAGGAAAGGAGGGGCTCTCTTTTCGGGATATTGTCCATCAATATACTAAAGGACACAAATGGGATGAGCTGGGCATTGATATGTGTTTGGGCAGTGAAGCTGATAAGCCTATTGATGCGCGTAAGCAGATGTTCGCCCCTTTTTATTTGCTGGAAGCGGCAAAAAAAGCGACTATAGTAGTAGGTGACAGCGTGCGTCCTTTGATTCTGCATGAAAAAAAGGTGGTGGATGCAGAACCGGAGAATGTTGGTGACGGTTTTCCATTGTCACCCCTGGCGTGTGTCTTTATTTTAATAGGAATTACTTGTTTTGTAGGATGGTTGCAGTTTAAAACCAGGAAAATAATCTGGATTTGGGATTTGCTTCTTTTTGGTGTACAAGGGTTAGCGGGATGTGTCATTACTTTCCTGGTCTTTTTTTCTACTCATCCTACGGTAGGGTCCAATTGGCTTATCCTTTTATTGAATCCTATCCCTTTACTTTACCTTCCGGTCATGGTTTGTCGAGCTATAAAAGGTAAAAAAGACCTCTATCATACAATAAATGTAGTGTATTTAACACTTTTTATAATGATAATGCCGTTTGTACAGCAAAAATTCAATGTAACGGTATTACCTTTGGCACTGTGTTTGTTGATATGTTCTGCAAACCACGTTTTATTATATTACAGACAAAACAATAAATGAAAGGACGCATCTTAACTTCTCTTTTGACTGTTATCGCATTAACAGGGTTGCAGGCACAGAACATTCCTGCGGTTCCCAGGTTGGTGGTCGGATTGACTATTGACCAGTTGCGGACTGATTATATAGAGGCTTTTTCGGCTTTATACGGTGAACGTGGTTTCAAGCGGTTGTGGAGAGAAGGACGGATTTATCGGAATGCCGAATATGACTTTATTAATGTGGATAAGTCATCAGCTGTAGCGGCCATTTATTCTGGCACTACACCTTATACCAACGGAATCGTGGGGGATAACTGGATGGACCGCAGTACTCTGCGAGTCCTTAATTGTGTGGACGATGCTGATTTTATGGGTATTTACACTTCCGAGTCCACTTCTCCGCAGAAAATGAAGGTGTCGACTTTGACAGATGAGTTGGTAATAGCCACACAAGGAATAGCTGAAGTTTATTCTATCGCTCCTACACGTGAAATGGCGGTGTTGGCTGCCGGTCATGCTTCGAAAGGTGCATTCTGGTTGAATGATGAAACAGGAAAATGGAGTGGCAGTACATATTATGGTACATTTCCTGCATGGGTGACTACTTATAATGACCGTGAAGGATTGGATTTCCGTATCGGCAATATGTCGTGGGAGCCTTATTTGCCTGTGACTGTCTATAAATATTTGACTAGCGAGAACAAACAAGTTACGTTCAAGCATAATTTCGATGACGAGCGGAAAAATAAATACCGTAAATTGAAAACAAGCCCTTATGCTAATGATGAGGTAAACCGTTTGGTTAATGCTTGTTTTAGTAATACTTCCATTGGAAAGGATGCTGTTCCGGACTTTTTGTCACTGGCATATTATGCCGGGAATTATGATCATAAGGCTCCTGCAGAACTCCCGATGGAAATGCAGGATACCTATGTACGTCTGGACAACAGTATTGCTGAATTATTGGAATTGATAGACCGGAAAGTTGGTTTGAACAATACTTTATTCTTTATAACCTCTACAGGATATGCTGACGCTGATCCTGTTGATCCTCCTCAATATAAAATACCGGGTGGAGAATTCCATATTGAACGTTGTTCTGCTCTGTTGAACCTTTATTTGGCTGCTATTTACGGTGAAGGACAATGGGTGGAGGCGCATTTTGAGCAGCAAATATACTTGAATCATAAGCTGATAGAGCAGAAACAACTGAATATATCCGAGATATTAAATCGTGCGGCAGAATTTTTGGTACAGTTCAGCGGAGTGAAAGATGTGTATTCTTCACAACGTTTGCAATTGGGAGCGTGGACTCCTACCATTGATAAAATAAAGAATTACTATAACCCGATATGTTCCGGAGACTTATGGATAGAAGTCTTACCAGGCTGGACTGTATTCCGTGAACATTCGCTTGATACGCAGGTGCAACGCTATTCATATGCGTCGGCTCCATTGATTTTCATTGGGAACGGAATGAAACCGGAAATAATCCATGCGCCTATAAAAATAGGCAATATAGCACCCACCGTAGCCCATTACATGCGCATTCGTGCTCCTAATGCAGCCGTTCTGGCACCAATGACAGACATCAGAAAATAATATTAAGGAGAGAAGTGCAAATAAATCAGCATTTTATTGTAACTTTGCACTTTCAAAAGTAATCAAATTAGAAAATAATAAAAACAAAAAATACAATGGGATTTAATGAATTTATTGGCAAATTGTTTGGAAATAAGGCCACTCGTGACATGAAAGAAATCAAGCCATGGGTTGATAAAATAAAGGCTGTTTATCCGGAAATTGCCAAATTGAGCAATGACGAGCTTCGTGCAAAAACAGTAGAATTAAAGAAGTACATTTCTGATTCGGCTGCTGAGGAACAAAAGAAGATAGAAGAATTGAAAGGTACTATCGAAACTACAGAACTGGAAGATCGTGAGGGCATCTTCGCGCAGATAGACAAACTGGAAAAAGAAGTGCTGGAAAAATATGAAAAAGCACTGGATGATGTACTTCCGCAGGCTTTTGCCATTGTAAAAGACACTGCACGCCGTTTCTCTGAAAATCCGGAATTGGTTGTAACCGCTACCGATTTTGACCGTGAATTGGCTGCTCAAGGAAAAGATTTTGTGCGTATTGAGGACGATAAGGCGATTTGGCAGAACCATTGGATTGCTGGTGGTAATGACATGGTATGGAGCATGGTGCATTACGATGTGCAGTTATTCGGTGGTGTAGTGTTACATAAAGGCAAGATTGCCGAAATGGCTACTGGTGAAGGTAAGACGTTGGTAGCCACTTTGCCTGTATTTTTGAATGCACTGACCGGTAATGGCGTACATGTAGTTACTGTTAATGATTACTTGTCAAAACGTGACTCGGAATGGATGGGGCCATTGTATCAGTTCCATGGATTGAGTGTGGACTGTATTGATAAACACCAGCCCAATTCTGATGCACGCCGCAGAGCTTATATGGCCGATATCACTTTCGGTACGAATAATGAATTCGGTTTCGATTACTTGCGTGACAATATGGCTGTCAGTCCAAAAGACTTGGTGCAGCGTAAACATAATTATGCTATTGTCGATGAGGTGGACTCTGTATTGATTGACGATGCTCGTACTCCGTTGATTATTTCCGGTCCTGTTCCTAAAGGTGAGGATCAGTTGTTTGAGCAACTCCGTCCTTTGGTAGAGCGTCTGTTTGAAGCTCAGAAAAAGTTGGCTACCCAATATTTGGCCGATGCCAAACGCTTGATTGCATCGGATGACAAGAAAGATCAGGAAGAGGGATTTTTGGCATTGTTCCGTAGTCATAAGGCACTGCCCAAAAATAAGCCGTTAATCAAGTTCCTAAGTGAACAAGGTATTAAGGCAGGTATGCTGAAGACCGAGGAAATTTATATGGAACAGAATAACAAGCGTATGCCTGAAGCCACTGATCCATTGTATTTCGTAATTGATGAAAAGCAAAACAGCGTAGATTTGACCGACAAAGGTATTGACTTGATTACAGGAAATGCGGCAGATCCTACTTTATTCGTTTTGCCTGATATTACTTCCCAATTGTCTGCTTTGGAAAATGAGACAGATTTGACAGAAGAAGAAAAACTGGCCAAGAAAGATGAACTGATGACAAATTACGCTATCAAGTCTGAACGCGTACACACTATCAACCAGTTGCTGAAGGCTTATGCCATGTTCGAAAAGGATGACGAATATGTTGTAATCGACGGACAGGTTAAGATTGTTGACGAACAGACAGGACGTATTATGGAAGGCCGTCGTTATTCTGACGGTTTACATCAGGCTATTGAGGCCAAAGAAGGCGTGAAGGTGGAAGCTGCTACCCAGACCTTTGCTACCATCACTTTACAGAACTATTTCCGTATGTATCATAAATTGTCGGGTATGACCGGTACAGCGGAAACGGAAGCGGGAGAACTTTGGGATATTTATAAATTGGATGTCGTTGTTATTCCGACGAATCGTCCTATTGCCCGTAAAGATATGAATGATCGCGTTTATAAGACAAAACGTGAGAAGTATAAAGCTGTCATCGAAGAGATTGAAGAAATGGTAAAAGAAGGACGTCCTGTTCTGGTAGGTACCACTTCGGTGGAAATCTCTGAAATGTTGAGCAAAATGCTTGCAATGCGCAAGATTGAGCATAATGTGTTGAATGCGAAACTGCATCAAAGAGAGGCGGATATTGTGGCACAGGCAGGTCAGAAGAGTATCGTGACTATTGCTACCAACATGGCAGGTCGTGGTACCGACATTAAGCTGAGTCCGGAAGTGAAAGCTGCGGGCGGTTTGGCTATTATCGGTACGGAACGTCATGAAAGTCGCCGCGTGGACCGTCAGTTGCGTGGTCGTGCCGGTCGTCAAGGGGACCCGGGCTCATCTGTGTTCTTTGTATCATTGGAAGATGATTTGATGCGTTTGTTCTCTTCAGATCGTATTGCCAGTGTAATGGATAAACTTGGCTTCAAAGAAGGTGAGATGATTGAACACAAGATGATTTCAAATTCCATTGAACGTGCTCAGAAGAAAGTGGAAGAAAATAACTTTGGTATTCGTAAACGCTTGCTGGAATATGATGATGTGATGAACAAACAGCGTGTGGCTGTTTATACCAAACGTCGTCATGCCTTGATGGGTGAGCGTATCGGTATGGATATCGTGAATATGATTTGGGATCGTTGCGCTTATGCTGTAGAATTGGGCGACTTTGATAATGTGAAGATGGAAATATTGCAGACATTGGCAATGGAAGTACCATTCACAGAAGAAGAGTACAACAAGATGAGAAAAGAAGATCTTGCTGAGAAAACCTTTGAAGCGGCAATGAACAACTTCAAGCGCAAGACAGACCGTATGGCCCAGATTGCCAATCCCGTTATCAAACAGGTATATGAGATGCAAGGGCATATGTACGAAAACATCATGATTCCTATTACGGATGGCAAACGCTTGTATAATATCTCTGTCAACTTGAAGGCGGCTTATGAAACAGAAGGCAAGGAGATTGTGAAGTCATTTGAGAAGGCGATTCTGCTTCATACTATTGATGATGCATGGAAAGAAAACCTGCGTGAACTGGATGAACTGAAACATTCTGTACAGAATGCTAGCTATGAGCAGAAAGATCCGCTGCTGATCTTTAAGTTGGAATCTGTCAATTTGTTTGACAACATGGTAAATAAGATCAATAACAATACCATTTCTGTATTGATGCGTGGACAAATCCCGGTTCAAGAACCGGAACAAGTTCGTGAAGCTGCTCCCGAACCGCAGGCTCCTCGTCAACAGTATAGAGAGGAAAAGCAGGATTTAAGTGATCCTCACCAGCAAGCTGCTGCCGAACATGACACCCGCGAGGTAAAGCGTGAGCCGGTTCGTGCGGAAAAGACAGTGGGTCGTAACGATCCTTGTCCTTGCGGAAGCGGTAAGAAATATAAGAACTGTCACGGGCAAAATGCGTGATAAATAACGATTATTATAGAAACGTTCGGGTAGAATTTACTACCCGGACGTTTTTTTTATTCCTTTTAACTTACTTCTTACATAAATAAGCGTATTTTTGTTCCCTAAGAAAAAATGATAATATGAAAAGATCCGCCTCATTAATAATTCTAGTTGCCGGGACACTTTTTGCTTCCTGCAGCAGTTTGCAGACCATATCTTTTGACCAGTTACAGGCAGCCGATGTCAGTTTTCCGGATGCTGTGAGAAAAGTGGCTGTGATAAACAATATGCCTGTACTGAAAACTAAAGATAATCATGAAATACTGAGCAGCGAATTGGAAGGCGATGGTAAAGTGGCATCCGAAGCTTTGGCAGAGAATATTGCCAATGTGAATTATTTCGATCAGGTCATTATCTGTGATTCTGTATTCCGGGCACAGGATAAAGTGCCACGGGTTAATGTCATTCTGACTAAAGAGGAAGTACGGAAATTGAGCGAGGACTTGGGAGTGGATATGATATTGTCTTTTGATCGTATTCATATTCAGACTAAGCCCGGCGTACTGTTCTATCCGGATTTTCCTGTCCTCTGTAATGAGATAAATTCGCGTGTCTTCATCTACAAAAAGCCGCTCGTATTTTCCACCTGTGAACGCACAGACAATCTCAGATACTCTCCCATTTAACAACTTGTCCGTCTGCTCGCGCAGT
>OLOI01002220.1_pt1 | contig 14497 bp, 15 predicted proteins | sample 1672131 | NCBI WGS metagenome assembly OLOI01 (sample SAMEA3136651, study PRJEB25190) | human gut metagenome | reverse complement strand
GGCGTTTTTTATTTACCACCAACTGGGTGGCTAACTTCATTCTATAATCCACCATATTTATTATAGTTGGGATTCTCAAAATAAATAAAAAATTCGCACTGTAAGTTTACAGTCCGAATCCTATCATTTATTTATCTGCAATATCACGGTTATCTTTGAAGATTAACCACTTTGAGAAAATATAATTAGCAATTACCACAATGACATTATCAATAAATTTAACGATAAATTGTTGGAGAGGATCATTGAATCCTAATAAAGAAACCCCAACATACATAATAATTATATCTAATACAAGTGTGAGGCCTCGGTAGAAATAGAATCGAAGAAACTCAACAATAAAGTCACTAACGGTAGTGTAATGTGATCCGAATACCCAGACTTTATTAGTGAAGTAAGCTACTAAAACCGATAAAAACCAGGCAATAACATTAGCTACTTGATAATTCCAATGGATTCCAGAACTTAAAATCTGGAACACTGCTAAGTTAACCACCGTTGTAACAACGCCCCAGAAAAGGTAGGCGATGATTGACTTATATTTTACCCACAGATCCTTAATCATTCAGTTTAGCCGCCTTTTCTACTAATTGCTTAGCGAAGGCATCGAGCTTTTGAATGTCTTCTTCATCTGGTGCGAGGTTGATTTTAACATTTTCAGCGCCCTTAGTTGCCCCTGTCTTGGCAAGGGCATCCCCAAATTTATCGACGGCGACACAAAAGTCATCCCCATAGAAAGTATCACCAGAGCCGGCAACTCCGTAAACTTTACCTGCTAGTTGCTCTTCTTGCAAGTCTTCATAAAAGTCAATTCCTTCTTCTGGAAGAGCTCCCTCATCATAAGTATAAGGACAGATCACACAAATATCAGCTTCTTCAAAGTCAGCTGGATCAGCCATTGTCATTTCAACTTCATCGACTTCTACTCCTAAATCTTCAAGAGCGTCAGTAATGATATCCGCAACGTCTTCATTATTACCGGTAATGGTTGCGTATACTACAAGTGCTTTTGCCATTTTATAACCTCCATTAAATCTATAACGTTCATATAGTATAGCACGGTTTGCGATATCAGGGCAGACAAGTGGTATACTATTTATGTTAGATTGTAAATAAGGAGATCGCGAAAATGATTAGTTTAAAATCACCTCGAGAAATCGATGCAATGGAAAAGGCCGGGGCAGCTTTAGCGGCAATGCACCTTGGCCTTCGTAAAATTATTAAGCCGGGCATCTCAAGTTGGAAGATTGAAGAATTCGCTCGGAAGTACTTCAAGGCTGCTGGAGCTAAAGCTGAACAAATTGGTTTTGAAGGATACAAGTACGCTACCTGTGTTAGTGTTAATGATGAAATTTGTCACGGATTTCCTCGTAAGAAGTTAATCTTAAAGAAGGGCGACTTAGTAAAGGTTGATACGGTTGTCAGTGTTGACGGTGCTTTCAGTGATTCTTGCTGGAGCTATGCGGTGGGGGAAGTTTCTCCTGAAATCCAAAAGTTAATGGACGTTACTAAGAAGTCACTGTTTATGGGAATTGACCAATGTGTTCCTGGTAACCGGATTGGTGATATTGGGGCAGTTATTCAACACTACACAGAAGATGAGAATGGCTATGGGGATGTCCGTGAATTTGTTGGTCACGGTATTCAACCAACGATGCATGAAGATCCAATGGTGCCTCACTACGGCGAACACGGTCAAGGAATCCGTCTTCGTAATGGGATGACCATTACTGTTGAACCAATGATTAACACCGGTACGTGGGAAGCTGATACCAGTGATCCAAGTGGTTGGCTTGCTAAGACTGCTGATGGTGGTTGGAGTTGCCAATACGAACATACCTTAGTTATTACGAATGATGGTCCGAAGATTTTGACGTCTCAAGATCCAGAAGCAGATGCTGATTACATGTACGATGATAATTATGCTAAGTACTTAGACCATTACCGTGAGATCGCAGAAAAGGTTGCTAAGCAGTTTGAAAATTAGTTGCCTGATAACAGAAAAAGGATGTTAGGAAACTTTTGCATGTTTCTAACATCCTTTTTTTACGCTAATCATATTGATGCATATACTTTGAAAGCCGCTTTAAGCCTTCTTTTAAAGTTGCCTCTGGTGCGCAGTAGCCGAGGCGAACGTGACCCGGAGTATCAAAAGCATCGCCGGGCACGAGGAGAACTCCTTCGTCATGAAGCAAGTTTTCACAGAAGGTATGAATATCAACTGGCACATCAAGCTTTGGGAAGGAAGTGGAGACTGCTTGTGGCATGATGACACTTGCTCGGTCTTCATGATCAATCCAATCCTTATAAATGGCGAGGTTGCCAAGAACTAACTTCCGGTTCCGGGCGAGAACTTGATCACGGTGGCGTAAAACATAGGTAGCTAGCTGGTCGTTAAAAACTCCTCCACAGATCATGGTGTAATCACGGAACTTACGGAAGACATCGGCAACTTCAGCGTTAGTCGCAGTCCAACCGATCCGCGCTCCTGGTACTGAATAAGTCTTTGAAAGAGAATTAGTAGAGATTCCCTTATCATAAAGGTCAATAATCTGCGCAAATTTTTCGGGATGATCGAGGGGCAGGTAGACTTCATCAACAAGAACATAAGCATCGACTGACTTGGCAATTTCAACAACTTGTTCGAGAAACTCTTTATCAAGAACTGTTCCCGTTGGATTATTCGCGTTGTTTAGACAAATCATTTTAGTATTAGGTTTGACCATCGCTTTTAGGTCATCGATTCGTGGGTACCAGTCATCTTCTTCATGAATATGCCAGTAATCAACATCTGCACCTAATGATTTAGGAATATCATAGAGTTGTTGGTAAGAGGGATATTCGGCAATTACATGGTCGCCGGGATTGATTAAGGCATAGAGAGCTAAAATATTTGCCCCAGTGGCACCATTCGTTTGCAAGACATTTTCTGGATCGACATGATGATATAGTTTAGCAACTTCTTCTTTAAACTCGGGTGATCCTTCAATCCACCCGTAGTTCATTTGTTGCTTATCAAGCATCTCATAAAATTCTTCGCCATTGTTACCATCTAAATTTAAGAGATCGTGCATACTTAAAGAAGCGATTGTACTTTGTGAAATATCATAAGTCGCGCTCTTTTCCCACTTATTTAGCCATGCTTCAACACCAAAATGTGCTATTTCTACCATGATCTTTTTCCTCCTTTAATTAATTGAAATTGTTCCGTTGATTACTAATACTAAGGAAATAACCGCAAAGACAGCGATAATCCCCATTGACCATTTTTCCTTTACTGTGATTGGGTGATGGAATTCCTTGCATGCTTGGACATAGAAGAAGAATCCAGGAATAAAACCGACTGAAACAACCATTATTTCTTTCCAGCCAGAGAGAACCATCGCCATCAGTTCAAAGAGGGTGGCGATTAGTCCAATAACAAATTGTCCCCATTCTTGGTGCTGCCAACTGTACATCATCTGGTAAATACCAACAAGGAGGTAACAGATCAAAATCGCAGCCGTACAAAGCGTATATGCAAAGTTATAAGCATAGGTAGTGAAAAGCAAAGAGAAGAGGAAGATCGATTGAAGAACCCCGGTAATTACTAATGCCCGTGTTGGCGCTTTTTTATCGTTTACTTCACCCCATGATGTTGGAAGGGTTTCATCATCAGCCATTAGCATTAATGATTCGGCTGGGAGCATTGTCCACGAGAGCCACGAAACTAAAACTGAGATGATCAATCCAATGCTGATCAGGGCGGCACCCCATGTTCCAACCAGGTGTTGCATGATAGCCCCAAGCGCCGGTTGACCACCAGCTGCTAACTGAGCCCGAGTCATGACCCCGTATGGCAAAATGGAAACCACAATGTAGATAACAAGCAAGCTTACCAGGCCGAAGATGGAAGCACGTTCAGCATCTGTCCGCGTTTTGGCACGACTAGAAAGGACAGAGGCCCCTTCAACACCGACAAATAGCCACATCATTACCATAATTGAGGCCTTTACTTGGTCATAGATTGAACCGGTTTCGATTTTTGAACTAAGGTTCTGTGTTACATTGCCCCAGAAATCAGCAGTAAAGATCTTAGCCTTAAAACTAAGAATCACACAGATAACAAAGACGACTAATGGAATAATCTTGCAGATCGTCCCAATCGAATTAATAAAGGCCGCTGATTCGATCCCTCAATTTACTAAGAATGTCAAAACCCAGGTTAAAATAATTGCAACAATAATTGAGAATAAGTTTTGACCATTAGCAAATAAGCTTGGGAAAAACGTTCCAAGAGCGCTCATCATAATCGTCGCAAAAGCAATATTACCGAGCCAGGCGGAAAGCCAATATGCCCAACCAGAAATAAATTCGCCCAGCGGACCAAAAGCAGCCGCCGCATAACTGAAAATTCCTGAATCAAGGTCTGGCCGTTTTTGCGAAAGATTAGTTAGGGAGAGGACTAAAGTCAAGACGCCGATCCCTACTATGATCCAGGCAATGATTGCTGGACCAGGAGCCGCCGCAGTAGCTAAATCACTGGTAATGCCAAATACTCCTGAACCAATTGTCGACCCCACAATTAAAAGGGTTAGTTCTGTAGTATTAATACCTTTTTTCTCACTCATTTACTCCACCTCACGATCTTATATCTTAGAGTGAAAATCACATAAATTTTCTTAACTCGATTATAGCAACGTCGGAAAACGCTATCCATAGCATTAAGATTAAATGTGAAAACAATTATTAAGTAATGAAAATAGTATACATCACTTATACCAAAATATACAAACAAACGAATAAAGATTACTAAGTTGGTATAAAAATACGAAAAATAGTATAAAAGTAATGTGAAATTCTGTAAAAGACTTTTATTTTTTTAAAAGACGACTATACTAATAATTATTAAATAATTTCTTATTTTTATTTAAGAATTCTAAAGCTTTGGAGGCATTATTTTGGATGAACAGAGTAGTAATAAAAAGATGATTACTACCTTTGGACTAGTGACGATGATCATTACCGCCATTTTTGGTTTTGGGAATGTTTCAAACGCCTACTTACAAATGGGTTACGGTAGTATTATTTGGTACGCATTAGCAGGGATTTGTTTCTTCTTTCCTTGTGGCTTGATGATGGCAGAGTACGGTTCCACATTTAAGGATGCTAAAGGGGGAATTTATTCCTGGCTTGCCGGCTCAGTTGGTGAACGAGTCGCTTTTGTCGGTACTTTCGTATGGTTAGCATCTTGGATTGTATGGATGGTATCAACGGCATCACGGATTTGGATTACTTTTTCTGCCTTGCTTTTTGGTAAGGATACTACCCAACAATGGCACGCATTTGGTCTGACCTCGACTCAATTGATTGGGGTCCTTGGAATTCTATTGATTCTTGGGACAACTTGGTGTAGTTCACGGGGAATGACCGCCATTGCTAAAGTTGGTTCACTTGGTGGTATTTTTACAATTGTTGTTAACATTATCTTTGTTATTGTCAGCGTTATTGTTTTAGTCGCCGATAAGGGAATCTTAAAGCAACCAATTCATGGGGTTTCAACTTTCATTACATCGCCTAATCCACAATTCCAGACACCAATTGCTATTATTTCATTTGTTGTTTATGCTATTTTTGCTTACGGTGGGATGGAATCATTAGGGTCCGTTACTGATAGTATGAAAAATCCTGAAAAGACTTTCCCTCGTGGATTGATCATTGCAAGTATCTTTACGATTGGTACTTATGTTTTAATGATTTTTATGCTTGGTTGGTCAGTAAATTATCAACAAACTTTGACTAAGAGCAGCGTTAACCTTGGTAATGTTACCTATGTTGTCTTTAATCAATTAGGGGTTACCATGGGGGATGCACTTGGATGGTCGCACGGTGCTGCCCTTACTTTTGGACTTATTATGACGCGGATCGTTGCCTTTGCACAGACTCTTGGTTTCTTGGGTGCATTGTTTATCCTGCTTTACTCCCCAATCAAGGCCTTCATTCTTGGATCTAATCCAGACTTATGGCCAAAGAAGCTTACGAAACTTAATAAGGCGGGGATGCCTGCGAATGCAATGTGGCTTCAAGCAATTATTGTTTCAATTATTGTTTTCTTGGTTGCCTTTGGTGGCAATGCTGCTCAACAGTTCTACTTGATTTTGACTGATATGGCGAACGTTTCAACTTGTTTCCCATATATTTTCTTGATCGGGGCTTTCCCATTCTTTAAGGCGAAGAAGAACCTTGACCGGCCATTCGTTGTCTTTAAGAACCGTTTCTGGACAGATGTATTAGTATGTTTCGTTGAATTGATTTTAATTGTCGGAATCGTCTTTACGTTTGTTCAACCACTATTACAAAAAGATTATCAAACAGCTTTCTGGACACTTGCGGGACCAATCTTCTTTGCAATCGTTGCATTGGTTTTCTATCAAATCTCCGCAAAGCGTCATAATATTGCTGAATAAGGGAAGTGAAAAGGAAGCGTGTGACTTTGTTTTCGAGTTCCTGTAAGCAACAATAAGCCTCCAGCATTTGGTTTTACCAGCGCTGGAGGCTTATTGTTATACTGTATTATCTGTTTTTTATGAAAGGAATCTGCTTATGTCCGTTTCTTTTTTACTTTAATGTAATATTTGTCCTGTGTGCAGTTTGTTATAATTAAACCTATAAAATATTTTCGGAGGTTATTATGGACAAGGAATCGGGCAAGGGCAAGACTTTTATTGCGTTATTAATTCAACATATTACAATGGCCCAGATTTCAAGTTCTGCTGCTGTTCTAGCTTACTATACCTTGCTATCTATTTTTCCTGCCGTGATGGTAGTAGGAAATTTATTGCCGATGATTGGAATTGACGCTAAGACGATTTTAGCCTACCTCTCAACTGCAATTCCTGAATCGGTCTATGATTTTATCCAGCCGTTGATCTATGATTTCTTACGACGGGGGAGTGGTGGTGTTCTGACAACCGGGGCCTTGATTGCTCTCTGGTCGACCAGTCAGGGAATTGCCGCTTTTCAACGCAGCGTTAACCATGCCTATGGGATTGCGGAAAATCAGAATCCGGTGATGAACCGAATCGTCTCATTTGTTTGGATGATTGTCCTCTTAGTAATTATCTTTATCATCATTATTTTATACGGTTTTGGGGAGCAGGTTCTTAAGAGTATTCAGCCAATTTTTAATTTCCGGCGTGATTACATTGCTATCTTTAGCTCATTAAGGTGGCCGGTAACATTTGGCGTCTTGTTTATTGCTCTTACACTCTTGTATTACTTTGTTCCTAATGCGAAGGTCCGGTTGCGCTATGCACTTGCTGGTTCATTCTTGGCTTCATTGCTTTGGATGGGATTATCACGTTTATTCTCGTTCTATACCTTATTATTTGGTCACGGGGTAATTTCCTACAAGACAATTGGAGCTTTTATTGCAATGATGGTATGGCTTGACTTTTCTGGCTATATTATCATGCTGGGGGCGGCGCTAAATGCTGCTTTGCAAGAATATCATGAAGGTGAATTGCATGCCAAGAAACACTTTTGGCAACTGGTAGAAAGAAAAAACAAAAATGGAGGCTAGGAAATTTCCTAGCCTCCAAATGTTGAAGATCTTTAGAACTTGATATTTAATTACTTTTGTTCATCGTTAAAGATAACGGTAGAAACAGTATCAACGTATTTCGTAGAAAGAGGTTGCTGATAAATATCTTCGCCTTCCTTAGTGAAGAGGTGGGTTTGTGCAATCTCTTGCATTGCCTTCCGAACGGTTTCGGCATCAAGATCACCACTGGCATAGTTCAACTTTAATGAATGCTTTTTACCAAGACTACCTTTGAAAGTTAAGCTTAATGTACGCATAAGTTAATTTCCTCCTTGAGATTAGTTGTTCATTGCAACTTGACTAGTAACGATAATATCTGTATCAAGGCATTTTTCAGCAGTAAGCATTTCAATTGCCGCACTAAATTGTGCTACCTGCTCATTAGTGACATCCTCAATAATGTTGTTAAAGGGATGTTTAACGCCCTTGGGATGTTCACTGTTAGTGAGGGTAAGCTGAATTTTAGCGGACTTGAAATTACGAACCATTTGCATGATAAAAACTTCCTTTGTTTAATTTGATTTGTTAAGTAGTGGCCACTGCTTACACCTTTATAAACGATTAAAAATTGAGAGTGTTAAGGAGAAATTTAAAAATGGCAAAAATTTCGAAAATTGAGGCGCAAAAACGGAAGGGTCGATATAATATATACCTTGATGGTAAGTATGCTTTTCCGGTTGCAGAAAGTGTTTTGATTCAGTTCCGTTTGATGAAGGGAACTGAGCTAGATGAAAAGCAAATTACGGCCATTGCGACTGCTGACCAGCAAGCAAAGGCTTATTCACGAATGCTTGATTACCTTTCTTACCAGATGCGGACGGAAAGCGACATCGTTAAGAAGCTAAAAGAAATTGATACGCCAGAAGAGTTTGTTGAGCCAATCTTAAAAAAGCTGCGGAGCCAACAGTTAATCGATGATCATGCCTATGCAGCTTCTTATGTCCGCACGATGATCAATACGGACTTGAAGGGGCCTGGGGTAATTCGTCAACACTTACGACAAAAAGGGATTGGCGAAAACGATATTGATGATGCTTTAACGCAATTTACTCCCGAAGTTCAAGCAGAATTGGCAAAAAAGTTAGCTGTAAAGTTATTTCGTCGTTATCGAAACCAGCCAGAGCGGCGACGAGAACAAAAAGTACAACAGGGACTCATGATAAAAGGCTTTTCCAGTAGTGTGTATGAAATGATTAAGGATGAAGTTGTTCCACAACCTGATCTGGAACAGGAGAACGACCTTTTAGCAAAAGAAGCAGCGAAGCAATGGCGTCGTGTTAGCCGTTGTCAAGGATACGAGCGTGAGCAGCATTTTAAGCAGACAATGTATCGCAAAGGATTTAATCTGGATGACGTGCAGAGCTGGCTAGATGCGCAAGATTTCCAATAATAACTTTCCAAGATTGGGAATTACTGGTATCATTTTAATGATTATGTTTAAAAACAATAATTAGGAGTAAAATAGTGAATATTAAAATCTTAGTGGCTGTCCATAAAAATTATCGGATGCCAGATGATCCAATGTATTTACCGGTTTTTGTTGGTAAAGAGATTCACCCGACTGTTAACCATACATTTCAGGGTGATAATACCGGAGATAATATTTCAAAAAAGAATCCGCACTACAATGAGTTAACAGCCTTGTACTGGGGATGGAAAAATCTTGATGTGGATGCGTTAGGATTAGTCCACTACCGTCGTTACTTAACGATGGGGCACTCAAAGGATCTTTCAACTATCCTTAATCATGAACAAGTTGAAGAGTTGTTGAAAGATGCCGATGTAATCTTGCCAAAGAAGCGGCATTACTACATTGAAACAAATGAATCACATTACCTCCATGTTCATGAGCACGCGCCGCTTGAAATTACTCGGCAGGTGTTAAAGGAGAAATATCCCCAGTACTTACCTGCTTTTGAAAAGGTAATGAAACAGACATCGGCTCACTATTTCAACATGATGATTATGAAGAAGAAGCCATTGGATGAATATTGTACCTGGCTGTTTGATGTTTTAGGCGAAGTTGAGAAAAAAGTTGATTATTCTGACTATACACTATATGAACAACGGGTCTTTGGATTTTTGAGTGAGCTTTTACTAGATACTTGGTTGTTGACTAATCCGCAATACAAGACAGTGGAGGTTAACCGGGTATTTCTTGAAAAGCAAAACTGGCCATTAAAGATTGTAAAGTTCTTAAAACGTAAAGTCACCGGCCATGGTGAACATTAACGATTGGAGAGACAAGAATGCCAAAATTGTCAATAGTTGTTCCTTGTTATAATGAGGAAGAAACTATTCCACTTTTTTTTCCGGCGGTTGAAAAAGTGGTTAAACAGATGCAAGTGGACACTGAGTATTGGTTTGTCAATGATGGATCAAGTGATGGGACTTTAGAAGAACTACGCAAGCTTCACGAACAGGATCCAGAACGGGTTCATTATGTTTCTTTTTCACGGAATTTTGGTAAAGAAGCAGGGCTTTACGCGGGATTACAGGCCGCAACAGGTGATTATGTCGTTGTGATGGACGCTGATTTACAGGACCCACCGGAATATTTACCAGAGATGTATAGGGCTATTTCTACTGGTGAATATGATTGTGTGGGGATGCGGCGGACAGATCGAAAGGGTGAGGCGAAGTTTAAGTCTTTCCTTTCTAACCAATTCTATAATGTTATCAATAAGATTTCTGATACAAAAATTGTCTCTGGAGCCCGGGACTACCGGATGATGACGCGGCAGATGGTGGATGCGGTGTTATCGTTAACTGAATATAACCGGTTCTCAAAGGGGATTTTTAATTGGGTTGGGTTTAAGACTAAATACCTTCCCTATAAAAATGTCGAACGAGTAGCTGGAACAACGGATTGGTCGACCTGGAAATTATTTAAATACGCAATTGACGGGATCACTGATTTTTCTGAAGCACCATTGGCAATTGCGACCTGGGCTGGCGGATTGACAGCATTCATCTCTATTATCGGGATGATTATTGTTATAATAAGAAAGATTATTGAGCCTGCTAGTAGTGCTTTTGGTTGGGCCTCAATGGTTTGTATTATTTTATTCCTGGGTGGTATCCAGTTACTTTGCCTCGGAATAGTAGGTCGTTATATTGGACGCATTTATATGCAGACAAAGAAAAGGCCGATATATATTATTAAAGAGAAAAAGTAGGGTTGAGAATCATGAGTGAGAAGGTAAAAATTAAACAACAATCTAAGAGCTACCTTTTCTGGAAGAGGTTCTTTGATATTGTGCTATCATCAGGAGCATTGGTTTGTTTTAGCCCCGTGTTTTTAGCTGTTTTTATAATGAATCGCTTTGGTGATAATAAGGGGCCATTGTTTTATAAACAAGAACGGATCGGCTGGCATGGCAAGCCTTTTAAGATTTATAAATTCCGTTCAATGGTTGTGAATGCAGACAAAATCTTGGAAGCTGATCCTGAACTTTATGCTAAATATGTGGCAAATAACTATAAGTTGGAACCAGAGGAAGATCCCCGAATTACTCGTTTGGGAGAATGGTTGCGGAAAACTTCGATTGATGAAATTCCCCAGTTCATTAATATTTTACGTGGCGAAATGAGTATTATTGGACCCCGACCAGTTGTAAAAAAAGAATTAGCTGAATATGGTAACCGGGTTGATAAGTTTTTATCGGTAAAACCGGGAGCAATGGGACTGTGGCAATCAAGTGGTCGCAGTAATATTCCTTATCCCGAACGTTGTGATGTCGAACTAAAGTATGTTGATGAGGCGTCACTTACTTTTGATACGAAAATAATGTTTAAAAACATTATCAGTATCTTTAAACGTGATGGTGCGTATTAAGAAAGTAAACGATTTCTTTTTGTAATAATGATTAGTCAAGTATGATTAACGATTGTTACGATTAAGTTAAAAATATATATCTTAATAGTTACGATTACCTACAAAGACTGTTATTTAAGGCTTTTGTAGGTTTTTTTGTTGATTTGCAAGGAGAAAGCACAACCAGTATGATATTAATCGTGAGAAAATTAAGTATTTAAGTTACAATTCGGTTTTAATTTTATGGAGGACAAGCTTATTTTTAAACCTAGTCATTTAAAATCAAAAGTTTTATCTACTCTTACTGTGTGTGGAGGAGCTTTATTCCTGTTAAGTGGGAATGCTGCTGCTGATGATCAAACAACTGATGTTCAACAACCAGTTACTCCTCAACAAACAACTAATGAACAACCAAATACATCCACGGTTGATGTACAAACACCAAATACATATAACGGAGTAGCAGTTAGTCCACAAGCTAGTGAAACTACTCAAAATACAGAAAATTATAATGTTGTTCCAACGCAGGACAATAATCAAGAAGTACAACATAAAGAAGCAACTCAACCACAAAATCCCAACAATTATGGTTATTTAGATTCAGTTAGTTTATCAAACAACGAGTTGCAAGTTAGTGGTTGGCAAGCAACTAACCAAGCTGCAGACAAGCCTTACCATTACGTAATTGCGTATGATAATACGGTTAACGCAGAACTAGGTCGCCAACAAGTTGAAAATGTTAGTCGACCGGATGTTGCCCAAGCCTATCCAGATGCAACCAATGCTGATAATTCCGGCTTTAACTCGACTATTAAGTTAAATACGACTAATGAAGATTATACTAACCACTCTATTAGTGTAATCAGCCGGTATAGCGATGCTACTAACGGTGAAGGTAATCATGTTGATTATTGGTATCCAGCATTTACTTTTGATCAAGGTAACTATGCTTGGCTAGATGATGTGCATACTGAAAATGACCAATTGCATGTTAGTGGTTGGAATGCAACCAACCAAGCAAATAACAAAGATTACCACTATGTAATTCTTTATGACACAACTAAGGGTCGCGAACTTAGCCGCCAGTTAGTAGATGAAACGGCTAGCCAACGTCCAGATGTTCAAAAAGCATATTCAAATGTTAATAATGCCGGTAAGTCTGGTTTTAACGTTACATTTGACTTGTCAAAATTATCCTTTGATGCAAGTGACCAATTACAAGTAATTAGTCGTTATAGTAATGCTGAAAATGGTGAAGGTGACCGAGTAGATTACTGGTTTGCACCAACTAGTCGTGAAAATCAAGGATACCTTGATAGTGCTAACTTTAGCAATGGACAATTAGTAGTTAATGGATGGCATGCAAATGATGCTTCTACCATTGCACCTAATCATTTCTTGATTCTATTTGACCAAACAGCTAAAAAGCAAGCTGGTGTTATTAATGCTACCCAAATTGATCGTACAGATGTTGCAAATGCCTTTAAGAACATTCAAACGGCTAATCAATCCGGTTTTAGTGGTACTTTCAATGCTGACACTATTATTCCTGGTCATGAATACTCACTTGTTAGCCGTTATTCTACTTCTGCAAACGGTAACGGTGATACCGGTCACTATGTAGATTATTGGTTCAACGATCTCAAGTTTGATCAAGCTCGGTATAGTATTGATTCATTTACTCAAAATGATAATAATGGTTTTCACGTAACAGGATGGATGGCAAGTGATTTTGCTATTAATCGTCCTAATGCTTACGTAATTTTACTTAATAATGGCAAGGAAGTTACACGAAGCAAAGTAACATTAACCGATCGTTCAGATGTAGCAGCTGTTTATCCAAGTATTTACAACAGTCGTAAGAGCGGGTTTAGTACAGACTTGAACGTTGATCCAACTAGTTTGAACGGTGAACTTTCCTTTGTTTTGCGTTTTACTAGTTCAGAAGATGGAAACAGTAATTACAGTGATCAATATACTAGCAAATATGCTACTAATACTGGTTATTTAGATACTGTTGATGTAACTGATAACCAAATTAAGGTTGCTGGTTGGCATGCAAGTACCCAAGCTAATGGAAAAGATTACCAATTTATTATTGTTTTAGACCAAAATGGTCATGAACTAGCTCGTCAGGCTGTGAATACAAAGAATATTACTCGGGGTGATGTTCAAAAAGTTTATCCATGGCTTGAGAATAGTGATAAGTCAGGGTTTGAAACTGTTGTAAACCTTAATGATCAAATTAATCATAAGGCGGTTCGTTTGATTCACCGATTCTCTAACCAAGCTAATGGTGAAGGTAATTATGTTGATTATTATTCTGATTTAGTATCTGTTCATTCTGAATTCCAAAATGAAAATGGTTCTACTTATTACTATGATCCACGGACAGGTGCTAAACAAATAGGTTGGGCAAATATTAACAGTAATAATTACTACTTTGATCCGTCTACTGGTGCTATGTTTACTGGTACCCATACGGTGGACGGTAAGTCATATGATTTCGGTAGTAATGGAGTTGCAGTGGAAAATGATAAGTGGGGTTGGCCATTCCCTAGTACTGGTGAAGGACGCTTCTCTGGTGCTCAATTATTTGGGGTAAACGCTGGTGGTCAATTCCGTATGAATGGATTCCATGATGGTCTAGATTTTGGTTCAATTGACCATCCAGGTGCAGAAGTTCATGCTATTCATGGTGGAAAAGTTACTCAGATTGGTTATACAGCTGGTTTAGACTGGTACGTATTAGTTGATACCGGTGAATATCTTACTGTTTATCAAGAAGCATTCTCTAACCGGAACAATATTCAAGTTCAAGTGGGACAACAAATCAACGTTGGAGATGTAATTGGTCGTCGTGACACATCTCACCTTCACATTGGTGTTACTCGTCAACACAACTTTAATATTGCTTTGGCTAACTCATTTAACAATAATGGTACTTGGTTAAACCCATTGGATTTAATCCGGAATGGTTCTAAGTAATAAAAAAGCTGCTTATTGTTAATTAACATTAAGTGGCTTTTTTGTAGGGAGTTATGGGAGATAACAATGGAAATAAAGAAACACTATAAATTATACAAAGATGGTAAGAA
>OLOI01002214.1_pt1 | contig 14527 bp, 10 predicted proteins | sample 1672131 | NCBI WGS metagenome assembly OLOI01 (sample SAMEA3136651, study PRJEB25190) | human gut metagenome | reverse complement strand
GCTCTTAGCGCGTAGACTGAAGCTGTCAGCGGCCCCGCCCGCTGACTGATGAGGGGCGAGCCTGCCATTATTGCGTGTTTACGGCTTGCGGCGGCAAGCTCTCCCCTCGTCCGGCCCTGCGGGGCCACCTTCTCCCCCAAGGGGAGAAGGCAAAGAGAAATTCACCGCCCCCAATACTCCTCCACGATCTCCCGTTCCACAAACGGTTCCTTGATTCCGCCGCGCTCTATCGTTGTCTCGTGGCCCTTGCCTAAGATCGCGATAATATCCCCGGGCTGGGCGTGGTCGAGGGCGTAATAGATCGCCTGCCTGCGGTCCGGTATCTCGGCAAACGGCGTGGCCGGGTTGCCAAGGCGCAGCCCGGCGCGGATGTCCGCTAAAATGTGCTCCACGGGCTCGCCGCGGCTGTTATCCTCGGTGATGATGCAGAAATCCGCCAGCCGTGCGCAGACCGACCCCATGCCGAACCGGCGCAGGCGGCTGCGCGCGCCGCCGCAGCCGAACACCGCGACAAGCCGCGTCGGGCGGTAGGCCCGCAGCGTGCGCAGCAGGCACTCGGCGGCGGCCTCGTTGTGGGCGTAGTCGATGACCACCGTGAACGGCGCGTCCAGCGGCACCGGCTCGACCCGCCCGCACACGACGGCCCCGGCCAGCCCGGCATGGATCGCGTCCTCACCCGCGCCCAGCACCCGCGCCGCCGTCAGCGCGGCCAGCGCGTTGTACACGCTGAACGCCCCGGGCATGCCCACGGCGTACCGTGCGCCGTCCACGGTAAACGCCGCGCCCAGCCGCCCGCCCGCGCGGGTCAGCGTAAAATCGGCGTCGGCGCGTACATCCGCCGGGCAGCCGATGCCGTAGGTCACGGCGCGGCAGGAAAGACCCTGCATAATTTTCCCCACATGCGGGTCATCATTGTTGAAAACTCCCACGCGGCAGCGGCGGAACAGCGCCCGCTTCCAGAACAGATACTCCGCAAAATCCGCGTGTTCGTCGGGGCCGATGTGGTCGGGCGACAGGTTCGTGAACACCCCCACCGCAAATTCGATCTCCGCTGCGCGGTCAAATTTCAGCCCGAGGCTCGAAACCTCCATGACGCAGGTGTCGCAGCCGTCGTCGGCCATGCGGCGCAAAAGCAGCTGCAGATCGCAGCTTTCCGGCGTTGTATGGTTCAAATCATGTCGGTGCCCGGGCCAGCAGACGCCGTTGGTGCCCACCAGCCCGACCCGCCGCCCGTCGGCCTGCAAAACGGCTGCCAGCAGGTGGGCCGTCGTCGTCTTGCCCTTCGTGCCGGTCACGCCGATCATCGTCATGGCGCGGGCCGGTTCGCCGTAGAGCCGCGCGGCCAGCGCCGCCATGGCACGCCGCGGGTCGCCCGCCAGCAGCACGGCACACCCGGCGGGCAGGCCGGGCACATCATGGGTGCAGAGCACCGCCGCGGCCCCGGCAGCGACGGCCTGCGCCGCAAAGTCGTGGCCGTCGGCGTGCCGCCCGGGCAGACAGACGAACAGCGCCCCCGGCCCGGCACAGCGGGAGTCACAGCAGACGGACGTGATTTCGGTCAGGGCATCGCCGCGCAGAAGCCGACAGCCGGTGTTTTGGGTAAGCCGCCGCAGGTCCATTCAGCATCACGCTCCAAAAAATTGCTCATACCAGATCAAAAAGCTGTATACGCACCAGATCTGCCGCCAGCAGTCGCCGCCGTGCAGGTGCTGGTTCAACATACTATGCAGCGCACGCGGGTCAAAGAACTCCGCCGCTGCCGGGCGGCTGAACACGGCCCGCACCCGGCTGGTGTAGGGCTCCTGCCGCAGCCAGTCCCGCACCGGCACAGGAAAGCCGAGCTTTTTGCGCGCGGCGCTGGCGGCGGGCAGCGTGCGTGCCGCGGCCTGGCGAAGGGCAATTTTCGTCGTGCGCGCGTCGGCCTTGGCGGCAGCGGGCAGCGCGGCGGCCAGCGCCCAGACCTCCCGGTCCAGAAACGGCACCCGCAGCTCCAAACTGTGCGCCATGCTCATCTTGTCGGCCTTGAGCACGATGTCCCCGGCCAGCCACAAATTTAGATCCACCTGCTGCATCCGGGTCACGGGGTCCAGTCCCTCGGTGGCGTCCCAGATAGCCTCGGTCAAAAACATCGGGTCGCCGTCCCCGGCGTAATCCGCCAGCAGGCGGCGCTTTTCGCGCTCATTGAACAGGGCCGTGGGGCCGAAATACCGCTCCTCCAGGCTCATGCCGCGCCGCACGAGAAAGTTCACCCCGCGCGCGGGCGGCAGCAGCGCCGCCGCCGCCCCCAGCCCGGCCCGCAGCCAGGGCGGCAGGCGGTCATACCATCGCGCCGTGAAGGGGTCGCGGTAGATGTTGTACCCGCCGAACAGCTCGTCCGCGCCCTCGCCCGAGAGCACGACCTTGACGTCCTTCGCGGCCTCGCGGTTCAAAAAGTAGAGCGCCACGGCGGCAGCGTCGGCCAGCGGCTCGTCCATGTGGTACTGTACGGCGGGCACGGCGTCCCAGAACTCGCCGGGGCTGATGCGCCGCACGCGGTTGCGCACGCCGAGACTGCGTGCCAGCGCCCGGGCGGGGAAGGACTCGTCGTACTTCGGCTCGGCGTAGCTGATCGTGTAGGTGCGCGCGGGGCGGGCCAGCGCGGTCAGGTAGGCCGAGTCCACGCCGCCCGACAGGAACCCCGCGACCTCGACGTCGGCGACCTTGTGCGCTGCCGCACTGCCGCGCAGGACTTCTTCGATCTCGGCAGGGGAGACCGGCGCGTCGCCGGGCAGGAAGGCAGGCTGCACCCACCGCGTCGTGCGGACGATGCCGTCGGAGAACTCGAGAAAATGCCCGGGCAGCAGCTTCTGCACGCCTGCAAAAAACGTATCCCGCCCCGGGGAATACTGGCAGGACAGGTAGAGCGGCAGCTGCGCGGTGTTGAGCCGCTTGGCAAACGACGGGTGGTCTAAAAACGCCTTGATCTCGCTGGCGAAAAGCAGCGTGCCGTCGGCGCAGCGGCAGTAGTACAGCGGCTTGATGCCGAACATATCCCGCGCACAGAACAGCACCCCGGCGCGGCGGTCCCACAGCGCAAACGCGAACATCCCGCGCAGCCGGGGCAGCAGCTCGCGGCCCCACTGCTCCCACCCGTGCAGCAGGACCTCGGTGTCGGTGCGGGTGGCAAAGGTGTGGCCCAGCGCCGTCAGCTCGGCGGTCAGCGCACGGTAGTTGTAGATTTCGCCGTTGAAAACGACGACCAAGTTTTTATCCTCACTGTACAGCGGCTGTGCGCCGCCCTCTAAGTCGATGATGGCCAGACGGCAGTGGCCGAGCGCCGCGGGCCCCTCCACAAAGGTGCCCTGCCCGTCGGGGCCGCGGTGGGCAATGCGCGCCAGCATGGGGGCCAGCGCCGCCGCGTTCGCTGCGCCGTGCCCCGCGATAAAGCCTGCGATTCCGCACATGATTTTGCGTCCTTTCCCGGCAGTGCAACCTGCCGTTACCGCTTTGTCAGCTTAACTTGCTGGTATTTTACCACGTTCTGTGGTAGAATCATGTCAGAAAAAAGAGGAAAGAGGGCGAGCGTATGACACTGGGGCAGAATATCCAGAATGCGCGCAGGGCGCAGGGGCTGAGCCAGGAGGCACTGGCTGAAAAAATCGGCGTCAGCCGCCAGGCGCTGGGCAAGTGGGAAAAGGATACCGCCCTGCCCGGGCTGGACAATCTGCAGGCGCTGGCTGCGGCGCTGGGCATCGGCGTGGACGCACTGCTGGGCGCGGAGAACGCCGACCCCGCCGTGCCCGCCGTGACGCTGGACGCGCTGCGGGACCTGCTGGCCGCCCGCGATGCCGAGGAAAAGCGCCGCCGCCGCTTGTGGGGCTGTGCCGGGGGCGCGGCGTTCATCGTGCTGGCCGGGCTGCTGGCGGGCGTGGCGCTGCAATATGAGCGGCAGATCAGCGCGCTGAACCAGAACTATGCGGCCATCCAGTCCAGCTACGCCGCCCAGCAGGCGGAGCTGTCGGCGCAGATTTCGGAATTGCAGGACGCCGTCCGGATGGGTGAGGCCACGGTTCTGGACTGGCGCTGGCTGTCCGTGGACAAGCTGCACCGGGACGCCGATAAAAGCTGGATGCCCGTGCAGGTGCAGGTCACGCCGCGCACGAACCGAGACGGTGTGACAGCCCGGCTGGCTGTGCGCTGCGGGGACGATACGCAGCTGTACGAAATGACCGCCGCGCCCGACGGCAGCTTTGCGGCGGACGGTATCGTTTTTACGGTGGGCAGCACCTATGAATTGAGCGTGCAGTGGACGGCTGACGGCGTGACCACCAACGAGACGCTGGGGACCGTGGATTTCAACGACGAGATGACCGAGCCGCAGATTATCTGGGGCGCGGTGGGCAGCAGCCTGGACTTTGGGTATTCCGTGCAGCGGGTCGGCAATAAGCAGTACCGCCTGACCCTGACCTGCTACCCTGTGGAGGTGCAGGTGGACGCCCCGCCGTGGATGCAGCCTGCGCAGGTGGAAATCGACCTGCGCCTGAACGGCGACGCCGGGGAGCCGACAGCCACCGCCGTACTGGATTGCGAGGGCGAGTCCAGCTATGGCAATTCCTCCCGCACCGAGAGCGTCTGGAACGGCACGTTCTACAGTGATGACGTGGTAAACGGCTGGGAGTACGACGGCGAGACGCTGCCGAAGTACGTTGTGCGTGTGACAGACACGAATGGAGATGTATGGACGGAGGAAATGCCGCTGAGCAAACGGTGACCTGTAGGGGCCGGGCATGCCCGGCCCGGAGGTTTGCCATTGCAACCCCTTTCATGGTTTGCTTTGTAGGGAGGGGTCTTGACCCCTCCGCGGGGCGTCGAGGACGCCGCCCCCTACAGTGGCGACCCGGAAGCTTTATTGTTGTCGCTAACGTCCGCGGCGGCCAGAGGGCTGGCCGCCCTACGACATGCCCATTCACACAATCACTACATAAAATCCCCCCTGCCGCATACACTTACGGCAGGGGGGATTTGTATGCCGCGGATGCTGCCGGTGCTGCTGGGCGGGGATGCCAATGTCTACGGCATGGCCCGCAGCTTTTATGAATGCTATGGCGTGCGCAGCCTGGCCGTCTGCCGCCGCGCCCTGCCCGCGCTGGCCCACAGCCGTCTGGTGCGGGTCGCCGTGCAGGACCCGGCGTTCGTGCAGGACCACGTCTTTACGGCCACGCTGCTGGGGCTGGCGGCGCAGTACCCCGGCGTGCCCAAAATTCTCATCTCCTGCGCCGACGACTACACGGCCCTGCTGGCCCGCCATGCCGACGCGCTGCGCGGGGCGTACCGCTTTGCCTGCCCGCCGCCCGCGGCGCTGCATCTGGCCGATAAGCGGCAGTTTGCTGCGGCCTGCCGCGCCGCAGGGCTGCGCACACCGCAGACCGTGACGCTGTGCCCGGCGGACGCCCTGCCGCCGCTGCCGTTTGGCTGGCCGGTCATCGCCAAGCCCGCGGACCAAGCGGCCTACGCCCGCTGCGATTTCCCGGGGCGGTGCAAGGTGTATCTCGTTCAGGATGCCGCCCGGCTGCGGGAGCTCCTTGCCGCCGCGGCGCAGGGCGGTTATTTTGGCAGCTGGCTCGTGCAGGAGTACATCCCCGGCCCGGACACGCGGCTCGGGGTCGTCAACGCCTACTGCGCGGCGGACGGCAGTGCGCCGTGGCTTGTGCAGGGCCAGCCCCTTTTGCAGGAGCGCACGCCCGAGGGCACCGGCAACTACGCCGCCGTGCTGGTGGAGCCGTCCCGGCAGGACGCGGCGCTGCTGGATGCCCTGCGCGGCCTTTTGCAGGCGGCGGGCTGGCACGGCTTTGCCAATTTTGATTTGAAGTATGACCGCCGCGGTGAGCCGGTTTTATTTGAGCTGAACCCCCGGCAGGGCCGCGCGTCCTATTTTTGCGACGCCGCGGACGCACCGCTGGCCGTGCCGCCGGTGCAGGACCTGCTGTTCGGCGGGCCGGTCACGCCGCCGACGCTGCGCCCCGCTGTCTGGTACACCGCGCCGTGGTACGCCGTGCGCCGCGCCTGCCCGAACAGGCTTGCCCTGCGCCGTGCCGACACCCTGCGGCGGCGTGGCCGTGGCCGCGCCCATCTGCTGGCAGCAGGAGAGGGGCTGCGGCGCAGCGTATGGTTTGCGGCAAGGCAGGTCGGTTATTGCCGCAAGCTCCCCGGGTCGTCGGGGACGCCGACCCCTACGCACCGAATTTCTCACAAGGAGGGCAAACACATGTGCGGCATCGTCGGCTTTACCACGCCCGGGCAGGACCCGGCGGCGGCCAAACAAATCGTGCAGGGCATGGCGGACCTCATCCGTCACCGCGGCCCCGACGGCGAGGGCTGCTACGCCGACGGCACCGCGGCGCTCGGGCATCGGCGGCTGTCGGTCATTGATCTGGCGGGCGGCGGCCAGCCGATGCTCAATGAGGACGGCACGCTGGTGGTCGTGTTCAACGGCGAAATTTACAACTACAAGACCCTGCGTGCCCGATTGCAGCAGCGCGGCCACACGTTTGCCACGGATTCCGACACCGAGGTCCTGCTCCACGGGTATGAGGAATGGGGCCGCGACCTGCCCTGCCGCCTGCGCGGGATGTTCGCGTTTGCGGTGTGGGACCGCACCCGCGGCACGCTGTTCTGTGCGCGGGACCTGTTCGGCATCAAGCCGCTCTGCTATTATAAAAAGGGCGAGACGCTGCTCTTTGCCAGCGAGATCAAGGCGCTTCTGGCTCACCCGGCCTTTGAAAAGCGCCTGAACGAGGCCCGTCTGCCCGACTGGCTGAGCATGGAGTACCTGCCCGACGCCGAGACGCTGTTCACCGGCGTTTATGAGCTGCCGCCCGCCCATACGCTGACCTGGCAGGCGGGCCGGGTCACGCTGGCCCGCTATGCCGCGCCGCGGTTCCGGGCAAAGCGGGGGCGCAGTCTGCGGGCTTGGGCGCGTGAGATCGGGAACGCTGTCGCCGAGAGCGCCGATGCCCACCGCATTGCCGATGTCGAGGTCGGCTGCTTTTTGTCGGGCGGGGTGGACTCGTCGCTCATCACCTGCGAGATGGCCCGCCGCCAGCCCGCCGTGCAGTGCTTCTCGGTGGGCTACGCCGAGGAAGCGTATTCCGAGCTGCCTGCCGCCCGTGCCGCGGCGCAGGCGCTGGGCGTGCCGCTGACCGAAACCACCGTGACCGCGGATGATTTTTTTGCGGCGAACCGCGCCATTCAGTGGTATCTGGACGAGCCGATGCCCAACCCGGCGGAGGTGCCGCTGTATTTCCTGTGCAGGACGGCGCGGCAGCGGGTCAAGGTCGTGCTCTCGGGCGAGGGCGCGGATGAGCTGTTCGGCGGCTATCCGCTGTACCGGCAGGCCGTCTGGGCCGAACGCTGGCAGAAAATGCCCCGGGCCGTGCGGCGGGCGCTGGCGGCCCTGCAGCCCGGCTGCGGCCTGCTGCACCGGGGCGCACTGCCGCGCTGGCAGCGGTCCGCCCGGGCCGACTATGTCTTTGAAACAACGCAGGAGCGCGATAAATATTTGAAGCGCGACTACTGCGCCCCGACCCCCGCGCAGCGCTGCAAGCCCTATTTTGACGCGGTGCGCGGGCTGGATGAGCCGACGGCGGTGCAGTGGGTCGATTGGCAGACCTGGCTGCCGCGGGACATCCTGCGCAAGGCGGACCGCATGAGCATGGCCCACAGCCTGGAGCTGCGGGTGCCGTTCTTGGACCGGCAGGTGCTGGCCGCGGCGCAGGCCCTGCCCCGGCGGTACCGCTGCACCGGGCGGCGCGGAAAAATCGCCCTGCGCGCCGCCGCGGCCCGCCGCCTGCCGCCCCAACTGGCCGACGCGCCGAAGCGCGGCTTCCCCGTGCCGCTGGCGGACTGGCTGCGGCAGGAGAAATATTACGCGCTGGTCAAGGCCAAGCTCACCGGCCCGGTGGCCGAGCGCTTTTTTGACACGGGTGCGCTCTGCGCCCTGCTGGACGCCCACCGTGCGGGAAAAACCAACGCTATGACGAAGCTCTGGGCGTTTTACTGCTTTATTGAGTGGTATGAGGTGTATTTCACGGGAAAAATCCCGCCGGATTTGTAAAAAAGTTTTTGCAAAACGCTTGACAACCCGGCTCTCCGTTGCTATAATATCTTACACAGTATGTCCCTCGCGGACATGAACCCGCAATAAGCGCCCGTAGCTCAGCTGGATAGAGCAACTGCCTTCTAAGCAGTGGGCCGGGGGTTCGAGTCCCTTCGGGCGCATTATGTGGTGCCTATGGCGCAGTTGGTTAGCGCGCCAGATTGTGGCTCTGGAGGCCGAGAGTTCGAATCTCTCTAGGCACCCCACCAAAGACCGTACAGGCGCGTTCCTGCACGGCCTTTTCTTTTATAATGGGTCGTCGCCAAGTGGTAAGGCACGGGACTTTGACTCCCGCATTCGTGAGTTCGAACCTCGCCGACCCAACCAACGGAGTGTGAACAAAAACTGTTCACCTATGAAATTCACCCATAGAAAACAACGTAGCTAAAACAGCTTACGAAAGTTCTCTATGGGTGGATTTTTTTGCGGTAATGCGGTGCGCCGTGCTCTGCGTGGCCGGGCCTTCACAGTGAAAAGTGCGAAAAAAGTTCACAAAAAACTTTTCCGTTCCTCTTTTCCGTTCCTATTGACAGGGGACAGGTGCAGGGCTATAATAAAAATCGTAAATGAACAATGTTCATGTTGAGGTGCCCATGAATACGATCGTCACATCCAAAGAGGAGATCCTGAAAACCAGCCGTGCGCTGATCCAGGAGCAAGGGTGGTCTGCTGTCAGCATCCGCTCTGTTGCGGCGGCGTGCGGGGTATCGGTAGGTTCTATTTACAACTATTTTGACTCCAAGGCGGAGCTGGTCAGCGCTACCGTTGAAAGCGTCTGGCGCGAGATATTCCACCGCCCGGAGGATGCCGCTGTCTTTCAGGATGTGCAGGCCTGCGTGATCTGGATGTATGAGCGCATGGCCTACGGCTATGAGCAGTATCCCGGCTTTTTCACACTGCATTCGCTCGGCTTTATGCGGGACGAAAAGGCTGACGGCAAGCGCCACATGCAGCAGGCCTGGCACCACATGCTCATGGGGCTGTGCGCAGTTCTCAAGCAGGATGCCAGGATACGGCCGGATGCCTTTGATGAGCAGTTCACGGCAGAAAAATTTGCCGAGGTGCTGTTTTCACAGCTGCTGTCCGCTCTGCTGCGGCAGGATTATGACCCCAGTGCTGTGCTGGAGGTCGTGCGCAGAACCTTATATTGACCACCGGCTTTTCATTCCCACCAGCGTGTGGGAAATTTAAATGCCTCAAACTGAACAATGTTCACAATGCCTACAAAAAATTATCAGCAAAAAGGAGAAACTGATCTATGCAAGCAATCGTAGAAACTGTATTTGATGCCGTCTATCTGGTATCTGTCATCACCATCGGTATCCTGATGATCCGTGGGAGTAAGGGCAACCCGCAGTTCCGGCTGTTCGGCCTGATGGCCGTTGTGCTGGGCGCCGGTGACTCCTTCCATCTGATTCCCCGTGCGCTGGCGCTCTGCACCACGGGTCTGGAAAACTACACCGTGCCCCTGGGCCTCGGCAAGTGGATCACCTCGGTCACGATGACAATTTTTTATGTGCTGCTCTACTATGTGTGGCGTCAGCGCTACAGGGTCGAGGGGCAGAAGAGCTTGACCGCTGCCGTCTACGGGCTGGCTGCCGTGCGCGTCATCCTTTGCATGATGCCGCAGAACCAGTGGCTCAGCGCCGAATCCCCGCTTTCCTGGGGCATCTACCGCAACATCCCCTTTGCCCTGATGGGCCTTCTGATCATCGTGCTGTTCTTCCGCAGCGCCAGGGAGCATAACGACCAGGCGTTCCGCTGGATGTGGCTGACCATCGTGCTGAGCTTTGGCTTCTATATCCCGGTCGTGCTGTGGGCCGATGCGATCCCGATGATCGGTATGCTGATGATCCCCAAAACCTGCGCCTACGTCTGGACCGTGCTCATCGGCTACAACGCCATGAAAGCCGAGACCGGCAATCAGAACTAACCTTTTCCCCCGCTGCTTAATAGAAAACCCGCCGACAGACAGCGATGCACTGCTCTGCCGGCGGGCTTTTTATATTGTATAAATAAATATGGCTCCAAAACACCTGCAGGTGTTTGGAGTCATATTTAAACAATTTCTTTTCACCCTTCGGTGAAATACTCCGGGTGGACGCTGCGGGCCTGCTCCACCGAGAGCTTATAGCGGTTCAGGTGGCTTTCCAGCGCTTCGCCCAGTTCATCGGCGGTGCCGTGCAGCACCATTTCCAGAATGCGGGTGTGGGCGGCGCAGACGGACTTGTTCTCGTTGGTCTGCAAGCTGAACTTGCGGATGCGCTCCACATGCTGCAGCTCACCCAGCATGTGGTCAAAATGCGCCTCCATGCCGGTGATCTCAAAGGCCTTGCGGTGGAACTGGTTGTCCAGTTCCAGCAGGCGGGTCTCCCGGTTCGGCTGGGTCAGGTCGGCTTCCAGTAAGCGGTAGTTCTCGATGATCTGCCGGTACTCCTGCTCCTGCTGGTCTGTCAAGCGGCCGCGCACGCGGTTCAAAATCTCTTTTTCCAGGGTGAAGCGGGCAAACTGCTCCAGCTCCATCCGCTTCAGGTCAATGGGCGCCACATGGGTACCGCTTTGCGGCTTGATGTCTACCATGTGGGCAATGTTGAGCATGATCAGCGCCTCCCGCATGGGGGTGCGGCTGATGCCCAGTTCCTGGGCCAGCTCGTGGTCGTTCAGTTCATCCCCGGGTTTGAGCTCCATGGTGATGATCCGGCTGCGGATGGTTTCGTAGGCTGCCTCGCGGGCGCTCCGAACTGCCATACTGTCTTCGCTCCTTTTGTGCTTCTGCACGCCTGTTTTCTTTGCCATTTACTGATATATCAGTTCCGATTTTATTGTACCCCACACACTTTGTCCGCGTCAATTGGGAAACTGCCAAAATTAGAAACTTTTTCTTGTCAATCCTGCCGCTTTTTCCACGGGCCATAAAGGATCACGCCCCACACAGCCGCCAGCGCCAGACCGCAGACCACATCAATGATGGAATGCTGCTTGGTGAACACGGTGGAGGCGCAGATGAGCGCTGCCCACACCCAGGCCGCTGCTTTGAGCCAGGGGCGCTGCTTTGTCAGCGTGCTGCCCGAAAAGGCAATGGCCATGCAGGCCGTGCTCTGGCAGTGGATAGAGGGGCAGACATTGACCGAGGCATCTGCTTTCCAAATGAGCTGCATCAGGGTCATGGCAAAATTCTCCCGGCCGATGGCTTCCGCCGTGGGGCGGATGTCAAGGCCGTTGGGCAGTACCATATAAATAATGAGGCAGAGCGTCATGCCCGAGAACATCATCAGGCAGAGCTTGTCATAGCTGGCGGTATCGAACCACCACAGCAGGGCCGTGACCGCCGCCAGCAGCACGAACCAGCTGCAGTACGGGAAAATGAACCACTCGTTGAAGGGGATGAGGTCATCCACCGGGGAGTGGATGATGTATTTGGGGTCAGTGATGGTCAGATCCAGCCAGAAGAACCAGATGAGGTAGACCACCCAGTAAGCCTGATACCACAGGTGGGGCTTGAGCCGCGTGCGCAGAGTCTTTGCGTTCATATTCTTTTCTCCTATAAAATCACTCGCCGCATAGCGAATATTTTAGCACAGAACCGGCGCTTGCGCAAATATTGTTTATAGGATAAAATAAGAGTATCAGTCTCTCCGTCACCTATCGCGGCAGCTCCCCTGGCAGGGGAGCCTTGTTTATGCTGCTGCCGGAGAGGTTCTTAAATCAAAGGAGAAACTATGTCACCTTCTACCCCCATCCGTCTCGTCGCCCTTGATCTGGACGGCACCCTGCTCGATTCCCAGAGCCAGATTTCCCCCCGCACCCGGCAGGCCATTGCCGATGCCGTCGGGCGCAGGGTCATCGTGCTGCCCTGCACCGGGCGGCCCCTTGCCAGCCTGCCGCCGTTGGTGGCGCAGCTGCCCGGCATCCGGTACGCCATCACCACCAACGGTGCCGCTGTCTGGGATATGGGCACAGACCCGCTGGGTGCCGTTTACAGCCGTTACTCCGATGCCATCCAGCGTCCGACCCATGAACCGGTTCTGCTGGAACGTCATTGTTTGCCCCCGGAAACCGCCCGGGAAGTGTTTGCCCTCTACCGGGAATATCATGGCCCACTGAGCATTTTTTCGGACGGGCGCTCTTATTTGGACGGTACCGGTATGGCCCTGTTTCAGAACCGTCATATCCAGCGCCATTCCACCGAGGCCAGACAGCCGGACGATGGCCGTACCCATGTTGTGCGGGATCTGGACGAATGGATGAGCCGCCACGCCCACGAAGTGGAAAAATTCTGTATGTTCTTCGACAGCATCGAGATTGCACAGGCCGCTCTCGTCCGTTTCCGGGCGTTTCCCGGCATCGAGGCCGTACAGGGTGCCCCGGACAATGTAGAAGTCACCGCCGCAGGGGTGGACAAGGGTACCGCCCTGCTGGCTCTGGCCGACCGGCTCGGCATCCCCCGGGAGGCCACCCTTGCCATCGGCGACAGCGACAATGACCGCGCCATGCTGGCCCGGGCCGGTGTGGCCGCCGTGATGGCCAACGCCCTGCCCGAGATCCGGGCACTGGGGGATATCGTCAGCACCCGCGACAACGACCACGACGGCGTTGCAGAGCTGTTTGAGCGGCTCGGGCTGTGACCGTTGGGCATTTTTGTGCAATGTATACAAGCTCTTATGCAAAACATTGTGCTTGTTGAGCATTACCAAACGGCCCGCTCTCGTTTATACTAAAGATACGAATGTGCGGTGGGGAAGGTATGCCCATTGGGGTCCTCAGCCGCAGGAGTTCATGCAAATGTTAAAAAGGAGAAATGCGTTATGAATCCCATCGTAGAAAAGGTCTATCAGATCGGCATTATCCCTGTTATTGCTTTTAACAGCGTAGACGAGGCCCTGCCCCTGTGCAAGGCTCTGGCTGAGGGCGGTCTGCCCGCAGCTGAGGTCACCTTCCGCACCGCATGTGCTGAGGAGTGCATCCGCAAGATCCACGAGGAGATGCCCGAGATGCTGCTGGGCGCCGGCACTGTCCTGACCTGCGAGCAGGCAGACCGCGCTATGGCTGCTGGTGCTTCCTTCATCGTTGCTCCCGGCTTCGACCCCGAGGTCTGCAAGCACGTCATCGACAAGGGCGGCATCATGATGCCCGGCACCGCTTCCGCAGGCGAGATGCAGCAGGCTATGAACATGGGCTGCGAGGCTCTGAAGTTCTTCCCCGCTGAGGCAAACGGCGGTGTTGGGATGCTGAAGAACATCGGCGCTGCCCTGAAGGGCGCTCGCTGGATGTGCACCGGCGGTGTCAACGCCAAGAACGTCAACGACTACCTGGGCTATGACCAGATCTTCGCTGTCGGCGGCACCTGGATGTGCAAGAGCGACGTCATCAAGGCCGGCGACTGGGCAAAGATCACCGCTCAGAGCAAGGAAGCTGTTGACACCATGCTGGGCCTGCGCCTGCATCATGTCGGCATCAACACCGGCAACGAGGAAGAGGCCATGAAGGTCGCCACCCTGCTGGGCGGTCTGCTGAACATGAAGGTCGCTCCCGGCAACTCCAGCATCTTTGTGGGCAACAAGGAATTCGAGATCATGAAGAAGCCCGGCCGCGGCACCAATGGCCACATTGCCATCGCCTGCAACAACGTTGACCGTGCCATCTATCACCTGTCTCAGCGCGGCGTGAAGTTCGATCTGGACAGCAAGAACGTGAAGAACGGCAAGACCGTTGCCTGCTACATGGCAGACGAGATCGCCGGCTTTGCCTTCCATCTGGTGCAGGCATAAGCGCCTGTCCCCCTTTTACCGTAAAAGCCCCGCCGCAGCGGGTATGCCCTGCGGCGGGATGAATGAAACACCTGATATAAAGGAGAATAACCAATGAAAGTCGTTACTTTTGGCGAACTGATGGTCCGTCTGCAGCCGTTCAACTATGAGCGCTTTGTCCAGGCTAACAGCCTGGAGTTCAGCTTCGGCGGCGGCGAGGCCAACGTTGCTGTTTCTCTGGCCAACTACGGCATCGACGCAGCCTTCGTTACCAAGCTGCCCGCTCATGCCATCGGTCAGGCCGCTGTGAACAGCCTGCGCCGCTACGGCGTTGACACCAGCAAGATCACCCGCGGCGGTGACCGTGTCGGCATCTACTTCAACGAGAAGGGCGCTTCTCAGCGTGGCTCTGTCTGCATCTATGACCGCGCCAACTCCGCCATCCAGCTGGCCTCCACCGCCGACTTCGACTGGGATGCCATCTTCGAGGGCGTGGACTGGTTCCACTTCACCGGCATCACCCCGGCCCTGGGCGAGAACGTTGTCGAGATCTGCCGCGAGGCCTGCAAGGCTGCCAAGGCTCATGGCGTCAAGATCAGCTGCGACCTGAACTACCGCGGCAAGCTGTGGACCCGTGAGCAGGCCC
>OLOI01002204.1_pt1 | contig 14575 bp, 10 predicted proteins | sample 1672131 | NCBI WGS metagenome assembly OLOI01 (sample SAMEA3136651, study PRJEB25190) | human gut metagenome | reverse complement strand
GCAAGGGCGACTTCCGCAAGCTGTGGATCCAGCGCATCAATGCTGCCGTCCGCGCTGAGGGCATCACCTACAACCGCTTCATCCAGGGCCTGCGTCTCGCCGGCATCGAGCTGGATCGTCGCGCTCTGGCTGAGATCGCCGTCTCCGACCCGGACACCTTCAAGACCATCGTGGACGCCGCCAAGGCCGCCCTGCCTGAGGACGTCAACGCTCCGGTTGAGGCCTGATTGCTTGAAGTCGTGACTTCACACTAGAAACCCCGCTTCCGAGCGGGGTTTCTTTGTACCATGGGCACTATGACCAACGGATTCACCAGACTCACCGAGCAGTTCCTCGTCCACATCGGCGTGGAGCGAGGGCTCGCCACGGCCACCGTCACCGCCTACGAATCCGACATCGCCAAATACATTGATTGGCTCGAAACCCGCGGCATCCACGAACCGGACGCCATAACCAAACAAGACGTCGAAGACTACATCGCCGCCCTTGACCAGGCGGGGGAGTCCGCCCGCTCCAAAGCCCGAAGACTGGCCTCGATCCACGAATTCCACCGTTTCGCGCTCGGTCAGCACGCGGTGACGGCGGATGTTTCGGCCGCAGTCAAGGCGCCCAAAGGCGCCAGCACCCTGCCCGACGTACTCACCGTGGACGAGGTAACCCGTCTGCTCGACGCGGCGGCAGTCGGCGGCTCAACCGATCCGGTGGTATTACGGGACAAGGCCCTGCTCGAATTCATGTACGCCACCGGCTGCCGCGTCTCGGAAGCCACCGGTGCGAATCTGGACGACATCGACCTGGACGAGCACATCGCGCGACTCATGGGCAAGGGCTCCAAGCAGCGGCTTGTGCCATTGGGCAGTTACGCATGCCGGGCCATCACCGCATACCTCAATGCGGGGCGTGGCGAGTTGGAACAGCGCTCCAGCGCCAAGATTCCCGAGAGGCGCGCACTGTTTCTCAACAAACGCGGCAAGCGCATCTCGCGGCAATCGGTATGGGAAATCGTCAAAGCAACCGGGGAGCGGGCCGGCATCACCAAACCACTCCATCCGCACACCTTGCGCCATTCCTTTGCCACGCACCTGATCCAAGGCGGCGCGGACGTGCGCACCGTGCAGGAACTGCTCGGGCACGCCAGCGTGACCACCACGCAGATCTACACGCACGTAAGCCCTGAAACCCTGATCGAAACGTATCTGACCTCACATCCCAGAGCGCGGTGAGACACACCATTTTGCGACGCGTCCGCCCATAGCGGAATCGCGGCGGGGGAGCACCAAAGTCGGCCGGAAATTCAAGGCGTGACAATACAGTACATAACAGCGAACCGTCAGCCAGGAAGAGGTATTCATGCTGCAGATCAAATCGATCTCGAAGCGCTATAAAACCGGTGATTTCGTTCAGCAGGCGCTTGACAAAGTCAGCCTGAACCTACGCGACAGCGAATTCGTCGCGATTCTGGGTCCCTCGGGTTCCGGCAAGACCACCTTGCTCAACATCATCGGCGGCCTCGACCGGTATGACGACGGCGATTTGGTGATCAACGGCATCTCGACGCGCCAATACAAGGATCGCGATTGGGATTCGTACCGCAACCACACCATCGGCTTCGTGTTCCAGAGCTACAATCTGATCCCTCACCAGACGATTCTGTCGAATGTCGAACTCGCGCTGACGATTTCCGGCATCGGCAAGGCCGACCGTCGCGAACGTGCGCGCAAGGCGCTGGAGAAGGTCGGACTCGGCGAACACATCAACAAGAAGCCAAACCAGCTGTCCGGCGGCCAGATGCAGCGCGTGGCGATCGCCCGCGCACTGGTCAACGACCCGGACATCGTCCTGGCCGACGAGCCGACCGGCGCGCTCGATTCGGACACGTCCGTGCAGATCATGAACCTGCTCAAGGACGTGGCCAAGGACCGCCTCGTGGTCATGGTCACCCACAACCCCGAACTTGCGGAACAATATGCCACGCGCATCGTCAACCTGCGCGACGGCGTGATCCGCTCCGACTCCGACCCGTTCGTCGTGGACGAGACGGCCGAACAGCCGGCCGTGTACAAGACGATGGGCCGCGCGTCGATGTCGTTCGCCACGTCGCTGGCGTTGAGCTTCAACAATCTGAAAACCAAGAAGGCGCGCACCCTGCTGACCTCGTTCGCCGGCTCGATCGGCATCATCGGCATCGCGCTGATTCTATCGGTGTCGACTGGCGTGAACACATACATCAGTGACATCCAGCGTGACACGATGACCGCCTACCCGATCACCGTCGACTCCCAGACCTTCGACCTGAGCAGCATGATGGGCGGACAGATGGGCGGCGATGACGGATACGGCGGCAAGACGCACAAAACCGACGGCATCTACCCGGACGACCGCAGCGTCAAGCAGGCGTCCAGCCTGACCAGTTCGATTACCGAAAACAACCTGACCCGCTTCAAGAAATACCTGGATAATTCCAAGAGCGAGATTCACCAGTATGTGGGTTCCACCGGCATCCAGTACACATATGACGTGAAATTCTCCGTGTTCGACCACGACCCCGACGGCACGCTGGTCAATGCGGACGGCGTGACGATCGGATCCAGCGACTCTGCCTCGATGGCCTCGCAGATGGCGTCCACAAGCTCGTCCGGCATGTCCGGCACCTCGTCGATCACCTCGCAGCAGATGTCGATGCTGACCGGCAAAACCGATGAGAACGCCGCGCCCGACTCGTTCAACGAGATCATGCCGGGAGCGGACGACAGCAAGCTCGTAGGCAAGGTTATCACCGACAACTACCAGGTGGTCAACGGTTCATGGCCGAAGTCCAAGGATGAAGTGGTGCTGGTGCTTGACGACAACAACAGCATGCCGCTGACCACGCTGTACGAGCTCGGCCTGCTGCCCGCCTCCGATTACCACGAGATGATGTCCAAGCTCAACGCCGGCGACAAGGTCAGCACTCCACAAGACAAGATCGACTATGCTAAGGCCCTCGATCAGACGCTGTACATGATTCCGGCATCCGACCAGTACGTCAAGGGCGATGACGGCCACTACCGTTTCATCGGCAACGACAAGGACGAAATCGAACAGCGCCTCGAAACGGCCACCAAACTCAAGGTGGTGGGCGTCGTCAAGGCGAAGAAGGATGCTTCGGCCACGCCGTTGGCCGCTGGTGTGGGGTACGCGCGCGCTCTGACCAATGATTTGATCGACCGTGCGGCCTCCAGCGCCATCGTTACCGATCAGAAGGCCAACCCGAACACGAACGTGCTCAACGGCATGACGTTCTCGCCCTCGGACGATGCCACCAAGGTGGCCGACGCGCGCACCTACGTGGCTTCGCTGGGCGTGACGCAGAAGGCGAACATGGCCAAGTCGATGATGAGCGCCGGGCAGCAGTCCGGCACGGGCGCATCGGACGCCGCTGGTGCTGGTGCTGCAGGTGTCGCTGGCGCGGCGGGTGCCGGCGATCAGGCCGCCGCCATGGCCGCGATGAGCGAACAGCAGCTCGCCGACAGTTTCGACGCGTATATCGCCACGGCTTCGAACGACGTGCTTGTCGCGATTTACGACCAGTACGTGTCGACCGGCACCTACGACGACAACCTCGCCGCATTCGGTGTGGTGAGTCGTGACGCGCCCAGCTCGATCAACATCTACGCCGACAGCTTCGAAGACAAGGACCACATCGCCGACGCGATCACCGACTACAACAACACCGTCTCGAAGAAAGACAAGATCACCTACACGGATTACGTTGGGCTCATGATGAGTTCGGTGACCACCATCGTCAACGTGATTTCCTACGTGCTTATCGCGTTCGTGTCCGTCTCGCTGATCGTCTCCTCGATCATGATCGGCATCATCACCTACATTTCGGTGCTGGAGCGCACCAAGGAAATCGGCATCCTACGCGCAATGGGTGCCTCGAAGCACAACGTATCCCAGGTGTTCAATGCGGAGACCGGCATCATCGGCCTATGCTCCGGCCTGTTGGGCGTGGGCTTGACCGTGCTGCTCAATATTCCGATCAACGCCGTGCTACACCACTTCATCGGCAATGCGGACGTCAATGCCGCCCTGCCGGTGACCGGTGGCGTGGTGCTGGTGATCCTAAGCGTGGTGCTCACGCTGATCGGCGGCCTGATTCCCTCGCGTAAGGCAGCCAAGCAAGACCCGGCCACCGCACTGCGCACCGAGTAAGCGCATCGACATAGTACGAGACGAGATCCATAAACCTCGGAACACTGGAATACCAGCGGCAAAACGGTGTTCCGAGGCGAGCCCGGCGAGTACATTAGGATGGGCGAGCAGGTATTCCCGACAAAGGGGGCGAGGGCAACGATGGACGACTGGCGAGATACCCGCGATAAAGACAGCGCATTCCGTCAAGGAACGCTGCCTATGACAGGAACGTATGTCGTTGCACCCCCAGCGAACCCGGATGTTGATAAGGTAGACAGTATGCCTACCGATTTGCTTGGACGTGAATACGAAACCTTCCCCGCACCCGAACCGCTGCAACAGCACGGTCCGGCGCGTGTCATTGCCATGTGCAACCAGAAGGGTGGCGTAGGTAAGACCACCAGCTCCATCAATATTGCCGGTGCGTTGGCCCAGTATGGCCGCCGCGTGCTTATCGTCGATTTCGATCCGCAGGGTGCCGCCACTGTGGGACTGGGCGTCAACGCGAATACCGTGGAGAACACGATTTACACCGCGCTGTTCGATATTTCCGTGGACCCACATGATGTGGTGCAGCACACCGCATTCGAGAACATCGATGTGATTCCGGCGAACATCGATTTGTCCGCCGCCGAGGTCCAGCTGGTCACCGAAGTGGGCCGAGAGCAGATCCTGAACAGCGTGCTGCGCAAGCTCAAGTCGGAATACGATCTCATCATCGTCGACTGCCAGCCATCGCTCGGCCTGCTCACCGTGAACGCGCTTGCCGCAGCTGATGGCGTGATCATTCCCGTGGCCGCCGAATTCTTCGCCTTGCGCGGTGTGGCCCTGCTTATGCAGTCCATCGAAAAAGTGCAGTCCCGCATCAATCCCGCATTGGAAGTGGATGGCGTGCTCATCACCATGTACACCAAGACACTGCACTGCGAAGAGGTCTGCCAGCGCGTTTACGAGGCGTTCAGCGAAAAGGTGTTCCACACGTTCATCTCCCGCTCCATCAAACTGCCCGATTCCACGGTTGCCGCCGCGCCCGTGGTGGTCTATGCCCCTGAGCACAAGACATCAAAGGAATACCGTGAGGTGGCACGTGAGCTCATTGCTCGCGGCATCGTGGCGTAACGATTGTTTCGATAAACGATGAATGAGACTTCCCTTTCTCGGCTCCCCTCTCTGAGGGAAGCTGGCTCGCGTAGCGAGGCTGAGGGGAGCTCCGCGGAAGCCGAAATCAGCACGGAGGAATCCGCCACTTCCGGCTTCCGGGTCAACCTCGAAGTCTATTCCGGTCCGTTTGATGCCTTGCTCGGCATGATCGCCAACAACAGACTCGAGCTGACCGAAGTTTCCCTCTCCTCGATCACCGAGGAATTCCTGACATACGTGCGCGGGCTCGATTTCACAAAAAACATGGATGAGGCCAGCGCCTTTCTCGATATCGCCTCTATTCTGGTCGAGGCCAAAAGCGTGGCGATTCTGCCCGGCGGCGAAGACAGCCAGCACGACGAGCAGAGCCTCGAAGTGCTGCGCGAACGCGATTTGCTGTTCGCCCGACTCCTCCAATACCGCGCCTACAAGCAGGCCGCAGGTGACTTCCGGGCGCGTATCGCCGCCAACTCCGGCCGATTCCCGCACCCGGCGGCCATGGACGAGGGCGTTGCCGCCATGCTGCCTGAGCTGGTATGGACGCTGACTCCGCTCGAACTCGCCCGACTGACCGCCCAGGTCATCGCCAACGCGCCCGCCTCCGAAGTGTCGATCCATCAGCTGCACGTGCCGTTGGTCGATCTGCGGGCCCAATCGCTGGTGGTGCGCGACCGGCTGATCGCGGCATTGGAATCCAAGGGCGACCAGTCGATATCGTTCAGCGAATTGACCCGGGACTGCACTTCTCGTATTGAGGTGGTGGCTCGGTTCATGGCCGTGCTCGTGTTCTTCAAACAAGGTGTGCTGCAGTATCAGCAAGATGGTCCGTTTGCCGAACTGCACCTGAGGTGGGTACCCGGCGTAGCCGAAACGATGAGCGACGTGAACATTTCCGAAGGTGATTTTGCGTAAGGACGGCGATTGGTGACTGAACAGATTGACGCAACGAATACAACCGAACACATGGCGGATGCCGAATCGACGGCTGAATCCGCAAAGGCCGCGGTGGGGGGAGTGGAGGAGACTCACCCCGAATACGTGGATTTCGCGGTAGACGATTTTCCCGGCGGGCTGCCCGCCTGTCTGGAAGCGATTCTGATGGTCGCCGACCAGCCGCAGACCGCCACCGAGCTGGCCCGTATTTTGGCATTGGATCGCAACACAGTCGAAGAGGCATTGCGAGCCCTGCACGATGACTATGAGGGCGATGAATCCCGTGACATCCGCCCGCGCGGCTTCGAACTGCGCCGCACCGCTCGTGGCTGGCAGTTCGCCAGTCGCGCCGCGTTCGAGCCGGTCGTCTCATCATTCGTCACCGACGGCCAGACTGCGAGACTCAGTCAGGCCGCACTGGAGGCGCTTGCCATCGTGGCCTATCGCCAACCCGTCACCCGAGCCCAAGTGGCCGCGATCCGCGGTGTCAACTCCGATGGAGTGATTCGCTCGCTCACGGTACGCGGCCTTATCAAGGAAGACGGCGTGGACCCCGAATCCCGCGCGGCCCTCTTGGTCACCTCCGAATTCTTCCTCGACCAAATGGGTCTGAAGAGTCTCGACGAACTACCCTCCCTAGCGCCATTCCTCCCGTCCGTCGCCGAAATGACACAGTCGAAATCGGAAGATACGGACGTGATTTCGTAGCGATTGGGGCCCGCTGCCTGACCAATATTCGTGCGCTAGACCATCCGATATGTGATTTATGGTCATTGTGACTATAAGTAGTGCTATGCTCTCAATGCAGGGAGAACAACCGGTATGGAAAGAGGCATGGCATGGGATTCGGCAATGTGTCCGAGCGCCGCAGCGCACCGCCACAGGTCGGCGTGTCAGTGGTGATTCTGGCACTCGGCCCGGAAGGCGATACCGGCAACAGTGCCGCCGATTCCGGCAATGCCGCGAACTCGGCCCATTCCCGTCTCTGGTTGCCCCTGGTCAAGCGCGTCCGTCAGCCGTTCCTGGGCTGCTGGGCGTTGCCCGGCGGTGACCTGCGCTCCGACCGGTCGTTGGAACAGTCTGCCTACGCGGCCCTCGAATCGACCACAGACCTGCACCCGCGATACCTCGAACAGCTGTACACCTTTGGAGGCCCGACCCGATCCCATGGCGGATTGCCCATGGTGTCCGTCGTGTACTGGGCGCTCGTCGGCCAGACCGAGGCCGCGGGCTTCGAGGACGGTGACAACGTACGATGGTTCCCCGAAGACGAACTGCCCGAGCTGGCGTTCGACCATCGCCAGATCATCGACTACGCGCTGCTCCGCCTGCGCTCCAAAATCGAATACTCCGACGTGGCCACCCGACTGCTCGGCCCCACGTTCACCCTGCGCCAACTGCACGGCGTCTATGAGGCGATTGGCGGCGAACCCCTCGACTTGGCGAACTTCCGCCGCAAAATGCTTGCCTCGGGCGACCTTGAAGACACCGGGGAGAAGATGCGTGAAGGCCGCCAACGACCGGCCACCGTCTACCGCTACATCCCCAAACGACCTGTCGAGAACGGTACGCCCCACGAATCCGATGGCGACGACATCATGGAACTGTCCAGACAAGGCGAGCGTGAAGACGCTCTCGACGCGCTGATCCCATCCGCGCGCATCTGATTTTTCCCGCCGACCCGATTCGGGCCGGCATCACAGACGTATATAGGAAAGGAACCACTATGACCGCACTATTCACTGCGCCGTCCGTTGACGAGATCATCGCCAAGCTGGGCGCGCAAAGCACCTGCGATGCAGGACTGACCCAGGACCCATGGCACTTCGACACCACCACACCCAGCTACGGTCCCGGTGCCTCGATGCTCGACCGTCTGCCCGCCAACGCGCCGCGCCAGCAGGTGCTGCCGGACGAATACCGCAAGGCCTCCGACGAGGAACTGCAGCAGCGCATCTCCGACGCCAAGCAGCGTCTCGGCTCCAAACTGTTGATTCTGGGCCACTTCTACCAGCGTGACGAGATCATCAAGCACGCCGATTTCGTGGGCGACTCCTTCCAGCTGGCCAAGAACGCCACCGAACGCCCGGACGCCGACCACATCGTGTTCTGCGGCGTGCACTTCATGGCCGAAACCGCCGACATCCTCTCCACGCCCGAACAGAGCGTGACCCTGCCCAACCTGTCCGCCGGCTGCTCGATGGCCGACATGGCCAACATCGACCAGGTCCAGGAATGCTGGGACCAGCTCGGCGAGATCTGCGGCACCCAGCCGGACTCCGATGGCTCGCAGCAGATCATCCCGGTCACCTACATGAACTCATCCGCCGCACTGAAGGCGTTCTGCGGACGCAACGGCGGCATCGTATGCACCTCTTCCAATGCGCACGCCGTGCTGGAATGGGCGTTCGCCCGCGGCAAGCGCGTGCTGTTCTTCCCGGACCAGCACCTGGGCCGCAATACCGCCCGCGCCATGGGCATTCCGCTGAGCGAGATGCCGCTGTGGGATCCGTTCAAGGCACAGGGCGGCGCCGCCGATCCGGCCGATTACGCCCGCGCCAAGATGATTCTGTGGAAGGGCTTCTGCTCCGTGCACCAGCGTTTCACCGTCGAACAGGTCGAACGTGCCCGCAAGGCATACCCGGGCGTCAAGGTGATCGTGCACCCCGAGTGCTCGATGCAGGTGGTCGATGCCGCCGACGGTACTGGCTCCACCGCGTACATCGTCAAGGAGATCGCCAACGCGCCCGCCGGATCCGCCATTGCTGTGGGCACCGAAATCAACCTGGTGAACCGTCTGGCCGCGCAGTACCCGGACAAGACCGTGTTCTGCTTGGACCCCGTGGTCTGCCCCTGCTCCACGATGTACCGCATCCACCCGGCCTACCTGGCTTGGGCTTTGGAGAACCTCGAAGCCGGCAACGTGGTCAATCGCATCACCGTGGACGAAGACACCGCCCGCGAAGCCAAGGTGGCACTGGAGCGCATGCTGCGCGTTCACCCGTGATTCGTCCCTGGCGCTCCTCGTACATGAGGGGAGCTGTCCGCGTAGCGGACTGAAGGGAGCAGATGACGCAAAAACAGAGGAAAGCAACACAATGAGCAACATTGAAATCGTCGTCGTGGGCGCCGGCGTCGCCGGACTGTCCGCGGCACTGGCCGTGGCCGGCACCGGACACGACGTGACCTTGGTAACCAAGGCCGAACTGGTGGAATCAAACACCTATCATGCGCAGGGCGGCATCGCTGCAGCCATCTTCTCCGACGACGACCCGAAGCTGCATGCCGCCGACACCATGGCCGCGGGCCACGGCCTGTGCGACCCGAAGGCCGTGGACATCCTCACCCGTGAGGGTGCGGAGCGCGTCCGCGAGTTCGCCGCGGCCGGCGTCCACTTCGACCGCGACGCGCATGGACACATGCTGCGCGGCCTGGAAGCGGCTCATTCGCGCGCCCGCGTGGTGCATGCCGGGGGAGACGCCACCGGCAAAGTGTTTGAACTGGACGTCTCCGCCATGGTGCGCAAGAACCCGCGCATCCACATCATCGAGAACGCCTTCCTCAGGGATCTCATCGTGCGGGGCGGCCACATCGCCGGCGTCCACCTGCTGATCGACGGGCAGGACAAGGATCTGGCCGCCGACCGGGTGATCTTGGCCGCCGGTGGAGCAGGCCGTATGTACCCGTACACCACCAATCCGCCGGTCGCCACCGCGGACGGCCTCGCCGTCGCATGGCGTGCCGGTGCCCAGGTCGCCGATCTGGAGTTCTACCAGTTCCATCCCACCGCCATGGCCGTGGGCGAGCACTTCCTCGTCTCCGAAGCCGTGCGCGGCGAAGGTGCGGTGCTGCTGGATGAGCATGGCCACAGGTATATGAAGGACATCGATCCGCGCGCCGAACTCGCGCCGCGTGACGTCGTGGCCCGCGAGAACTTCCGCGTGATGCAGGCGCAAGGCGGCAAGCCCGTGATGCTCGACGTCTCGCCGATGGCCCGCGAGAACCCCGACCTGGCCAGCTTCTTGGCCCACCGATTCCCGACCATCGACGCCTATACGCGTTCGCTTGGCTTCGACTGGAGCAAGGAGCCGATTCCGGTGGCGCCCGCCGCGCACTACTACATGGGAGGCATTCGCGCCGATCTGAACGCCCGGACCTCCATTCCCGGCCTGTATGCGGCCGGCGAATGCGCTCGTACCGGTGTCATGGGCTCCAACCGTCTTGCCTCCAACTCGCTGCTCGAGGGGCTCGTCTACGGACGCCGCGCCGGTCTGGCCGCCGTCGCGGACGGTGACGACGCGGTCTGGGCACCCGAACCGTTCCTGAACTCCGCCACCGGTGCCGTGTTCGACCATGCGCCGATCGCGCTGGCCGCCCCTGCCGCTACGGCTGCTGCTGACGATACCGCCGCCGACAAGGTGTGGAATCGTACCCGCATCCAGAACACCATGTGGCATGGCGTCGGCGTGCTGCGCGACGAGGCCGGACTGAAAACCGCCATCGCCGAACTCGGCCAAGGCCTCGCCGCCGCAAACGCCCAGGCTGATGTAAACGCCGATGGTGCTGCAAGCAGCGTTGAGGCTTTGGAGAACCGCAACATGCTCACCGTAGGCTATGTGGCCGCCACCGCCGCGCTCGCCCGCACCGAGTCGAGAGGCGCCCACGCCCGCACCGACCACAGCGAGCCAGTCGACAACTGGGCCCACTCCGTCGCCTACATCAAGGACTGACCCATGCTCACATCACACATCATCCGCGTCGCCGTCGAAGCGGCGCTCGCCGAAGACGCGCCCTACGGCGACATCACCTGCGAGACCACCATCCCCGCGGACGAAACCGGCTCGGCCCACCTCACCGCGCGCGAAAACGGCGTGATGAGCGGCATCGACGTGTTCGCCGCAGCCTTCGCCGCACAGAACCCGGCCGTCACCGTCACCGCCGCCATCAAGGACGGCGAGCGATTCCAGCGCGGCCAGATACTCGCCACCGTGAAAGGCCCGGTACGCGACCTGCTCACCGCCGAGCGCATCGCCCTCAACTTCACTCAGCGCATGAGCGGCATCGCCACCATGACCGCCGCCTTCGTGGACGCGGTGAACGCCATCTACGGCGATGATTATGACGGACCCGTCACCCGGCCGCGCCGCTACGAGCGCACCCGCATCGTCGATACGCGCAAAACCACGCCCGGCCTGCGCCCGTTCGAGAAATACGCCGTGGTCTGCGGCGGCGGCCACAACCATCGTTACGGACTGTCCGACGCGGTCATGATGAAGGACAACCATCTGGCGGCGCTCGCCGCGCGCGGCATCGACCTGGCCGGCGCGATCCGCCACGTGCGCGAACAGGTGGGCCACACCACGCATATCGAAGTGGAAGTCGACCGCCTTGACCAGATTCCCGCCGTGCTCGCCGGCGGAGCGGACACCATCATGCTGGACAATTTCTCGCTCGACGACACCCGTCGCGGCGTGGAGCTCATCGACGGTAAGGCCATCGTGGAAGCCAGCGGCAACATGAGCCTGGAGCGAGTGCCAGCCGTGGCCGTCACCGGCGTGGACGTGATCTCCGTGGGCGCGCTCACCCACTCTGTGCGCAGCATCGACCTCGGATTGGATTGGAACTAGTCATGGCCGATACCCCCAACGCATCCGGTGAACCCGGCGAACTGTACCTGGACGCCGCCGCCACCGAATCAGTGAGCCCGGCAGTCATCGAGGCCATGACCCCGTTCCTGACTGAGGCCTACGCCAATCCGGCCAGCGTGCACCAGCCCGGCAAAACCGCGGCCCGCGCGCTGGACGCGGCTCGCGCATCATTTGCCGCGGCATTGGGCGCCCGGCCGGATGACGTGATCTTCACCTCAGGCGGCACCGAATCGGACAATCTGGCCATCAAAGGCATCGCCATGGCGCGCATGCGCAAACTGGGCTTGCGGCCGGTCTGCGGATTCGCCGAAGCCGATGGCAAACAGCCGGCAAATTGTCGCCCGCGCATTATCATTTCCGCTATCGAGCACCCGGCCGTGGCCCAATCGGCGGCATGGCTGCACGAATGGTTCGGTTTCGAAGTCGTGCGCATTCCCGTGGATGCGCAAGCACATCTCGATCTCGACGCACTTGAACGCGAGCTCGACGGCGAGGCCAGTGAACGTACCACGATGGTCTCCACCATGCTGGCCAACAACGAGGTCGGCACCGTGGAACCCGTGGAGGAACTGGTCCGCATCGCCCACGCGCACGGCGTGCCCATCCATGTAGACGCCGTACAGGCCGCCGGGCAGATTCCGATTCGTTTTCGTGACTGGGATGTGGACGCCCTGTCCGTATCCGGACACAAATTCGGCACCCCCAAAGGTCTGGGAGCGCTGCTGGTACGCGGCCGCACACCCATCGAACCGGTGCTGTCCGGAGGCGGGCAGGAACGCGGCCTGCGCTCTGGCACGCAGAACGTGGCCGGTGCCGTGGCGCTCGCCATCGGACTCAACGAATCGAATGCGCGCATGCAGGCGCAGTACCGTGAGTTGGTCGCGTCCCGAGACATGCTCATCGACGCGGTTCGCCGGGTCGCGCCTCGCGCCGACCTGACCGGCGACCCCGAACGCCGTCTGCCCGGTCACGCCTCCTTCATCTTCCCCGGCGTCACCGGGGAAGCGCTGCTCGTCGACCTGGACGCGCGCGGCATCGCTGCCTCATCCGGCTCGGCCTGCGCCATCGGGCGCCACGAGATTCCTGCCACGTTGCTGGCGATGGGCCTCGAACCGTCCATCGCCAAATCGGCATTACGCATGACCTTCCGCAAGCCGCTGACCCGCGAACAAGTCGAACGCATCAGCTTGGCCATCGAAGAGTCCTACACCGACCTGACCCGCCATTAAATCTGACGCCACTTACCAGAAAGGAAACGACGTGAGCACCACCACTTCAGCGCAACCCGCGCAGCTCACCCGCAACGAGCGCCTCGACCGGCTGCCCTTCAACAAGGCGCACCGCAAACTCCTCGTCGCCTCCGGCATCGGCTGGGCATTCGACGCCATGGACGTCGGCCTCGTCTCCTTCGTAGTCGCCGCCATCGCCGCCGACCCGCACTTCAACCTCACCCCGACCGAAAAGTCATGGGTGCTGTCCATCGGCTTCGTCGGCATGGCCATCGGCGCGGCAGTGGGCGGCTTCATCGCCGACCGCGTGGGCCGCAAAACCGTGTTCACCGCCACACTGATTATCTTCGGCATCGCCAACGGTGCCATGGCCCTATCTTGGTCACTCGGCATGCTGCTCGGCGCCCGACTGATCATCGGACTGGGCTTGGGCGCGGAACTGCCGGTCGCCTCCACGCTGGTCTCCGAGTTTTCGCCGACCAAACAGCGCGGCCGCATGACTGTGCTGCTGGAATCGTTCTGGGCCGTCGGCTGGATCGTCGCCGCCATGATCGGCTACTTCGTGATCCCGAACACCGGCGACTGGGGCTGGCGCTGGGCGCTGGCCATCGGCGCGCTGCCACTGCTCTACGCAATCGTCACCCGCGTGCACATCCCAGAATCCGTGCGATTCCTCGAAGCCAAGGGTCGCGAAGACGAAGCCGAAAAGGCCGTGCGCTACTTCGAGGAAGCCGGGGGAGTAGCCCCGGTAACCTCTCCCAAGGGCAAGCCGCTGCCGAAGATCAAGACGCGCGAACTGTTCGGCTCCAAGTACCTGGCCCGCACCATCGCCATCTGGGCCACGTGGTTCTTCGTGAACTTCTCCTACTACGGCGCGTTCACATGGATGCCGTCGCTGCTCGCCGACCAGTTCGGCTCCCTGACCAAGTCATTCGGCTACACGCTCGCCATCTCCATCGCCCAGCTGCCCGGTTACTTCCTAGCCGCCTGGCTGGTGGAGGTCTGGGGCCGCCGCAAGACGCTGAGCATCTTCCTGGCCGTCTCCGCCGTGGCCGCCTTCGCGTTCTCGCAGGCCGGATCTGTGGCCCTCGTGCTCGTGTTCGGCATGCTGCTGTCCGCCTCCAACCTCGGTGCGTGGGGCGTGCTGTACGCCGTGACCCCGGAAATCTACCCGACCCGCCTGCGTGGCGCGGCCGCCGGTGCCGCCGCAGCGGTGGGCCGCATCGCCGCCATCATCGCGCCGCTCCTCATGCCGTGGTTCCTGACCCTGTCCGGCGGCAACAAGGCCGTGGCCTTCATCATCTTCGCCGCCGCCTTCATCATCGCCTGCGTCGCCGCCCTCTGCCTGCCCGAACGCAAAGGCCTCGATCTCGAAGACTGACGGAAGTCGATGACGGGAGAACAGATATTTGCCTGATTACCGGCAGACCCCCCGCGTCCCGGCGA
>OLOI01002202.1_pt1 | contig 14590 bp, 14 predicted proteins | sample 1672131 | NCBI WGS metagenome assembly OLOI01 (sample SAMEA3136651, study PRJEB25190) | human gut metagenome | reverse complement strand
CGGAGCGCAAGCCACTTGACCAAAAGCAAAAACCAGCCCCGCGCACCGGCGCGCAAAGAACGTAACGGATTTTACGATAATACAAGAAGTATAAGGAGGCCCACTATGTCCAACATCGTCATCATCGGCTCCGGCCCGGCGGGGGTGTCCGCCGCGCTGTACACTGCCCGTGCGGGGGTGGACACCACCGTCCTCACTCGGGGGCCGGGTGCGCTTGACCGTGCAGAGCTTATCCAGAACTACTACGGCTTCGCCGCCCCCATATCGGGTGCGGAATTGGAGCGTCAGGGCATCGAGGGGGCCAAGGCTGTGGGCGTTAAATTTGTGACCACCGAGGCCGTGGGTCTGACCTATACCGATAAACTCACTGTAGAAACCCTCGATGGAGATTACCCGGCGGACGCTGTTATCCTCGCCACAGGTGCTTCGCGGGCGACGCCCCGCATCCCGGGGCTGGCGGGCCTCGAGGGCCACGGCGTCAGCTATTGCGCCACCTGCGATGCCTTTTTCTATCGCGGCAAAGATGTGGCCGTGGTAGGCAGCGGCGAATACGCCCTGCATGAGGTGCAGGCGCTCCTGCCGGTGGCGGCCAGCGTTACCCTCCTGCTGAATGGTGCGCCGCCGACGGCAGAGTTTCCGCCGGAGGTGACTGTCCGGCCTGAAAAAATCGACGCCATCCTCGGCGAGCAGAAAGTCACCGGCGTCCAGCTGTCCGGCGGCGATGTAGTGGAGCTGGCGGGTGTGTTTGTGGCTCTGGGCGTTGCGGGCAGTACGGCGCTGGCCCGGAAAATCGGTGCCGCTGTGGAGAACGACCGCATCGTGACAGATGAAAAAATGCAGACCACCGTCCCCGGCCTCTACGCCGCCGGAGACTGCACCGGCGGGCTTTTGCAGGTGGCGAAGGCCGTCTATGAGGGCGCTCTGGCAGGCACCGAAGCCGCCAAAGCGCTGCGGAAGGGGTGATTTAAGATGCCGGAAATCCTGCCCATCCCTAAATGCGGCGAGCACCGCCAGTGTCTCGCCTGTGCCTTCCCCTTCTGGGACAAGCTGACCGCCGAACAGCAGGAGATACTCTGCCGCACTACCCGCCCGGTGCGCTATCGCAAGGGCGAGCGGGTCCACAGCCCGGTGGAGAACTGCGTGGGCATCCTGCTGCTGCGCACCGGCCAGTTCCGGGCGTATCTTCTCTCCGACGATGGCCGGGACGTGACCCTCTACCGCCTCTTTGGCGGCGAGATCTGCATCCTCTCCGCCTCCTGCGTTATGGACTCGGTGAACTTTGACCTCTACATCGACGCCGAAGAGGACACCGAGGCCTACTGCATCAGCGCGGGCGTCTTCCGCAGTCTCATGCAGCAGAACGTGGAGGTGCGGTGCTTCGCCTACCAGATGACCGCTGAGCGCTTCTCCGACACCATGTGGACGATGCAGCAGATCCTCTTCATGAGCGCCGACCGGCGGCTGGCCATCTTCCTTGCGGACGAGCTTGCCAAGACCGGCGGCGACGATGTCCGCCTGACCCAGGACCAGATGGCAAAGTACATGGGTTCTGCCCGCGAGGTGGTGAGCCGCCTGCTGAAATACTTCGCCGGTGAGGGCATCGTGAAGCTCTACCGCGGCGGGGTAGAGGTATTGGACAAGGAAAGACTGAACCGGATCGCGAGAGGTGAAGCATGATACAGAAAAATGAATTTCCCATTTTGGAATACGATTTCGACTCGACAGAGATATTAAAGCCCAACCACGGGGCGGAGCAGCTAACTCTACCGGAGAAATGCGTCTTTGCTTTTCTGGGGGACACCATCGACTCCTATGCCGCCGAGACGGGCGCGGCAGTTGCAGAGCATTTTGAGACGATCACAAAGACCTACCCGATTTATGTTGTAAAAAATGACGGCGAAGAATTCTGCCTCTGTCAAGCCCCACTGGGAGCGCCCGCTGCGGCGCAGTTTATGGATTGTCTCATTGCTTGCGGGTGCAGGAAAATTGTTACGGCAGGCTCGTGCGGCGTGTTGACCGAAATGGCAGAGAACGAATTTCTTATCCCGACCAAAGCGCTGCGGGATGAGGGCACATCCTATCACTATCTTCCTGCCGCCCGGTATGCAGAACCGGCCTCGGAAGCGGTGCAGGCCATAGAAAAGACCTTCCGTGCGCTGGGTCTTCCCTTCCGTGAGTGCATCACATGGACGACAGACGGCTTTTTCCGAGAAACAAGGGATATGGTGGCGTACCGGAAAGCCGAAGGCTGCGCAACGGTAGAAATGGAATGTGCTGCCCTTGCGGCCTGCGCCAAAAAGCGCGGAGCAGCTTTTGGACAAATTCTGTACACAGCGGATTCCCTTGCAAATGCAGAGCAGCATGATGACCGTGCCTGGGGAAAGGATTCGCTGCGGAAAGCGTTGGAACTCTGCGTAGAAGTTCTGAGAATGTGGTGAACCATATAAAAATCGCAGAGAGTCGTTGAAACTGCTTGACATTTGAAAAACTGGTCGGAGATTTGAACGGCGCATACAGCCGCCGCATCAATTTACAGCACAGACTGGTCTATCAGATCTATGAGGAAGAAAAGACCATCAAAATTCTGAGTCTTTGGACTCACTACGAGCGATAAAAAATGCCATCGTGCCTAAGCGCGATGGCATTTTTGCTATCAAAGGGAATTACCCTTTGCACCCCTGCTCTTCCCAGTCGCCGAAGTCGGAGACGTCGGCGATTTTAGTCGGGTCGAACTTGCCGTTTTCGTCCTTGGGGGCGACGGCGGGGCCGGCTTCCACGGGGTTCGGGTTCGGAGCCTCGGGGTCACAGACCGGGCGCTCTTCGCTCAGGTCGGGCAGAGTCACAGGCTCTGCGGCCTCAGCGGGCGCTGCCTCCGCCTCAGGGGCGGCGGGCTCCTCAGCGGGAGCGGTCTCTTCTGCCGGTGCGGCGGCTTCGGCCTCTGCCTTGGCCTCACCCTCGGCGTATGCCTCGGCGGTCTTGGCGGCCTCTGCGTCGTCCTTTTCGGCTTCCTCGGGGAACTCGATGGATTCGATGATGGGTGCGGCCTTCTCGTTCAGGAACTTGTCCATGATGACGATAGCGGCACCGGTGGCCGCCACAGCGGCGGCAGTACCCAGAATGCGGAAGATTGCTTTCATGCCATGACCTCCTTGGTTATGTTTTAGTTAGGAGAAGGTGACAACATCGTTCAGCGGCTTCTCGGCAGGCTCCACCGACAGTGCGGTGAGCACCGGGCCTTTGCCGCGGTAGATGTTATGGAACTTATAGCCGACCTTTGCGGTCACTTTGACCCATGCCCGCTGCTCGAGGGCCTTGTAGCCGTCGTAGCTGCAGGGGAAGCCCACGAACTGGATGTCCTGCACGCAGCAGGTCATGGCGAACCGGCCCGGCACGAAACTGTTCTTGCCGGCACGGTTGGTCTGGCAGACCTGTGCGAGGAACTTGACGGTCTTGCCCGCGTACTTCTGGGGCTCGTCCTGGCAGTCCATATACCAGATGCCGTAATCGTCGTCCGGGATGTCGATGACCGGGGCGTTGATGTCGAAGGGCAGCGGGTCGGGGATGTCGTCGTAAGCCACGCTGCCGTCCTTGAACTCGTAGGCGATGTCGCACTTGCGGGATGCCTGACGCACCAGCTTGTGCAGCTCCTGACGGGCGGCGTCGTTGTTGACGGCCTCGGCGCGGTTGAAGACGATGAGCTCACTGCGGGCGATCTTGTCCAGCATCAGCGCACGCATGGAGTTGTCGCGGGCGTAGGTCAGCGCGGTGGTGCCGTCAGCGGTGGCGATGCACTGGTAGACGATCCAGTTTTCGGGCAGGTTGTTGGCCAGATCCTGCAGCAGCCACATGCCGTTGTACTCAATGACCACACGGCCTGCGCCGGATTCTTTTTCGAGCCTGGCCAGATTCTGGGGGTTCAGCTCCGCCTTATCCTCGAGGACCTTCAGGGTCACGCCGGGGAAGGCGAACTTCTTCTCGTTATATTCTTCCTCGCCCTCTTCGCAGACCAGCAGCAGGGTCTTGTCGCCGGAGTCGAAATTGGGGTCTTCAAAGGTCTCCTGAATGAACTTGGTCTTGCCGCTTTCGAGGAAGCCCACAAACAGGTAAACCGGGATCTCGTTTGCCATAATCGGTTTTTCTCCTTACACAACTTGCAGCTCAGCAGCCAAACAGTGCGGCAATGGCCTTTTCGTCCAGCTTGGAGCCGATGACGACCAGCTTGCCGCCCACGTCGGCACCGCGCTGACGCACTTCCCACTCGCCGGGGACATAATCGAACTCCAGCCAGCCGTCGGCACCGCCGTCCACGATGCCCTTGGAGCGCAGGATCATGCCGTACTTGCCGCCGTCCAGCTCGGTCAGTGCATGCTCGATGTCTGCCTTGCTGAACTTCTTGGCCGTCTCGACACCCCAGCTGGTGAACACCTCATCGGCATCGTGATCGTGGTGATGGTGGTGGTGATGGCCGCAGCAGCAATGGCCGTCCTCATCGTGGTGATGATGCTCATGGTCATCGTCATCCTCATGGTCGTGGTCGTGATGGTGATGGCAGCAGTGGTCCTCGTGGTCATCCTCTTCGTGGTCGTGGTGATGCTCGTGCTCGTCCTCATCATCGTCGTCATCGTCATCGTGATCATGGTGGTGATGGCCGCAGCTGCACACACCGTTCTCATCGTAATGATGGTGATGATGCTCGTGCTCTTCTTCCTCGTCCTCCTCGGCGTGCTTCTCATTGGCCTTGGCAGCCATGGCGATCAGCTCTGCCTTGAAATCGTCCTTGGAGGACATGGCCTTCAGGATCTGCTCGCCGGTCAGGGAATCCCATGCGGTGGTCACGATGGTAGCGGTGGGGTTCTTCTCGCGCAGCATGGCGACCGCAGCGGCGATCTTCTCCTCGCTGGCGGTCTGGGTGCGGCTCAGGATGATGCAGCTTGCGTGGCTGATCTGATCATCATAGAACTCACCGAAGTTCTTCATATACATCTTGACCTTGTTGACATCGGCCACGGTGACAAAGCTGTTCAGCTTCACATCCAGATGCTCAGCCACACCCTCCACAGCGCGGGTGACATCGCTCAGCTTGCCCACACCGGAGGGCTCGATGACGATGCGGTCGGGGTGGTACTGCTCCACCACCTGCTGCAGAGCGGCACGGAAATCGCCCACCAGAGAGCAGCAGATGCAGCCTGCGTTCAGCTCGTTGATCTGGATGCCGGACTCCTTCAGGAAGCCGCCGTCGATGCCGATCTCACCGAACTCGTTCTCGATCAGGACCACCTTCTGGCCCGCAAAGGATTCTTTGATGAGCTTCTTGATCAGAGTCGTCTTGCCGGCACCCAGGAAGCCGGAGAAAATATCGATATTCGTCATAATGCTGTATGCCTCTTTCTTTTTCCAAAAGCCCGCAAGGGCCGTTCAGCAATCAGAGCCGCAGAGTGCTGGCTCAAAAATCTTACACTCCTATTATAACAAGGCTGTCAATGGGAAACCGCCTTTTTTGATGAGAAAATTGTAACTTTTTTTGCAGTTTGGCTGCGTTTTCAGAAAACACTGCCTCCCGGACACAAAAAAGCCCCCGGAACGGGGCAGAACGCATAGAACCCATACAAAAACACAACCCCACTTTGGCGAAGGAGAAGCCAAAGCGGGGCTGTATTCAATGAAGGAGAAATGATGGGAATATCAGGTTACAGATTCAGCTCAAACTGTTCTGCCGTAACAGTTGCTTTGCCATCGGCAGCAAAGGTGATGCCATCGGCAGACTGCGGGGTGTAGATCCATGCGGTCATGGTTTGCTCGCCATCGTTGGCGAAAACTTCGATGCTGTTTTTATCCAGCAGGATGCGGAGCTTGAGCGCACCGTTCTGGCTGCGCACCTTGCAGCTGCGGCGGTGAACGATGTCGGCACGGGAACCGGCATAGCTGCGATCCAGCGTCAGCTCGGAGGTGTAGGGATCGTAGGTCAGGCTGGTGTGATGGTCTGCATCGGCGGCCAGCTTCAGGGTAAAGGAGCGGTATTCGCCGGGCTGCACCGTGACGGTCAGGTCGGCCACACGGCCCTTGATGCCTTCCAGAGAAGTTTCGCTTTGCACCGTCACATTTTCGTGGAAGGTGCGCTTACCGTGGACGGCATCCAGCTCCCGCACGGGGGTCTGAACAATGCGTCCGTCCTTGATGTGCAGCTCGCGCGGGCAGATGGTCTGCCCGAACCACTTGCAGCCCTGGGGCTTATCCTCGGTGTCCGACCAGGTTTGCAGCCATGCGGTCATGATCCGGCGGCCATCCGGGGCAAGGGTGGTCTGGGTGGCGTAGAAGTCGATGCCGCCGTCCATCAGCTGCACATTTTCCTTGGTGAAGGTGTGGGTGGCTTCGTCGTAGTTGCCGATGAAGGCAATCACGTTGTGACCGTTGTGGAACTCGCCCTTGGGCAGCATCTCCATGGGGCCGAGCATCAAGACCTGCTTGCCATCCAGCGGGAAGAAGTCCGGGCACTCCCACATTTTGCCGTACTGATTGTTGCAGCGTTCCAGCACCGTGACAAAGTGCCAGTCGAAGCCGTCCTTGCTCTGGAACAGTGCCGCTGCGCCGCTGCCGTCCTCGGCCCGGCAGACAGTGACGGCGGAGTAGGTGCCGTCGGCCTCACGCCAGATCTTGGGGTCCCGGAAGTCGAACTTGCTGAAGCCTTCCGGCAGGTCTTTCTGGGTCAGCACCGGGTTGCAGGCAGGCTTTTCGTAGTTGAGACCGTCACCGATGGCAATGCTCTGGGTCTGGATGTCCCGCATCTCCCCATTGGGCTGCTTTTCTGCAATCACGCTGGTGTACATCAGCAGCTGCTTGCCGTCATCCATCTCGGTGGCAGAGCCGGAGAAGCAGCCGGGGCCGTTGTCCACCGGGGAATCCGGGGCAAGCGCACAGGGCAGATACTCCCAGTGCAGCAGGTCGGTGCTGACGGCGTGACCCCAGTGCATGGGCGCCCACCGCACATCGTAGGGGTTATACTGATAGAACTGGTGATACTTCCCTTTGTAATAAGAGAAGCCGTTGGGGTCGTTGAGCCAGCCCACATAAGGAGTCATGTGGTAAGCAGGGCGTTCCGCCGGGGAAATGGCAGCGCCGTGCTCGGCCTCGTAGGCACGGGCTTTTTGTAAAGTCAAATCGTTCATGGAATCCTCCAAAGGAAAGAATTCTTATGCGTAGTAAGCATCCAGATATTTCTGCATAATGCCCAGATAGTCGGACAGGCCGTAGGCTTCCAGCTTGCTCAGATATTCGTTCCACTCTGCATCCGTAGTGCCGTTCATGATCCAGTTGGCCTTCTGCGTATTCATGTAGGTCTGCAGATCTGCCTGCAGGTTAGAGACCTGCTCGGTGTCCTCGTTGCTCATAAAGACATTGGGATAGACATAATCGTTGTTCATATCCGGGGTGTAGATCTCCTTGATCCAGTCCAGACGGTACTGTGCATCGTCCGGGCAGGTAACGTATACACCATAGTAATCATCCAGAACCGCCAGAGGCCCACTGACACACTGCGCTTCACGGACTTCCACGGGAGAAGCATCGCCCAGAGGAGCGTGCTTCAGCATGGGCTCGCCCTTATCGTTGGTGGACAGTTCAAAAATGTTAAAGCCTTCCGCATCGCCGTAGGTACCCCAGTTGTTCTGAGGAGACTGGAGGGGCGCGTACATCTGATCCAGCCATGCGCAAACCAGTGCAGGATTAGCCGCCTTTGCGGTGACAACGCATCTGCCGCGGGCAAAGCCGCTGGTGAAAGAGCCGTTCTGCGGAGTGATATTCCGGGTATCGGCGGTCAGGGCAGGCAGCGGCTCCCAGTCGGTCAGGTTGTCAATGTTGGCAACATCCCAGCTGAAGCAGACACCATAGCGGCCAGCCTTGCCCTTGGAAACATAGGTGGACCACTCCTGCGTGAAGCACTCCGGGTCAATGAGCTTCTCGGCATACAGCTTGTGCAGCCAGTCCAGACCATCACGGTAGCCCTGCTGGGTGGCGGCACAGATGACTTTCCGGTCGTTGGTAACGGCGATATGGCGGTCTTTGTCTGCATCGCCGTAGCCTTCGCCAAAGCCATTGATGAGGATGCTGGGGTCCTGATCGCCGTTGTTGACGATGCAGGACATGGGGATGATGTCGCCGTCAATGCCATACTCTGCCTTGATAGAAGCGGCGTTATCACGGAATGCCATCAGCACCTGCTCAAACTCGTCCACTGTGGTGGGCATCGACAGACCGAGGAAGTTCAGCCACTTGGTATTGATGAAGCTCATGTTGCCAATGGTCTGGATGGCGGTCTTTTCTGCGCCGAGCTGCTCGATCCAGGGCAGTGCCCAGATGTGGCCATCGCTGTCGGTACACATGGTGCGGTACTCCGGGTACTGCTCAAAGACCTTCTGGAGATTCGGCATATTGTTGTCAATGTAGTCTTCCAGATTGAGGATGACACCCTGATCTGCGTAGCGCAGCAGATTGCTGTCGGTAAAATCAGCAGTAAAAACAAAATCCGTCAGGGTGTTGGGGTTGGACATATTCAGGGTGATCTTATCGCTCCACTGGTCGGACTGGATGGCGGTCCAGTCGATGTGCACATTGGTCTGCTCTTCCAGACGCTTGAAGATGGTGCGGTTGTTCGGCTCGGGTTCGCTGCCCACAGGGAAGCTGGTCATACCGGTAAAGGTGACCTTTTCGGACAGCGGAAATGTAACGGCACCAGTCACATCCACAGCTGCGGCAGCAGAATTGTTGCCGCCGGTGGATTTGCCGCCGCCACAGGCAGACAGAGCAGCGGCAGAGCCCGCCAGAGCGCAGACCTTGAGGAAGTTGCGGCGAGAGATCAGCTTTTTCATGGTATTTTCTCCTTTTTCATGTTTCTTTTTTCGTGTAACAGATGAGCGTACCGGCTCATAAAATTCTGGAATATCCTCAGCCTTTAATGGAACCAGCCATGATGCCGGCATCAAAATACTTCTGGAAGAAGGGATACATCACCAGCAGCGGCAGACTGGAAATAATAATGGTTGCATATTTGAGCAGCTCTGCCATCTTCGCACGTTCGGCAGTACTTTGGATATCTGCGATCATGCCGGATTCCGGCTGGCTCTGGATCAGGATGGAACGCAGCACCAGCTGCAGCGGCTGCTTCGATGCGCTGTTCAGGTAGATCATGGCGTCAAAGTAGCTGTTCCACATTGCCACGAACTGCCACAGAGCCAGAACTGCCACCACCGGCATACAGACGGGCAGCAGGATCTTGAAGAAGTAAAGCATCTCGCTGGCTCCATCCACATCCGCAGCTTCGCGCAGCTCACGCGGGATGCCTTGATAATAGGTACGGGCAATGATCATGTTCCACACGCTGAATGCTCCCGGCAGAATGACCGCCCACATGGAATCCAGCAGACCCAGATTGTTGATGAGCAGGTAGGTGGGGATCAGACCGCCGCTGAAAAACATCGTGATCACAAACAAGGTGTTGAAGATCTTTTTGCCTTTGAAGTCCGGCAGCGACATGGGATAAGCGGCAAGCATCGTCACAGCGACCGAGATGATGGTGAAGATGATCGAGTAAAGTACTGCGTTCCTGAAGCCGACCCAGATCTGCTTGTCCGAAACGACACGCTGGTAAGCATCCAGACTCCACTTGCTGAAATCAAAGGAGATGCCCTTGTTTTGCAGAGTGACCGGGTCCATAAAGGACGCGATGACGATGTAGATCATCGGAACGATGATCGCCAGCAGGAACAAGCCCAGAAGTGCGTAGCCGCAGTACAGGATGATCTTATCTTGTCTGGTGTAGAGGGCCATTTTTGATTTTTTCTGTTTTGCCATGGTAAACCCCTCCTTACAAGCCCTTGCCATCGTTCATTTTGGCAACGACCTTGTTCACTGCGATCAGCAGGATGACGTTGACAACGGTGTTGAACAGACCGACTGCCGTGGAAAAGCTGTAATCGCCGTCCAACAGGCCCTTTTTATAAACGTACGTTGCAATGATCTCGGCAGTGTTCAGGTTCAGGTCAGTTTGCAGGGCATAGGCTTTTTCAAAACCGATGCTCATGATGTTGCCTGCCTGCAGGATGAACTGAATAACGACCATATCCTTAATGGCGGGCCACTCCACTGTCATGATCTGCTGGATCAGGTTTGCGCCGTCGATCATCGCAGCTTCCTTCAGATCTTTGCTGGCGTTAGAAAGGGATGCGGTGTACATGATGGATGCCCAGCCGGCACCCTGCCAGATGCCGCTGATGATGTAGATGGGGCGGAACGCTTCCGGCAGCGTCATAAAATTGATGCTGGTGTGAAGCAGGCCGTTCACCGGACCGGTGACACTCAGCAGCACCCGGACGATGCCGCACAGCACGATGACCGAGATGAAGTTGGGCATATACAGCACCAGCTGCACCTTCTGCTTGATCTTCTTGCTCTCGATACGGTTGAGCAGGAATGCCAGCAGGATGGGGATCGGGAAGCCCCACAGCAGACCGTAGACGCTCAGCTTCAGGGTGTTGATCAGATAGCGCTGGAAGTCCGGCGAGGACATGAAGCGGGTAAAGTTTTTGAAGCCTACCCACTCGCTGCCCCAGATGCCCTTGAAGGGATTGTACTTCTGGAATGCGATCAGCACACCGCCCATGGGAGCGTACTTGAACACCAGCGTCAGCACCACGGCAGGCAGCAGGAACAACAGGTAAAGCTGCCAATGCCGTTTGATGTAGACCCATGTGTTGTGCAGCTTGCGTTCTGCTGTCAGCACAGCCGTTTCCGGCGAGGCCGTCTTTGCTTTCATGAATCATTCTCCTCCTTTTTGATTTGCTTGCCGCTTGATTTGCATTTTACATTTGCACCTTTGAATTTTGCACTTTTTACTTTGATTGTGCAAATGTAAAACTCTGTAATTCATTTATACCACGCAAGCAAGCGAATGTCAACGATAATTCATAGTATATATCAAGAAATACTGTGGATTTGTACAGATGCACAAATTCGAAAGTGCGCAAATATGCAAAATGATGATTTGCATTTTTACGTTTGACTAATTTGTGCATTTGCACTATACTGGAGTCATAAAGAACAAGATCCGTCACCAGACTTTATCTATAAAAGAGGGAACATCCGCCTCTATACTGTAAAGAAAGAGGATGACTTATGACAACCAAGGTCACCATTCAGGATATTGCAAACGAACTGCAGCTTTCCCGCAACACAGTTTCAAAGGCCATCAACAACACCGGTGTGCTGGCAGATGCCACACGGGAGAAGATCCTGCGCAAAGCCGCCGAAATGGGCTATAAGCAGTTCGCCTATCTGCCGCTGTTTCAGGACGACGCTGCAAAAACAGCAGCGCCTTCCATTCTGCCGAGTGACAAACGGGAGATCGCCATGCTGACGACCCAGTTTCTGAGCAGCTCTCACTTTTCCTCCATGATGCTGGATCGTTTCCAGTCGGAAATCGATCATCTGCACAGCGGCATGACCATTCATCGCATTTCTCCCATAGAGCTGAAAGAGAAAAAACTTCCATCTTCTCTCAACATCCAGCGCACAGCCGGCATCATCTGCTTTGAAGTATTCGACTATGACTACGCACAGATGCTGTGCGATCTGGATGTTCCGCTGCTGTTTGTAGACAGCCCTGTGATGAATATGCGTCCTCCTCTTAAAGCCGACCGCCTTTATATGGAAAACCGCATTGAGATCCAGAATGCGGTGACCCACATGGTCCAGCGCGGCAAAAAACGCATCAGCTTTGCGGGGGATAAAAACCACTGTCAGTCCTTCTTTGAGCGTTATATGGCTTATAGGGATGCAGTGGAGCACTTTGGTCTGACAGAGGGCCTGAGCACCTGTGCGATGCCATCTGGACAGCAGAACTATCCGGTATCCCTGTACGAAACCATCCGTCGGTTCAAAACGATGCCGGATGCCTTTGTCTGCGCCAATGACTTTGTTGCCATGGATCTGGTCAAGGCATTGGATGAGCTGGGGTATTCGGTTCCCGATGATATCTGGGTCTGCGGCTTCGATGACAGTCAGGAGGCTTCCTACTTTGCCCCCCGTCTGACTTCGATCCATATCCATGGACAGATCATGGGCTACACCGCTGCCAATCTGCTTATGACCCGCATCGAAGAACCATCGCTGAACTATCGCACCGTCTATACGGAAACCAACCTGATCCTGCGCGAATCCACAGGAGATTGAGCGAAAGGAGAACCACCATGCGTGACCTGTGCAATACGGACAAGCCGCTGTTTGCTGTGCTGACGAAATTGACTTACAGTGCTTACCTGAACATCTTATGGCTCGTGTGCAGCCTGCCCATCGTTACCATAGGGGCTTCTACGACCGCATTGTTCTACGTCACGCTCAAAATGGCGGAAGATCGGGACGATGGTCTGACCCGGATGTTTTTTAAGGCGTTCCGGGAAAATTTTAAGCCTGCCACAAAACTCTGGCTTATCCTGCTGGCAGTCGGCAGTTTCCTGGCTGCGGATGGCTTTGTGCTGCGCCGAATGTGGAGCGAAAACATTTTCTGGACGCTGCTCACTGCAGTGCTTATTGGTGCGGCAGTTCTGTACGGCATCGTTCTGCTGTATACCTTTCCTCTGCTGGCACGGTTTGAAAACACCACCTTCGGCATCCTGAAAACAGCGTTTCTCGTGGGTGTCCGGTATCTGTTTTGCACCCTGCTGATGGCGGCGATCTATGGCATCATGGGGTACGTCATAGTGTTTGTGTTCACGCCTGCATTCCTGCTGGGCATGGGCTTCTGCGCCATGCTCTGCTCCTTTCTGATGCTTCGGATCCTCTATCTGATCGGTGGAGACCCTGATGCAGTACACGAGGAATACGACCATGACAAAAACTGACCGGGATACGCTCCGCTCCCTCCATGGGCGCAAAAAGTGGGAGCACATCTGGGCATATTACAAGCTGCCCATTGCGATCGTGCTCATCGTCGTCTATATCCTCGGGTATGCAGCCTACCGCCATGTGACGAAAAAAGAGGATGTGCTTTACCTTGGTCTGGTAAATATCACTGCCGGGTCTGATCTGACGGAACAGCTTACCACCGGCTTTGCCGAGGCGCAGGGTCTGACCAAAAAGCAACAGGTCGATCTGCTGTCCGGCTTGCTGCTCAGCGAAAGCGAACGCGCAGAGGAGCAGTATGTATATGCTTCGGAGATGAAGCTGCTGGGTGCAGTCAGTGCCCAGCGGTTAGATGTTGTTCTGATGGACGAATATGCACGGGATCGACTGTTGGCAGATGATTATTTTCTCGATCTGCGGACACTGGATGCGTCTTTCCGTGCACTGCCCGGTCTGAACGCCGGTGGGACCGTGCTGGATATTTCGGACACGCCGTTTGTCAGGCAGGCAGGTTTTTCTGGCAAGGTCTATCTTGGGGTAGTGCAGAATGCACCGCACCCGGAGCGTGCAGCCGCTTACATTCATTATCTGTTCCAGCGGTGATCGTTGGGTTTCACATCAAGAATAAGGAGAATTATCATGGACATTGTAACGATTGGTGAAGTTTTGATCGACCTGACCCAGACCGGCAAGGATGAGCGCGGCATTCCTCAGTTTGCCGCAAACCCCGGCGGTGCCCCGGCAAATCTGGCTGTGGCTGCCGCCCGGCTGGGCGCACAGACCGCCTTTATCGGCAAGGTGGGTGCGGATGCCTTTGGCCGCTACCTGAAAGAGGTTCTGGCAGAGAACAAGGTGGACGTTTCCGGCATGGCGGTGGATGCAGACCACCCCACCACCATGGCGGTGGTCTCGGTGGATGCCACCGGCGAGCGGGATTTCAGCTTCTACCGCAGCGCCAACGCTGACGTGATGCTGAGCAAAGAGGACATTTCGGACGAGGCTCTGAAAGCTGCCAAAATCGTCCACTTCGGTTCTGTCAGCCTGACCGCCGACCCCTCCCGCACTGCCACGCTGGACGCTGCCGCCCGCGCCAAAAAGCTGGGTGCTACCATCACCTACGACCCCAATTACCGTGCAAACCTCTGGAAGAACAAAGAGGAAGCCATTGCCCAGATGAAAGCTCCCCTGCCGCTGGTGGATATTCTGAAAGTGTCCGATGAAGAGCTGCCCCTGCTCACCGGCACCACCGACTGCGAAAGCGGCACGGCACAGCTGGCACAGAACGGCATCCGGCTGATTTTCGTCACCTTGGGTGCAAACGGCGTATTCTACCGCTTTGGGGACAAGACCGGCCATGTGGCAGGTGTCCCCTGCAAGGTGGGCGACACCAACGGCGCAGGCGATACCTTCTTTGGGGCTGCCCTGTCCAAGCTCTGCAAGGAGGAGCTGGACACCCTGACCGTGGACAAGCTGGAAGGCATTCTGGCCTTTGCCAACAAGGCGGCAAGCATTACCACCAGCCGCCACGGCGCTATCCCCGCCATGCCCACCCTTGCAGAAGTGGAGGGCTGAACCATGGCAGCAAAACAGGAATTTGAGTCCCGGTTTGCCAAGCACAAGGACGAGCTGGAATGGCTGTTCATGGAACTGTACCACAACCGGGAAGGGCTGGAGGTTCTGGAGCGGGAGATGGCAGAAGCCT
>OLOI01002196.1_pt1 | contig 14619 bp, 18 predicted proteins | sample 1672131 | NCBI WGS metagenome assembly OLOI01 (sample SAMEA3136651, study PRJEB25190) | human gut metagenome | reverse complement strand
ACGTTAAGGGTCTGAATACGGTTATCGAAGATCTCGAGGGAAGGGGCTTTAACACTTTGGCAATGAGAGACGCCCGCGCTGCTGACGGGGCAGATATAGTACAGATCGTGTCTATGATGAAAACCTTCATGCTGGCGGTGCTCATAATAGCTCTGTTCTTTATATCGTATTTCATCATCAGGATAGTTCTTAAATCCAGAAATGCTTATTATACCACGCTGAGGACTCTGGGAGCTTCCAGGAGAATATCCAAACAGCTGCTGGATATAGAGCTTTTCGTTACGGCAACTCTGGCCTACGCTGTCTTCATGGCGGTAATGCTGCTGGTATATGCCGGCGTAATCACACAGACTTTTGCGGTAGATCTGGCCGGGTATCTCGAACCTGCAAACTATGTGATAATGTACCTGATCATCATCGCTATGTCCTATATGATCTCGCAGAGATTCGCCAGAAAACTGTTCAAGGATTCAGTGATGAATACGTACAGAGAGGAGGTATAGGGGATGATCAAGCTGAGAGGAGTAAATAAGTACTTCAATAAAGGAAAGAGAAATGAGATTCATGTCATAAATGATACTACCCTAAATCTGGGCACAAAGGGACTGGTGGCGCTTTTAGGACCTTCCGGCTGCGGAAAAACCACATTTTTGAAGACGTTAAATGGTCTTTTGGAGCAGGAGCGCGGTGTGAATGTGTCCGGCAGAATTATGTTGGAGGAGGCGGATATCCACAGTCTATCCATGGAAGAGTTGAGAAAAAATGTGGGACTGGTGTTTCAGACACCGGCACCGTTTCCGTTTTCTATTTATAAAAACCTGACCTAAAAGCTTTCAGGCGGTCAGAAGCAGCGTCTGTGCATTGCCAGGGCGCTGACGGTGGAGCCGAAGGTACTGCTCTTAGATGAACCTTGTTCGGCTCTGGACGTGAAGGTTTCTGCCAAAATAGAAGAGCTGCTTAAGAACCTGAAGGAGCGTTATACCATTGTGATTGTTACCCACAACCTGGCGCAGGCAAAGCGCATTGCGGACGATGTGGCCTTTTTCCAGAATGGACGGCTGGTAGAAACAAAGGATGCAGAAACATTCTGGGAAAAGCCGGAGTGCGAAGAGACGAAAGAGTTTTTAAAGGGATGAGTTTTATCCGTTCTGTTCAGTTCTTCGTATGGATGGAAACCAGATGGCCGGTGTGAATACGGAAATACCGGTCATTTGCTTGTCTGTCGTGTTTTCCACAATATGGGGAAGGTTGGAGCGAATCAGCGTCGAATCCCCTTCCATCAGGTGAATTCTCTCGGTTCCGATGATAACATCCAGTTCTCCGGACTGGACCATGATGATCTCCTCACTGGGGTGAATCACAGGGCGTTCGCCATCCTTAGCATGTGCTTCCAGCTCAAAACCGATAATCAGAGACTGGGGAACAAATTCTGCCGATGGCATCGGCGTCAGCAGATGGTAACGGATATTGGAATGGGGCTGTGATAAAGTGATGACCTGATTTTTTCTGGTAGTCAGTGTGTTGTCAGCTTCGGCTTCTCCCATAAAAAGATAGGTGGGAACATCCAGAGCAGCGCTGATTTTGCGAAGCGTTGACAGGGATGGGTCCGTCAGATTGCGCTCTATCTGGGATATATAGCCAATGGAAAGTCCTGTCTGTTCAGCCAGGGCTTTTAGTGTAAAGCCTCTTGATTTTCTTATGTTGCGTACCTGCTCACCGAGCATATTGTAATCCTCCTGTTTGATGTACTTTATTCTATGATCTTCAGCGGAATCCGCTGTCTGTATTAGTATACCATTGTTTTTGTAAATAAACCAGATTTTGATTTATTTTATATATATAAAAATATTAAAGTTCACTATTCTCTTATTTTCCTTATTATCTGTTTCTACTTTGGCTTATTTTCACAAATTTATGGAATGTTTTTTATGTAAAATCCCTAATTTTGTATTTTGAACGGGAAAAGGTTGACTATATATTTTAGTTAGGGTAAAATTATACTAATTTTAAAATAATTTTACAGTATGGAGGTCTAATATGAAAATTACTGATGTAAAAGTAGAAGTGATTCACATTCCGATGAAGAAGCCGTTCCGTATTGCATTTGCCGTACAGGATCATTCTGTGAATGTTCTGGTAAAAGTTATGACAGATGAGGGAATCTATGGAATCGGAGAGGCAGCTCCGTTTGAACCGGTTACCGGAGAGAACAGTGCAACCGTTCTGGAAGTTCTTAAATTGTTTAAACAGGGTCTGATCGGTATGGATCCGATGAATATTGAGGGAATTCATCTGATGATGGATCGTCTGATTTCCGGCAATACCTCAGCAAAGGCTGCAATCGATATTGCGCTGTATGATCTGAAGGGCAAGGTTATGAACCAGCCGCTGTACAAGGTACTGGGCGGATACCGTGACCAGATCGTAACCGATATGACAATTGGTATTGATAAGCCGGAACTGATGGCACAGGAAGCAAAAGAGCGTGTTGAGCGTGATGGATTCCGTATCCTGAAGGTGAAAGCTGGAATTAATCCGGCGGATGATATTCGTGCACTTACTCTGATTCGCGAAGCAGTTGGACCGGATATCCGCCTGCGTGTGGATGCAAACCAGGGATATACCGTAAATGATGCGGTAAGAGTTCTGAATGAATTTGAAAAAATCGGTGTTGACGCAGTAGAGCAGTGTCTGCCATGGTGGGATATGGACGGTTCCAAGATCCTTCGCCAGAAGGTTAATATGCAGATTATGCTGGATGAGTCTATCCATTCTCCGGTTGATGCAGCAAAAGCCTGCAAGATGGATGCAGCTGATATTCTGAACATCAAACTGATGAAGTGCGGCGGTCTGTATCCGGCAGAGAAGATCAATGCAATCGCAGAAGCAAATCATGTAAATTGTATGGTTGGCTGTATGCTGGAGACGAAGGTTGCGATTGCAGCAGGTGTCAGCCTGGTTGCAGCTAAGAGCAATATCACAGAGGCAGATTGCGACAGCTTCATGTATGCAGTAGATCCGGAGATGGGAATGCCGGGTGGCTTCACCATCGAGGGTGGCGTATATACACTGTCTCAGAAACCGGGTCTTGGTCTGGATCTGGATTTCTAATTCGGATAATAAATGCTCCGCGGGGATGCGCTGACCGAAGTCATGCGCCAGGCCTCGCGGAGGTTCTCACTAGAAAGGATTACTTAATTATATGGAAAGTACAACATTATTTTCATCAGAAAGCGCATTGCTTCTGGTTATGTTTCTTATGGTAGCTGTCGGCTTTTGGCTTCAACGCTTTAAAGTGTTCAAGGTGCTTGGACCGGCTTTAACGGTTATTGTTACCGGTATTATTCTTTCAAACTTAAAAATTGTACCGGTGTCCAGCCCGACCTATGATGCCCTCAGCAGTTATTGTGTACCGCTGTCTATTTCTATCTGTCTGCTGAGCCTGGATCTGCGTCAGATGAAAAAATTGTTAAACAGAAACTCGATTATTGCACTGGCATCAGCAGCGGTAAGTGTCTGCCTGATGGCATTCGTGTTTGGTGTTTTATTCGCATCCAAGATTGATGAGGGATGGAAGATTGCCGGAATGTTTGTCGGAACCTATACAGGCGGAAGTTCCAACCTGACAGCAATCGCAGTCGGACTGGATGCGGCAAAGGGAACCATCGCAGCTGCCAATGCAGCAGACTATGTAATTGGTATTCCGAGTCTGATTCTTATGTTTGCGGCACCGGCTATCTACAAGAACTCTAAGCTGCTGAGAAAGCTGTGGCCTTATGAGATGACAGAGGCAGAGCTGCAGGGCGATGGAGATCATGAAGAACTGATGGCATCTAAAGAGTGGTCCATTCAGGAGATCGCATGGCTGCTGGCAATCGGCTTTGGTACTGTATGGGCAGCTACGACCATTGCAGGCATGGTATTTGGACCGGGCTTCCGCAGTGCGGGACGTATTATTCTGATTACGACTTTCTCAATTATCATTGCACAGATTCCGGCAGTACGTAAGCTGCGCGGCAACTTTGACCTGGGACTTTTTGTGGCACTGTTATTCCTGACCACCATTGGATTCGCCGTTGATCTGAAACAGTTCTTCGGATCTACATTCTATATTACCTTATTCTGCTTCTGCGTTATCGTCAGCTGCATTGTACTGCATCTGCTTGTAACGAGACTGTTGAAGGTAAAATTTGAGTATGTTCTTCTTTCTGCTGTGGCATGTATTTCTGACGGCCCGACAGCTGCTTTGATTGCATCAAGTGCACAGTGGAAAACTATGATTACAACCGGTCTTCTGATGGGCGTTCTGGCCGGAGCGATGGGCAACTACCTTGGTATTGCAGTTGCTTATGCTATCCGCGGCATCATCGGAGTATAACAGGAACATAGTAACTGTGTACACATGTGTGCACAGCAGCGAATAGGGAGATGAATCGTTATGAAACTATATCATTTGTATGTATCGGGAATTCTTTATGCGGAACTTGATTTTGATACGCAGCCGATCTCCATTCAAAAACTGGATATTGCATCGGGTAAGCTGCTTCCGTGGGAGACTTTGTCAGAAGAGGCTAATGCCTTTTATAAATCATTTACAAAAATTGACCTGTTGAAGCTTTCACATCAGCTTCATAGCTATGAACAGAAGCTTGCGGGAAACGGGGAAGTTATTGTAGATATGCCGGAAGGCGCAGAACGCTATACAAGCAGTAAGGATTCCTGGTATCTGCAGCGTGATGTCAAATTCCCGAATAATAAGCTGGTAGAGAATGGTAAGCTGCTTGCAGTGTGCTGTCCGGCAAGGGAAATGGTTACGGTACTGGTACGGGACGGCGAGGAGGACAGAACGGTTCTCAAAATGTGGAGAAATACCTGGCCGGATGAGAAAATATACGGAGTTAATCATCTTGGTAGCTTTCTGGTTCCTATGCGGGATGGTATTCATCTGTCAACGGATGTTTATGTGCCGGCTGGGCTGGACGAGAAGGTGCCGGCGGTATTGATTCGTACACCATATGGAAAAGAAGATGGCTGTGAGGTTTACTATCGGTACGTACAGCGCGGCTATGCAGTCGTAGTTCAGGATGTCCGGGGCCGTAACCTCAGCGAAGGCGAATGGATTCCGAACCACTCTGAGGTAGAGGATGGCGATGACACTCTGAACTGGATTGCAGAGCAGTCCTGGTCTTCAGGAAGTGTCGGCATGGTAGGCGGTTCCTATCTGGGATATGTACAGTGGGCAGCAGCAGCCAGCGGTAATCCTCACCTGAAGGCCTTGATCAGCGTCGTATGTGCAGGAAGTGCATTTGTGGATCTGCCGAGGAGAGGTGGCTGCTTTACCTCCGGAATGCTTGCCTGGGGATTCGCTGTTTCTCAGAAAAAATTCCATCCGGAACTGATGGAGCGGGATGACTGGGAAGAAGTATTGAACATCCGCCCGTTAGATCAGCTTGCAGAAAAAGCACTGGGATATCATGTTCCGTTCCTGGATAAATGGCTGGAAAATTTAGATTATGATGAATTCTGGCATCGTTCCAACTGGAAGGAGCGCTCTGTGCATGCGCAGATCCCGGCTCTCATCCAGTCCGGCTGGTTTGATGATAATGGAATGGGAACGACAGAGGCCCTGGAGCTGGTGCATGATTTTCCGGAAGGCATGAGAAAAGTAATACTTGGTCCGTGGCAGCATAGCGGAAACAGCAAATACGATATGCATGGAGTGTCATTTGGTGATGAGGCTCTGCGTTTTGATCTTGATTTCATCTATTTCCAGTGGTTTGAGCATCATCTGAAGGGCATAGACAACGGAATTGATAAGACAGCTCCGGTTGAGTACTATACCGTCGGACAGGAAATATGGAAAACAGCTTCCAACTGGCCAATTCCGGAGACCCAGGAAACAGAGATTTACCTGGACAGCTGCGGTCATGCCAACACATCCTCCGGTGATGGAGTTCTTTCCTTTAAACTGCCGGAGAAGGAGAGCCAGGACAGCTATGATTATGATCCTCAGAATCCGTCAACTCATATCATCGATATGTCTGAAAATGAAATTGAGGTTCCGGAGGACTATACAGAGGAGGAGAAACGTCAGGATATGCTGTGTTACTCCACGGATCCGCTGGAGAAGGACGTGGTAATCACAGGCGATATAACCGTGTCTCTTTACATCGCTTCCGATGCACCGGATACGGATTTCATGGTTCGATTAACGGATGTAGATGAAAATGGCCGTTCTATCAAACTGGCAGATGGTATCTTATCTGCGAAGTATCGCAATGGATTTGACCATGCAGACTTCTTAAATCCGGGCGAGGTAGTTCCGCTGACAATCCTCACGACGAAGATTTCCAACTGCTTTAAGAAGGGACATCGAATTCGCGTGACGATTACCTCCAGTGCGAAGAACTTTGTATTCCCGAACAGCAATACAAAAGACGGTTTCAACAGCCAGACAACGGTTGTTGCACATAATACAATCTTCCATGGCGGACAGTATCCGTCCAAGATTACGGTTCGTATGGAGCAGTAAGGCATTTTCGAATTTTGAAAACAGGTTAGAGCGCAGCAACAATCATGTGCCTCGTTGGGAAACCAACGGGGTATTTTTTTTGCCCTAATCCAGCTGCATAGGACACTGAAAAGTCAAAACGAACAGTAGGTAGTCCTGCAAGGACAACCAAAGTGCGCCTACGAGGCCAACGCGAAAGCGGAGGAATCTTGTGGAAATATAGCTGATAGTGTGATATGATTTGAATGGCAAAAGATATTTTAAGGAACAGACATGTTAGCGTTAAGTTTGCTAAGGAGAATAATATGGAATGGTTTGGAATTGTATGGGAGAAATTATCTGTGGTGTTCAACTGATTCCTTTAATTGGGTCTATTCTCCAAACAGAAATAGCATTAAAAAAGAATTTTGATAAAAATGGAACAAGACGATAAAGTTTGCAGAATCAAGAAAATCGATATTTGGCGAAGGAGTGTGAATGGATGAAAAAGAAAATAATTCTATCAATAGCGTTTCTGATCAGTTTATTACCAATGTTATTTAACCAATATGGCGGATTAAAAGGTGTACAGGAAATTACCGGCTTGATAAATCTGCTCAATCCTATTGGAATAGTGTCTGTCATTTTGTTTGTTTTAGGAGTATGGTTTCCCTTCAAGAAACGAGTTGTTAGTAAAAGTTTAGGCGCATTAGGCGTGATTGGGATTGTGGTCTCTGAAATATATAAATTCCTCACCTGGCATACATTGACTGTCACCGGTGAAGTCAGTTTACAGAATAGCATTCGATTAGCATTCCCCGAGTTTTATATAGGATTGACCATTTCTTTGGTAATGGTGATTGCTTATTTTGTGATTGACAAGTACACTTGGCATAAGGACAACTTCAAGTTTGTAGAATTCAAAAATTTAATATGAAATGTGAGATAGAGCGTATGGAAATAATCTATACGTTCTATTTTTTTGCCTTTTTTGGAAAAAAGTGATTAAAAAACTATTGACATTTTGTTACTGGTGGAACAGGATGGGATTTATCGGCATTTTGTTGTTGAAAGAAGAGAGGCGGCGGGATGGAGAGTTTAGAAGATTAAAAATAAAAATTGGAAGATCTTTCTTGAATAAAAGATAATATATATTACAAGCACCGACTATAAACAGTCGGCACTTTTTTATCGTTGAGCCATCTTCCTATACTCATTCGGAAAGTATGAGGAGTTTTTGAAAAAGGCAGTAAATATGCAGCTATGTGGAAAGCAGAACAAGAGTTGTCTGCATAGAGGATGATTCAGAATATAAGCAACCTGATATGATATACAATGCAGGATACAATTAATGCCCCCACTGTGTAAAATGCACCGATTTTTGCAGTCCATTTTACAGAATGGGTTTCGCGTGCGGTAGCTGCAAGTGCGCTGATGCATGGCATGTTAAAACTGATTGCAAAGATAAAGGCGAGTCCCTGTGCCTGAGTAAAGTTTGCAGATAAGATTTCGGAAATGCCCGAAGCACTGCCTGCTACTTTAGCACCAAAGGTAGAACTGACAAGGCTTCCACCCGTGCCGTACAATGTGTTTAATACACCAAGCAGTGATTCCTTTGAAATCGCAGATGCGCAGAAAGCAAGGAAAGCCTGCCATTTCAGTCCGAAAAACATAGTTACCGGTTCGATGACTTTACCAAACCTGTACAGAATACTGGATTCTGCATTTCCGCCGAAACCATAAGTCAGAGCAAAAAATACGATAGAAACAATTGAGATTACACGCAGGGCGCGGCAGAAAATATCAAAAGTACGCTGGAAAGTCACATACAGGATATTACGAAAATCTGGTTTATGATATGGCGGAAGTTCCATGATCAGTCCTACCCGTTCTGATTTCGGAGAAAGGGAATCACCGAAGATACGGTATACAACCCACATCATCAGAAACATAAACAAAAAGATGGATACGATGACCAGAAATCCTCCGGTACTGCCAAAGAGTGCCATGGCAATTGTCGGAACAACTGATAAAGTTGCCGCACACGGAACAGTCCATGACATTGCAATGGCAAGTACACGTTGTCCCCAGTTATCAACGACACGTGTGCCGGTTGTACCGGCAATTGTGCAGCCAAGTCCCATAAAAAACGGTATGATTGTTTTACCCTGCAAACCTACTTTGGACATGGTGTGGTCAAATAGGAAAGAAATACGTGCAAGATAACCGGTTTCTTCCATGAGATTGAATCCGAGTGTGATACCGAGCACAAAGGATGCCATCATCAGTGCGAAATAGAGAACATTGGCAAGCACATCGCAGATCAGTGAAATCAGGAGTGCATGAACGCTAAGATTTTCAAATACGGAGCGGAGTGCGACGGCAGACCGTTTTGGTATCAGTGAGAGTAGCTTTAAATTGTATGTGAAAGGAATTCTGGGAGAAAGTTATCTGGCGTATTTTCGAAAGAAACGAATGGAAAAAGCTGCGGAGTTTCTGGAATCTACAAATCTGAAAGTGATTGAGGTGGCAAACAGTGTTGAGTATGAAAATCAAGGGAAATTTGCACATTTGTTTGCGGAGACATATGGTGTTTCGCCACTGGAATTTCGAAGATTGTCTAAATAATGGGAGGACTTATGAAAAATCCATATGAACTTGCAGAAAATATCTTAGAGTAGGCAACAGACGGGACGAAGATACAGGATGCGTCTGATGAGTTGGAAATCAATTACTGCAAGGAAAGCAGAAAAGCAGTTGTTCAAAGAAAAAGGCAAACTGGATAATCAGAAAGAAGTTGAGAAATTATAAAATGCATTCCAGGTGCAGTCAATATAATACTCATGAGCATCAGCAAAATCTCAAATATTATGAAGACAAAATCTGGTTGATAAACCAGCTAAAAGTGATATACTGAATGCACACAGGGTGCATAAGAAAAGAAACCGTGTGGAATTACAGTTTTGTTTTCACACGGTTTTTTAGAAAATGAGAGTTAGATATTACTAACATAGGCACTGGCAGTTTTTTTGAAAATGAAAAAGAGGACGGATTTCTATGAGAATATTGATTTATGGTGCAGGTGTGATTGGATCCTTGTATGCGGTCTTATTTGCAGAAACTGTTTATGATACGAGTATTTATGCCAGAGGTAAAAGACTTGAGTTTTTAAAGAAAAATGGACTGCTTTATAAGAAAAACCAGAAGATAAGGCGGGCAGAAGCCACGATTCTTGGAGAATTGTCAGATAATGATGCTTACGATTTTATTTTGCTAACTGTCAGGGAAAATCAGCTATATGAAGCACTTGCTGAATTAAAAAATAATAAAAGCAATATAATTGTTACAATGGTAAATTCATTGGACAGTTATAAAAAATGGGAAGATATTGTTGGAAAAGGGAGAATATTGCCTGCTTTTCCAGGAGCGGGCGGAAGTATAAATAATGATGGTATCCTTGATGCAGCACTCACTCCAAGAATGATTCAGCCGACAACATTTGCAGAAATATCAGGAAATAAATCCGAAAAGACAAAGCAGTTTTCAAAGATATTGAGGCATGCTCATATACCATATCAGAAAGTAGTGGATATGCATATGTGGCAATTATGTCATCTTGCCATGGTGGTGCCGATTGCAGATGCATATTACGAAGCAGATTGCCCGGAAAGAGCGGGAAAAGACTGGAAGATTATGAAGAAAACAGCAAAAAAATTGAAAAGAAATTTTAGCTTTTTGCGAAAACAGGCAGGTAGGCTGTCACCTTGTAAAATGAATATTTTTCGTTTTTTACCACTGCCAATTATGACGATTATGCTTGCTGTTACATTCGAAAGTAGCTTTGGAGATAAATTTATGTATCAACATGCCAGGAAGGCACCAGATGAAATGAGGGAGCTGCATAAGCAATTTTATGCTTATATGAAAAAACTAAAGGAGGCCAGATATGAAATTTTATGAAAGTGGAGACAGTAGTAAACCAGTGATATTTTTATTTCCTGGTACCTGTTGCCTGTATAGCAGCTTTGAACATGTACTGGATAGATTACATTCTTATTTTTACACGGTAACAGTTTCTTATGATGGATTTGATCCAAATGAGAAAACAGAATTTTATTCAATGGAAGATGAATGCGAAAAGATTGAGCAGGAAATCAAGAAAAAGTATGATGGAAGAATTAAAGCAGCGTATGGGTGTTCCCTTGGAGGAAGTTTTGTATCCCTTTTGATTCAGCGAAAAAGAATTCATATAGATCATGGCATCATTGGGAGCAGTGATATGGACGAAGCAGGTCGTCTTGTGGCAAAAATCAAGTCATCCATGGTAGTCCCTTTCATGTATAAAATGATACATACAGGTGCTCTTCCGAAATTTATGCAGAAAAAACTGAATAAGACAGATGAGGTTAAAAAAGAATTATATAATGGATTTTTGAATATGTTTGGAATCGGTAAAGGAGGAAATCCGTGGATTACAAAACAGAGTATTTATAATCAGTTCTATTCGGATCTGGTTACGAAAGTCCAGCATGGAATTGATGTGCCGGGAACAACTATCCATGTGTTTTATGCTACAAAGATGGGTAAAAAATATGAAAAGAGATATTGGACTTATTTCAAAAATCCGGATATTCGGAGACACAACATGCAGCATGAAGAACTGTTTTGCTGTCATAGTGCAGAGTGGGTAAAAGAAGTAAAAAAATCAGTGGAAGGCGACAGACAATGAAAGAAAAAGTGAATGTGACAGGTGTGCCGGAAACAATGGTACAGACCCTGTATGCAAGAGCAAAAGAAACAAAAAAACAAAATGCAAAGATCAAAGATGAGATTGCAGTAGAACTTGTGGAAAAGCTGGACTATGACTTTTCTAAAGCGGATAAAGATAAAGCCATGAACTATGGCGTGATTGCAAGAACAATTGTATTAGACCGGATGGTTGAGCAATATTTGGAGAAAAATGCAAATACAATTGTTATAAATATTGCATGTGGACTGGATACCAGATGTTATCGAATGAAAGGGAAATATCTGCATTGGTACAATATAGATTTGCCGGAGACTATGAAGATAAGGCGGCAATTTCTTCCAGAAACAGGTCCGATATATCAGATTGCAAAGTCTGCAATGGATGATTCCTATGTAGATGATATAGATTATCACTGTGAGAATGTTCTGGTAATAATCGAAGGGCTTACAATGTATTTGTGTGAAAAAGATATCAGAAAGATGTTTTTTATTATTGAAAAATCATTTCAGGAAGTAACCGTAATGGTCGAAACCATGTCACCTTTTGTTGTAAACCATGTGAAAGAAAAATCCATAGAGGGAAGCAATGCAAAATTCACATGGGGAGTTAAGAACGGAACAGAACTGCAAAGAATTGTGCCGGGATTTTCTGTTCAACAGGAAGTCAGTCTGGTTGAAGGAATGAAAAAGCTTATGCCGATTTATCGTGTGATAGGAAAGATTCAAATCGTTCGGAATATCTCAAACAAAATAATAGTTTTGGAGAAACGTGGCCGATCCAGAGGATTATCTGGCGCGTATATCCATGAAATAGCTACATAAACTCGGTGTGAATGTGATGACAATGTCACCTGGAAAAAAAGATTATGGACATCATAATTATCCATTGGAACGTTATTGTTGATTGGTGCGGAAGATGATGTGTTGTGGGATACTGCAAAATATATCCGCCGAATGAAACAGCGAATGAAAGAACACCCTCATACATGCAGATTAGAGTTTGTAATTTATGAGCATGGAACCCATTTCGTTTTTCCAGATAGCATGCTAAAGACAATGCTCCCGGTTGGCTCCGGACTCTTTGTGAAACTGGCATTTCAGGCAGCAAGAAAATATCCGGAAGAATGTCGCAGAGCACGACTGGATATTGACCAGCGGGTGAGAAATGCTGTTGCTGAATGGAAGAGTGCAGAAAAATAGATTAAAATAGATAGAAGGTGTAAGTATGGTATTTAAAACAATAGGAAATAAATCAAATCCAGTCATCTTGTTTTTCCATGCAATGGGAGTAATTGGGGAAAGTAGTATGCCGGTTGCAGAGAAAATGAAAGAAAAATATTACTGTATTATGCCAACATCAACCGTGTATTGCCCTGGACAGAGATATCAAAGTAAAAGAGATGAGATACAGCAAATTGTACGATTTCTGGAAAATCATGGAATCAAAGAGATAGAACTTGCAGTTGCATCTTCGATTGGTGCAGATCTTGCCATGGCATTCCTGACAGAGACAAAAATAATGGTAAAGCATGTTTTTTTTGATGGCGGACAGTTTGCCCAGATTGGAAAAGCAACTCGCAGAATCATGGTCCCGTTCTTATATATAGCAATGAAAAGTTTATATTGGTCAAAAGGAAAGACACTAAAGAGAATCATGTGGTGTGACGATGATAAAATTAAACCTTATTTTATAGAGGCAGGAAAGAACTTGACGTATGGAAATCTGAGGAGACAGCTGACAGACAGTTTGGAAGATAAGCCATTTTCAGAACTGTCAGAAGAATTGCAGAAACATACATTCTGGGAATTTGGAAGTATAGAAGAACATTTTAAATACAGAAATGCAGTGATGCAGACTTATATATACGGTAACTTTCCGGTTTTTGAGGGATTCAACCATATGCAGTATCAAATTCAAAATCCGGAGGGATTTGCCAGAATGCTCGAAACAATTATTGAGACTGACCGATTACCGGAATTGGTATTTTGAAAGAAGGTATCAGAAAAATGTTATTATTGTTGCAAAATGTATTGTACTGTCTGCTGTATGCATCACTGATAAAATGTGCAGTGAGGAACGACGGGCGTAACTGTTTATATTTTTATCCAAAAGAATATATAGAAGAAGCACAGAAACGTGGAATTGCTGATAAAGAAACTGTGATGAAAAGGTCAAAGTGGTTTATGATACCATTTTGTATTATTATATTTGTGGTTCTGATTTTGATTATTTCTGTTTGGAATCATGTTATGGATTTTAAAACGGCATATCTTCAAGCCTGTCTTTTTCTTGTGGTCATGAACTGGTTTGATGGTATTGTGATTGACAGATTATGGGTGGAGCACAGCAGAATCTGGCATATAGATGGTATGGAAGGAATTCCGTATGTAAAGCCTTGGAAGACTGTGGTGGTAAAACGAGGGGCGGCTACTGTACTGTATTTGGTGGTTGCATTTGTAGTAGCAGGGATTGTGGAATTACTTGGTAAAATATGATAAATTTCAGTTTCATTAAGTAAAAATATTTTGTTGTAGAGACAGAGGTGTATTTAATTATGAACTTTTTATAGAGTGTATGGAGAAATCCGTATGCTCTTTTTTGATTTGGAAAAAGTAATGCAAAAAAAGTATTTTTGACCGCTGTTAAACATGTGCTGTCCCTTTCGATATATGAAGGAATTATTTTTCCTACATATTTTATAGAAAAGAGGATGAAGATATGTCAGAAAAAAGATGTTATACAGTTCAGGAATTACAGGAGATATTGGGAGTCAGCAGACCGACAGTCTATAATCTTTTAAAAAAGACAGATCGATACTGGCTGGTACATAAAAATGTTTTTGAATCTAAAGAGATTGCCGGAAAGATGCGAATCAATATCGCCAGTTTTGAAAAATGGTATGCCAATCAGATTAAATATCATAAGGTGACCGGTGAAGAGCTAGGAAAGGAATTAAAAGCGTGGTCATATTCTGTACCAGAAATGGCAAGACTTCTTGGCTTGACCAGATCGCAGGTGTATCAGATCTTGAGAAATCCGAAGTATAGCCATTTTTTTGAAACGATTGTGATTGCAGAAAAGAAACGCATTACAAAAGAGAGCTTTCAAAAATTCCTGGAAGGACAGGATCTGTTTCATCTGGACCCGGCAAATGATTATGAAGAACTTGCTCAGGAACAGAATATCGTTCTGGCAAATTTCCGGCGGAAGAAATTGTCACAGACTGGAGTCAGAGGAAGTAATGGAAATCTTGGGTATCTTACATTTGATGAAGCATCATATCTGGCAAAAGTCAGCAGAAGCCTGATCAATAAATGGGAGACCTAAGGAAAAGAGCAACGATTGAATCCCCATAGCTATCGGCTAAAGGGACGCGACT
>OLOI01002191.1_pt1 | contig 14665 bp, 15 predicted proteins | sample 1672131 | NCBI WGS metagenome assembly OLOI01 (sample SAMEA3136651, study PRJEB25190) | human gut metagenome | reverse complement strand
CTTCTGTTCAAATCATACCATATGATTAATGCATTTTCTATATACTTTCTTGATACCCAGCAAAAACCAGAAAAAAGCTCCCGAAGGAGCTTTCCACGTTTTAAATGTACACTAATTCTCTTAACACAATCTCTTCTGCATCATCCCTTATTTCCCATGAAGAATGTTATAAAGAACACGAGGTGTTTGGGAAGGGAGTTCTGCTAACTTCTTTCTCATTCGACAAATCCGTGCGCAACAATCGAATATCGCTGTTATCGTAGAATGTTTCCGTCTGGCTGCTGATGCGGTCAGGCGTTTTTTTCGCCCAATCACACCAGCCCGACAAAGCGGTAGTAAATTTTGATGTCCTGATGCTTCTGACCGTCTATGACCGTCCGTTCTCCAATCTCAATGTGATCGATCAGTTCCTCCACGATGTCCCGGTTGAGATCCTGCAAGTCCAGATACTGCCGGACAGTTCCGGCCCACCGCTGGATATTGGCGATGTCCTGCTGAGATTTTCGCTCCCCAGCCAGCAGCGTGTCCAGGCGTTCTGCCTTCTGGACACGTTCCTGCTCATTCTTTTCAATCAGGAGCGCGAAGGAGGCTTCACTGATTGCCCCGCTGACCTTATCCTCATAGAGCTTCGCGGTCATCCGTTCCAGTTCCTCCAAGCGTCGGCGCAGACGGCTGATTTCCTGCTGACAGTCCTCCTGCCGGGAAGTATTCGCAGATTGTATCTGCTGCTTTAGCCTGTCCAGCACCGCCGCCTCATCGGTTGCCACTGCTTTTCCATGCGCCCGGATTTCACTCAACACAATGTTTTTCAGTGTGATCTCGGAAACCCGGTGCCAGGAACAGGTGCTGTGTCCGGTGGTAGCAAACCGGGAGCAGAAGTAAGAGACATAGCGTTTGACCGTGCCGTTCTTTCGGTGCAGGGATTGGCGGCTGACAACCATCGGGTGTCCGCAGTCCGCGCAGACCAGCTTTCCGGTGAACAAAGCGGGCTGGGGTGGTGTGCGGCCATCAGCGCGCTGTTTCGCCGCCTGATTGATTTTCTGCACCGCCTCCCACAGCTCCGGCTGGATAATGGCCTCGTGCGCGTTTTCGTGGGAAATCCACTCCGATTCCGGTTTGTGTATCATCGTCTTGTCCTTGTAGGACCGGGAACCGGTGCAGTTCTGGGTGAGGGTGCCGAGGTAAACATCATCGTTCAGAAGGCATTTGACGGTTGCATAAGCCCACAGCTTGGAACGGTTGCAGCTGCCTTTGCCGTAGTGGACCGCCCAATGCCAGCTGGGAGGGAGAATTCCTCTCCCGTTCAGGGTGGCGGCGATTTTCCCATAGGCCATGCCGGAATAGCGCATCTGATAGATCTCCCGCACAACGGCGGCGGCTTCCTCGTCCAGCACCAGCCTGTGCTTATCTTCCTCGCTTTTGCGGTAGCCGTAGGGGGCATAGGCGGCAACATACTGGCCGCTTTTCTTTTTGGCGTGAAGGACCGACCTGATTTTACTGGACAGGTCTTTGAGATGGTAGTCGTTCATCAGGCTGCGGAAGTGCAGCATATCAGTGTTGTCGCCCTCGCTGTCCAGACAGTCCAGCACCGAAACGAACCGGCAGCCAAGGCTGGGGAACACCACGTCTGTGTACCGGCCCACCTCTACAAAGTCGCGCCCCAGGCGGGAAAGGTCCTTCACCAGAATCAGGTTAATCAGGCCATGCCTTGCGTCCTCCAGCATCTCCAAAAATCCGGGGCGCTGAAAATTTCCTCCGCTGTACCCATCGTCCCGATAGGTCTTAACCTCGATCCAGCCGTTGAGCATGGCAAATTTGGAGAGGATTTCGTACTGGTTCTCGATGCTCACCGATTCCTCGCTGGGAATGTAGTGTTTGGCCTTTGCGGAGTTGGAGGCGTCATCGACGCTCAGGCGGCAGTAGATGCCCACCTTATATTGCTTCGTCATAGTCCTGCCTCCCTTCCTGCGCCAGTGCCGTATCTACATACCCCACATAGCGGTAATGCACCTTGATGTCGCAGACGCGCTGGCCGTTAATCTTCTGAGCCTCGCCGACCTCGATCCGGTCCACCAATTCAAACAAAATGGTTTCGTCCAGCTCCGAGAGTTCGGTGTAGCGCCGGATCAGGTCCAGCCAGCGGTCGGCGTCCACCCTGTTTTCCAGATGGACTTTCACCTTCCGTTCCAGATTGGGGACCACCTCCGCCTTTTCCGCACGCTCCGCTTCATACTTCTGCATGAGGGTCTGGAATACCGTCTGGGGGATCGCACCGGTGCATTTATCCTCATAGAGATTCTGCATCAGGCGTTCCAGCTCGGAAATCCGCGTCCGCGCGGTTTTCAATTCCTGCTCATAGGAGAATAGACGGGTGTGAGATTCCTTTTCTTTCAGCCGGGTGATCTGCTCGATTAGGCTGTCCGGGTTCACCTCCGCAAAGCGGGCCTTCTCCCGAATGTCCTCCAACACCAGCTGGTACAGCACCGTCTCATAGATGGTGTGAACGGTACACGCGCTCTTACCGCTGCGGGCGTAATTGCCGCATAGAAAGGAGCTGTACCGCCCTGGTCTTCCGTCCTTATAGGTGAACCGCTCGATGTGGTTCCGCATTTTGAAGCCGCAGTCGGCGCAGTAGACAAGGCCGGTGAAGATACTCTTGCAGCCATCGGCGTGGGTGTTCTTCCGCACCTTCTTCTGGTCGATGCTCACAACGGTGTCCCACAATTCCTGTGAAATAATGGCCTCGTGGGTTCCCTCCACCCGAATCCACTGGTCCTCCGATTTGCTGACCAGCTTGCGGGATTTGTAGGAGAGGGTGCCGTATTTGCCCTGCACCATATTCCCGATGTAGACCTCGCTGCGGACCATGTTTTTCACCGTCTGGTCGGCCCATTTGTGGTTGACGCGGCGGGGGTCGCTCTGGCCCTTGCGCTGGTAGTACAGCACGCCGGGGGAGGGTATCCCTTCCTCATTGAGCGCCGCCGCGATCGCATGAAATCCCATGCCGGAGGCCCGCATCGCAAAGATACGGCGCACAATGGGCGCGGTTTCCTCGTCGATCACAAGGTGGTGCTTATCCAGCGGGTCGCGCCGGTAACCGTAGGCGGGATAGGTTCCCATGAACTTGCCGCTCTCGGCGCAGGCTTTCTTGACGGCCTTGACCTTCTTGCTGGTATCCCGGCTATAAAATTCGTTAAATAAGTTCAAAAAGCACATGACATCGGTGCTTCCGTTGTCGCTCATGGTGTCGATGCCGTTGTTTAGGGCGATGAACCGGCAGCCCAGCGACGGGAACAGATAATCGGTGTACTGACCGAACTCGATGTAGTTGCGGCCAAAGCGGGACAGGTCCTTCACCAGAATCACATTGATCCGCTTTGCTTTTGCGTCCTCTATGAGACGCTTGACCCCCGGACGGTTGAAATTCGTACCTGAATACCCATCGTCGATATAGGTGTCAATCTCATTCCAGCCCCGTTGCCGGACGTAGTTTTGAAGCAGCAGCTTCTGGTTTTCGATGCTGACGGATTCCCCATCACGCTCATCGTCGTTGCTCAAACGGCAGTAGATGCCCACGTTGTATGTTGTTTCAATCATCTTTGTTTTACCTCCCGACCATATCAGAATCCATACCTCGTGCGGCAAAATGGCTCCGCAGGTGTACCCTGCATGAATATCTTATCGGAGAATCCATCGCCGCGCAAGCATACGGCAGGCCGCGAGGCCGGTTGTTATTTGAAACCTCTGGCAGCCGGCATGATTTCTGACATAGCGCGCCTGACTGCCAGCTGCTCCAGCGTCCTGCCCAGGTCCTTTTCTCCCGAAAAAAAGCTGGTGACGCGATAAATGGTTTTCCCGATCCGCACCTCTTTATAGGAGGTCGTTTGGGTTGTCTGGTTAGTCATAAAGACGCACCTCCATTCAAAAAAACCTGTTTTTTCAAGCTATGAGGCAACAGGTTTTCCATATTCATAAAAAAGCAGCCGTATCGACAAACTGAAGCGGCAGTTGCCACAGAACATCATTCGATACGGCTGCTTGTATTTTGGGTTGATGATTCGCCATATTTGCCACGCGCCCCTGACGATGGGGACATAACAGGCCGCCCCTGGCAGGGCTGTCATAACTCCGCAGCGTCGTTTTTCTCGTGCGCCGCAGGGTTCTCCCCAAGTCTTTAGGGAGCCGTGAGGAAGTATCTTTAAGCCCCCGTACCATCATCGCACCCGGAGTGCCAATTCCGGGTTTTAAGGCTGGCGTAGATCGCTCGGATAGCTTGTCCTTCATCACCTCCTAAAAGCTATCGTCCTGGCGGCGCGCCTTTTCCGCTTCGGTACGGGTTATGTACCTGTTATGCCGTGTATTCTGTTGTCAAGCTGCAAAGAGGAACAAGGGAAGTTGTCCCTTCAATGTGTAGGCATTGGGAAAGGCCGTTTGTTAAGGGTTTTTCAAAAAATCTTTGATTTTATTTAGCCTTTGTGTGATGGCACTTCGGGAACAGTTCCAAAGCCTTGCAACATCGGCCTGCCGGTATCCGTCCCCGATGAGCAGGGTCAGCAGTTCCAGATCGTCCTCTGATAATTCGCAAAGCCGCTGATACAGCCGTTCATTCTCTATCGTGGACAGCCAGCCGAAGCGATGCTTGTCCACGTCGCCGGTATCCCAGTTGCAGGACAGCGATTCAAACTTCTGGAACAGGCAGGACTGTTCCAGCTCTTCCTCATACTGTTCGCTGGGAAGGCCCTGCACCCGGTTCAGATAGGCCCTCTGGCTGCAAAACCAGGTCCAGTCATATTCTTTCATGTCCGCGATCTGCTCGTCGCTCATACCGGCGGCACGGTATTCCTGTTCCAGTCGGCTCCATTCCATATCAAACTTTCTTTTTTCATATCCGTAGTGAAAACCCATTGTTTTCCTCCATTTCGATTCAAGCGTGGTTAACGGGTGAATCGAATGGAGGCGGGGAGCGGCAGCGGCATTGTCGAGGTTGGCTCGCTAAAAAACGACAAAGAAAAACGCCAGTATCATGGAATGAGATACTGGCGCAGCGAAATGAAATAGCATGATAGCACTGATATAAATATACCAATGATGCCGGTTTTGGTGTATAAGATGCCTGTTCTGAAGCCAGGCTTTTTTTCTTACATTACCGACGGGAGGGCAGGGAATAGACCTGCAAAAACAAAAAAGAAGAACCATAGTTACCTTTCCAACGATAACTATGGTTTGGGGCATATGAAATCACTCTGATAGGTTACCGTTTTTTTTTACCCATCAAAGTAAAGTCCAGATAATCAGTGCAATCGCTCTTTTTTTTTAGGTACTAAGAGGTCATTCAAGTGTCTGCATCAGAATGATAGCATAGTATAGAGGTGAGCGATTATGCCGAAAAAAGATAAACTGGCCTTATTAGGCGAATATTTACGGAGCGTCAGAAATTCTGCCAATCTGACACAGGAACAGCTTTCTGATCTCAGCAATGTATCAATCAAGCATATTGCCGATATTGAAAAGGGGCTAAAAAATCCTTCTTTTGTTGTTTTGCAATCCCTCGCAAAAGCATTGGATCTATCCCTTGACAACCTGATCGGGGAAAATCTTAGTGTCGATGAACAGGGAATTAACCAGCTGAAATCCTATTATTTGTCATGTCCTCCTGAAATGCGTGGAACACTTCTGAACGTGGTTTACACACTTACAAGAGAACTGACCGAATTGTCGAAAAATTCAAGATAAACAGAAAACCAGTGAGAGCTTATATTTCCCACTGGTTTTCTGTACTTTACATGGGAAAGACTCCGTGCCGCGCTCTGTTTCTTTCTCACGTTTGTCTCCCCACTTACATTCTAATTCCAGACTGCAAAATGCTGTCCATAAACGATAATGAGCAACGCCAGGACAAAAGAACTGCGTCACGAATTGGGACGATTGAGCGTTATTCAAATCGTGCAGACATATTATGGACAGATATACATGAGATTCTTGAAATGAATTCAATTCCTTCTAACTTCTAAATCACGCTGTGTTTACAAACAATCCCTCCGGTATAATTAAGATCAGATTGAGTCCAACGGCAAAATCAGTTTTTCAAAATATACCGTGATCGTCCACATACAGGCAACACAAGGTTATTGTCTGGGAAATCAAGGTAAGACTAGTACAGCAAATAATAAATTTCTGCTATATCCAAGCAGGATGATTGTCTGAGTGCAAGGCGGCTGAATAAGACGTAGCGGTGGCTACGCTGATTGAAGGCAATGCGGCAGCCGTACAAGAAAAACAGTTCCCTTTCCAGGCTCACTCTCTACTTGGACACTCCCTCCCTGAGCAGTAATAATTTGCTTCACAATGGCCATACCAAGTCCAGTTCCACCCACATGGGCGTCTGTGGAGGTGCCTCTATAATAACGGTCAAAGAGATGCTTCGTATCCTCCTCATCCATGCCGCTGCCATTGTCCGCAATCTGAATCTCTGCCATTTGTCCCTCGGCAAGCTGTACCGTGATTTTCGTACCGGGGGGATTATGAACAATGGAATTGACCAGCAAATTGGAAAAGGCCCGGTGCAAAAGCTTCCTGTTTCCCTGGATATAAATGGGAGAATCAGACACTTGGATCTCTAAATCGTCTTCTCTGGCCTTTGGCATACTGGCAGCCTCCGCCAAAATTCTCCGCATAAATTCTGCCAGCTCTATTTTTTCCATGCCCTGGAGGGCCATTGGAGACTGTTCCATTTGAAAAGCCAGCCCCAGATCGTTGATAAGCTCCTCCATGTATTTTGCTTTCTCTTTCATAATGCACAGGAATTCCTCTTTTTCCTCCTCCGTCCAGGGATGCTGTTTGGATAAAAGCATATCCGTGTATCCCGTAATATAGGACAACGGTGTCTTTAGGTCGTGGGTAACGCCAGCCGCCCACTCCTGCCTCTGCTTTTCAAATTCCTTTCGCCTCTTCTCCTCCTGCTGCAGCGTTTCTGTCAAGGCAGCAAGATTCCTATAAACCTCCCGATATAGGTGGTTTGCCGGATTGGAAAATCTTCTCTTGGGAAGGGCCTCATAATTCCCCTTGGCAAGTCGCTGAATCCGCAAAATAATATCCGCCATGGGCAAGGCAACGTAATAGCCGTAAAACAGACAGTACACAAAATACAGCGCTAGGGTCGAGACGGCAATCAGCGTATAATAGGTGGGTTCCTCCGGATTTTGCTTAAAAATATAGAGATAAAACACGGAGGGAACACTCATCAACAGGAACATCAGAATCTGATGCAAGATAAAGTTTAGGGTAAAACGAAGGATCATTTTTCCTTCCGAGAGAGTAACCTTCATACGCGCTCCTCCGGAGGGACAAATTTATAGCCGATCCCCCTTAAATTCACAATCAGCCTTGGGTGCTTGACATCCTTTTCGATTTTCTTTCGAAGACGCCCGATATGAATCCCCACGGTTTTTTCATCCCCCAGAGAATCATAGCCCCAGATTTGTTCATAGAGCTGATTGACTGTAAAGACCTGATTGGGATGATCCGCCAGGAACAGTAATAGTTCAAATTCCTTCGCCGGACAGGGAATCTCTTTTCCCTCTACCAGCAAAACTCCGGCCTTTCTATCAATAATTAACGGTCCAAAGCAGTACCGAGAATCTCTTTGCAAGGACTTTCCATACTGCTCCATGCGCCGAAACTGTACGTTAATCCGGGCGATCACTTCCAGGGGATTAAAGGGCTTCGTAATATAGTCGTCTCCGCCGATTCCAAGACCTGTGAGCTTATCAACATCACCGGTCCGAGCCGTCAGAAATAAAATCGGAGCTACCGTTATTTCTCTTATTTTTTTGCATAGGGCAAAGCCGTCGGTATCCGGCAGCATCACATCCAGCAAAATCAGGTCGTAAGGAACTTTTTTCACTTTTTCCAGAGCTTCTTTGCCGTTAAAGGCAGCGTCCATATGAGCATACCCTTCCTTGCGAAGCATGGTTTCCAACATTTTAACAATGCCAGCCTCGTCGTCCACAAGCAATATTTTCTGCAAGCGCATAGCGCCACCCCCTTTTTGTTTCTTTCTCCTTTGTATTTTACGGCAAAACCATCAGACTGTATACAGTGAAAATGCGGGTCCTTTTCAAAACATTCGCTTCCTTATGAGCGGGAAGAAGCATGAAAACTTTAGATGGATACATCCCGTTTCTGGAACACAATCATACTAACTACAAATAAAACGACCATATAAGCCGACAGAACAATGACAGAAAATCCCATAGTCATTTCAGGCCGGGGCTGTAAATGGTTGATGTAGAGGCTCATATCACTGTTTGCAAAGGGAAGATACTTTAGCCAGGCAAATTTGGAGGTAGCCTCAATCATCATATTTCCGCAAAGCATAAAGAAAAGGGAACCACCCACTGCCAAGGCACTGTTTCGTAAAATCGTTGAAATCCCAAAGGCAATGGTGGCATAGCTCATAATCGGGAAAATGCTCAGCCCATAAAATTTCACGGTCTCCCCAAGGATACTGCGCTCTACAATCTCTCTCTGATAATTAATAAATAAATCTGTGGCATGAAGGTCTCCAACTCCATACAGTAAGGTATCCGTCACGCCTGCGCAAAGAAGGGTAAGAAACAGGGCAAAAAAGCTAAAGAGAACAATGGAAAGAAATTTTGAAAACAAAATTTCTCTTCGGCTGTGGGGACGAATCAAAAGCAACTTCATGGTTCCGTCGGTAAATTCCCGGGAGACGATCTCTGCCCCAATGATCAGGGTTATGATAATGACCGTCTCCACCAGTCCGCTGGAACGAAGCAGAGCCGACAATCCGCTGGCAGCCGGAGGAGCAATATTGTTATCCAGCCGATACTGTGCAATGGCCAGTTTATTTTCCGCATCCGCTTTTAACTGTGGAGACAGTTCTACCAGATCTAATCTGTCCTGATTCTTTTTTACCGTCTGCTCAGCTTGTGTCCTCCAATCTGCCGTGGACTGCTCGACGCTGGCTGCCACAAAGGACGATCCGATTGCATAAACGCACATAACAAGCAATAATATTTTTGTGAGCCTGCGGCAAAAGATTTTCATCAGTTCATTTTTTATAAGTCCTATCATTGCTTTCCCTCCGTAACCTCCAGGAAGCGATCCTCCAAGGATTCCTGCTGTAATTGAACGCTGTACACAGAGATCCCCCCATCCAGCAGATACTTATTCATCTTGGGTATTTCTTCCTTTTCTGCGGCGATGAATATCCTTCCGGTCTCCGGATCCGAAGAAAGGATTTTTTTCTTCAAATCCGACAATAAAATTTTGGCCCGGCCCATCTGCGACGGCTCGATCAGAATGCAGACAGAAGTTCCGCCGCCTCCCACAAAGTCCTCGATATTTTGAACGGTCACCAGTCTCCCATGTTTTAAAACTCCTACCCGGTCGCACATCAGCTGCATTTCCGAAAGCAAATGGCTGGATACCAAAACGGCGACCCCTTCCTCATGGGCCAGATGCTTCAATTCCTTTCGCAGCTCATGGATGCCCTCCGGGTCAAGGCCGTTGGTTGGCTCGTCCAAAATCACCAGGGACGGCCTGTGCAGAAGGGCCTGGGCCAGCCCCAGCCTTTGCCGCATACCCAGGGAATAGGTCCGCACCTCTTCCTTAAGATGCTGCTCCATTCCCACCAATCTCGCGGTTTCATAAATGCGGGATTTACGAATGCCGGGCACCATGCGAGCATAATGCTTCAGATTCTGATACCCCGTCATATATTTGTAGAGATCGGGATTTTCCACAATAGCGCCTACGCTGCGAATGGCCTGTTTGAAATTTTTCGTGATGCTTTTTCCATTGATGAAGATGTCCCCTTTGCTGATCTTGATAAGTCCTACCATCATGCGGATGGTGGTGGTTTTTCCGGCCCCGTTTGGCCCGAGAAAGCCAAACACTTCTCCTGCATTGATCTGAAAGGATACATCCTCCACAATATTTTTGTTATGCCGAACTGTTTTCGTCACATGACGAAGCTCCACAACCGTTTTATGATTCATAACCTTCTCCTTTCCTTCTGTCTTCTTTCAAGCATCCTTATCTTACAGGGCAAAAGCAAACAGAAGGCAAACAGAAGGCAAATTCTAAGGAAACTTTTTAGGCAAAAAATCACTTCAACCAGTTCTGATTCTTCCTCTACAAGCAAAATGGTCGGCGTTGGAAAACGTGCAAGTACAGCGCAGGAAGTAACTCCTCCCACATCGGAAAAGACCTTATCATAGCCTGGAAAGGTCTGATCCAAAAGGGCTGTTAATCGGTTTTTATAACTCGAAACGTCGTTCAACAATTCCGCTCGATGTCTGCAGAGCTGGCGTAGCGCACGCGTTGCCGTTTGAGGAATTTGGGAAGGACGCAATGTCTTCGTTCGATACATCATTGCCAGTTTGAAGGCATCCACACGATCGGTCTTCCTCTTTCTGATAGAGAAGTCCTTCATCGAATTGCTTTGAAGTGGATTCACCACGATCACGTCATATCCATGCTCTGAGAAAAATTGAAAGAGGATCAAATGGTAGTGTGAGGTGGACTCCATCACAATAACAGGCTTACTGAAAAAAAGCCGCTCAGCCTTTTGGAGTAGGGCATTCGCTCGATTTATCGATGTTTCGTCGTGATAAATCTTTTCCTGCGCAAAGATTTTGTTGTCTGGCGACAAAATGCACATATCACTGAATCGTTTGCTGACATCAATTCCAGCTACCGGACAATAACTCATATACACCTCTCCTTTCAGGGCAGTTTCGCTTCTTCGCAAAAGTAACAGGCGCGTTGTTGACACGGGTAACGGTTGTGCCGACCCAACCAATCAAAACATTGAATCTTTTACGAAGCGAACGGACGGTCTACGCTGTTAGTAATTCCTGAATGGAAACCAAGCAAGCAGTTTTGCCACTTTCAGCCCCAGTTAGTACTTCAATATTACTATGTTTTGGAAATCGGCACAACCATATAACCGTCTTTGATGAAACTATTTTTGTTTCATCGATGACATTGTACCAGCAAGCAGTGCAGACGTATATACATCTGCTTATTTTGCGTTGCAAAACGCTTGTTGGGGAATGCCCCAAGCCCCTTTAATCTGCATTTTCCAATGCAGGCTGCGCATCCCTTCGGGACGCTTTTTACCCGGTGATGTGCTCTGGGTCGTTCAAAACTTGCATGAGGTGAGAAGCGGCTTCTGCAAGAGAATCGTACTTCATCTGTTCAGGAACAGGCGCATCCAGAAGCGAAATGCCCCACACCTGCATACAGTCCGCAAGTTCTTTCTGTGCCTGCAATGCCGCCTCCTTACGCACATCCGGGGTAGTTTCTGCATCCAGAACGTAGGCTGCGGAGTATTTTCCGTTTCGGTCTTCCGTCAACTGCACCATGGAGTAGTGCTCATCCCAAAAGTGACAGAAGCGAACCCTGCCACCGATTTCTTCCATTTCGGAGCGCAGCTCTTCATCATCGCTCCATTGCGGCACTTCGGAGAGAATGCTCTGCAGCTGCTCATACGCTTGCTGTTCGGCAGGGGTGGCTTTCTTGCAACTGTATTCCCGCTGGATGGTACGCTGCCAGTACAATGCCAGCTTGCCGCACTTTGCCTGCTCGATTGCATCCTGAATATCGGCTAAAATGCTGTACCGTGGTTCTCTCATCTTGACACCCCCAAAATCAACTCTTTAGGAAACAATACATCCTATAAGAATGATTATAGCCGAAAGGAATGCAAAAGAAAAGCGCACCGGCCAAATTTCAGCCGATGCGCTTGCAAAGTTTGCGATTTTATTCCTCGTTTGTGAGGTAAGGGAGATTGCCGATATAGGTATCCAGCAGATCGAGTGCCGCTTTTTTCTGGATGGGGGACAAGCCTTCCAGCCGCTTGCAAATCTCGTCGTCGGTCACATGGGATGCACTGGGAACCAGATCACACAGCAATGTGTCTGCGGAAATATTCAGAGCATTCAGAAGTTTAACAATGGTGGCAAGGCCGGGTTCCTTTAAGCCACGCTCTACCATGCCGATATAGTTGGAGGAAAGCTCGGATTTTTCCGCAAGCTGTTCCAGCGTCAACCCATGCTTTATACGCTGCTCCCGTAGTCGCTGTCCAAAAAGTTCTTTCATAGTGCAACCTCATCCTATCGTGTTCTTTACACTCCATAGGATACCTGTTGACCGCACCAACATACACAATCGAAAGAAATAAACCATTCCGTTAAAGATTGAACCAACGAAAAAAGATTGCCGAGTGCCGACCTCTTGCGGTCAACTCTCGGCAATCTGCGTTTATCGAACCTGCTCGTTCTCCTGTGCTGGCTTTTCCTCCGCAAAAAAGCGTTCTACGTTTTTCTGAGCCCGAACCAGTTCTTGCATCTCGTTCCGTGCCTTGCGGTAGTCCGGGTAAGATGCTTTCTTCTTGGTCAGCAGTTCTGCAAACTCCGCATCCAACTCCTTGACCTTCGGCAATTTTTGCAGCCCGGCTTCGTCAAAGGCAGCTTTCGCCGCCTTGTGCAGAGTGATCTCCTCCCGATGGGCTTCCAGAAATGCTTTGCTGTACCCGGCTTTCCGATAAGCGGCGTATACCTCACGGGTCTTGGCATAGTTGATGATATGGGTTTTCAGCACGGCAATCTCCGTCAGCCTTGCTTCTGCTGCCTTGATGGAATCGCCCATGACATGATAGCGTTCGGTTGCCGCCGCTGCACGTTCCCGCAGTTCGTCGGCACTGCTGATCTTCTGCTCCTGCAAAAATAGCAGTGTCTTGGACATCTCTTTCAGGTTGAACTTCGTTGCCCACTTTTTGTAGCCGACACTTTTGCCCTCTGCCATTTTCCCCTGAATATCCACCAGCAACTGGAAGGGCTGTTCTTTCGGCGGCTGCTTCTGGTACGGCTGGTGTTTTGCCTTGCCCTCCAGCACCGCCTTGATCTCGTCCTCGCCATAGCCGGTGCCCAGAGTTCGGAACCGAATAAAGCGTTTCTGTCCCTTGCCCTTCACCGCCGTGTACTTGCCACGCTTCACCTCATAACCCTGCTGCTCCAGCTTTTGCAGAAACGCTTCGTAATCCCCCGGTTTTTCTGCAAGGATGGTGTCGATGATTCCACATAGGCGGTCTCTGCTGCTTTCCTTGGGAGGATAGAGAACACGCTTCTGCCGTTCCCGATAGGGCTTCTTCTCAATGACGGACAACTGGTGTTCCAAGCAAATCAGGTCGCTCAACCGCTGCACTGCCAACGCCGAAAAGAAAAAATCCCGGAACTTTCTGCTGCCATCCAACGCTGTGGAGTTGAAGATCACATGGTTGTGGATGTGCTGCCGGTCCGTGTGCGTTGCCACCACAAAGGCGTGCTTGCCCTTGGTAAAACGCATGGCCAGTTCGTAGCCTACTTTGTTAGCCTCCTCTGCGGTGATTTCCCCCGGACGGAAGGACTGCCGTATCTGATAAGCGATTACATCGCTTTTCTGCCTGCGTCCGTTCACAAGGTCGTACTGCCGCTTGGTAAGCATAAACTCTTCATCTGCTGTCAGGGTGCTGCAGGCATAGCTGCTGACAAACTGCCCCTGCTCAGTCTTGTCCGGGTTTTCGATATAGTCCGTGCGATTTTTCAGGCAGGCCGCAACGGTCATGCCCTTGTTTTTGTGCAGCGCAATCAGCCGTGTTGCTGCCAGCATCATCACCCCCTATTGCAAAGAAAAAATGCTGCCCGGAGGCGGCAAAAGGTTGAAAATGCTCCTCACAGTTCTGCAAGCCACTCACTGAAACGCCCGATGCCCTCGGTGATGGCAGTTGCACCGAAAAAGAGGATGAAGCAGATGAACTCGGCTACCAGCAGGATAAAGAACTGATTCCAAGTCTGACGGTAAGCAGTGTAGATGCCGCAGCCGAAGATGTAGAGCATCAGCGGAGCAACTACATAGCTGGACAGGGTTAGCAGCCACCTTGCCATCAGAGCTAGAAACGCCACAAAGAGAGAAATCGGGAAAAGAACAATTTTCTTCAGCATAGACATCATATCAAGCACTTCCTTTCTGTTCGCCCTTATTATAAAGGTATCGACTACTACGTTGCAAGGATGTCAAGCATTATATGTACACCCGCAGTCCTCCAACTGCGGGAATTTTTATAGTTCTGCCAACTTGGAAAGAATCTGTTTGCCGATATCAATCAGTTCATCCAGCCGGGTGCGCAGATCAGCAAGGTCGGCAGAGTAGATCTTGCCGTTTTCGTTAGCGCGTTTGGCGACCTGATTCAGATTGTTACTGCAATTCTGAAGCAGATAAGCCATTCGGCGCAGCTGTGGAAGGTCGAGGTTCAGGCAGTAGCCATCCAGTGCCATTTTGCGGATATAGGCACTCAGACTGTGGATGCCCATTCCATACATCTTATCTAAAATGCGGTTTCGTTCTTCATCGGTCACACGAATAAATAGACGGTGTTCCCGCTTTTTCACATTATCGCCCCTCCTTATCCAGATAACTCTTGAACGGCTTGACTGGTTCCGGTTGGTTGACCTTTTCCTCCAGCGCAGCCAGCACGGACGGACGAGTTGTGGGAGTTTCTTCTGTTTTTTCGGGAGAATCCTGTGCCGAACTGCGATCAATGTTCAGCAAGGCGTTCAATTCAGAAAGTCGGGCAGACTTTTCGGCCAGTTCTTCCTCC
>OLOI01002183.1_pt1 | contig 14734 bp, 15 predicted proteins | sample 1672131 | NCBI WGS metagenome assembly OLOI01 (sample SAMEA3136651, study PRJEB25190) | human gut metagenome | reverse complement strand
TTTGGTCATATAAAATACCCCCAGAGTTGATTTCCAACTCTGGGGGTACACGTCAAATTTTCTTAGTCTTATCTGTTTTAATTTACCCTCGTCAATAACTTATTTGCTACCAACTTCAACATCTTTCGAGTATGCTTATCTGCTAATTCATCGATTTCGGTTTGCGCTTTTTGTGTAAACTTAGTAGCAATTTCTTGCGCCTGTTCAACACCGCCATGAGTGACAACAATCTTTTGGACTTTTTCTATATCTTCAATCGTCATTTGGCGTTTCTTGGCAAGTAACGGTTCTAATTCATGACGATGATTTTGTAAGGTTAAAAGAAGGGGGAGGGAGTAAACACCAGTTGCTAAATCCTCCAAAACAGGTTTGTTAAGGCGTTCATCCCCTGAATAATCAAGAATATCATCTAATATCTGGAAGCTAATCCCAATGTTTTGGCCAATCCGTTTTGCTAAGTTGATGGTCCGACGATCTCCATGGCCAAAATAGGCTCCTTCTTCAGCGGCAAGACTAAAGATGGCGGCTGTTTTGCCGTTTACATTGCGATAATAATTGAGTAATGATTGACTGAGATCAAAGCGATTATCCATCTGTCCCAGTTCTCCAGTAAGAATTTTGCGCATCGTCCGGGCATTTCGTGTCAGATAGGGGGATCCGGTCATCGTTTCTACGAGGAGGTCAAAGAAGATAGTAAAAAGGAAGTCTCCCGTATAGACAGCCGTATCTTTACCAAAAGCGGCTTGGACACTGACGGCTCCGCGACGCTTAGGTGAATCATCAATAATATCGTCATGGATCAAAGTGGCCATGTGTAAAACCTCCAGTGAAGAGGCAATTTTAATTAGTCTTTCTTGCTCATCGGCAGTTTGATGATTGATATTTGCAAATAAAAGGAAGAATGCTGGGCGAAGGTATTTACCGCCATTTGAGGCCATCTGTTGCAGGGCATCGTGTAGTTGGGGATTTTTAATTGTAATCCGGTCATTAATTGTTTGATTTACTTTACCTAGAGCGTTATTAATCGCCGGATAGGTATGGAAAAAATATTGTTTCATTAATCGATAATTCCTTTGTTATGGTGTACCATCTATATTGTACCGAACAACTAAGGAATTATGAAAGGAAAATTTACTAAATGTCGTTAAATGTTTTTTTGGAATTAGTAGAAGTTAAGGCCAAAACTGCTAGTATCTTACCGATGCTCCTCGGGGTTTGCCTTAGTGTCTATTATTATCATTCACTAAACCTGCTAAATTCAGTTCTGTTTTTCATCGCAATGCTATTATTCAATATGGCGGTTGATATGATGGATAATTATAATGATTATAACCATGCCATTGATACCGTTGATTATAAGAAAAATACAAATATTATTGGGCGGGAAAATATTTCACCGCGTTTAGTTCTCGGTCTCTTGCTTGCCTTTAGTATAGTAGCCGGCTTAATCGGAATCTATCTAGTTACTCGTGTTGGCCTTCCGTTACTATGGATGGGAATCTTTTGTTTTGCGATCGGCATTCTTTACTCTTCTGGTCCATTTCCTTTGTCAGGGTTGCCAGTTGGTGAATTTGCCTCGGGATTTACAATGGGGTTCATGATTACCCTTATTTCTGTCTTTATTAATGTTGGCCAGCAATTTACATGGTCCTGGGCAAATATCGGGGTCGTCTTTCTCGTTGCTTTACCGGATGAATTGTGGATTTCCAACCTATTATTAGCAAATAATATTTGTGATGCGGGTGAAGATGAAGACAATCGCCGTCATACAGTTATTCACTTTATTGGGCAGAAAAATGGTCTATATGCATTTGCTATTAAGAACGTTTTAGCATTTTTAGCTATTATTTTCGCCGCGGTTCTTCATTTCGTACCATGGACAGTCTTGTTAACCTTATTGATTATCCCATTTGTGGTTAAGCAAACAAGAATGTTATTTGCTAAGCAAGTTAAGAAAGAGACATTTCCATGTGCAGTTAAAATATTATTAATTGGCTCACTGGTTCAAGTCGTAACGTTTGCGATTGGGCTAATTTAAAAGAAAGCAGAGTTAAAAGAGATTTGTTCAAAGGTCTCATTTATCTCTGCTTTTTCTAATATTAATCGAAAATTGCATATGCGCGAACGGGAAATCCTGGAGCCTTTTCAGGTTTTGCAACTGAAATATTAATTACAGCACCAGTTGTTGGTACCTGGTCCAAATTATCCAATAATTCAACCTGGTAGTGACCATGAGACAGAACATAGTACTCACCAACTAATCCATTTTGCTGTTTGGTTGCTGTATCTGTATCAAAAGTCTCATGCCCATTTGCCGTAGCATGGCGCGTCTCATAAATATATTTTAAGGTTTCTAGCGACCATCCAGGATAATGATTCTGACCATTTTTATCCTTATTTTCAAACTTTTCTTGTGATGGCCAGCGTTTTCCCCAATCAGTACGAAGAGCAACAAATGATCCTGCTGGAATGGGTCCATTTTGTTTTTCCCAATCTTTAATATCCGCAACTGTTAGGCTAGCATCTGGGTTGGCTGCTGCCTTTTGATGATAATCAATGATGACTAATGGTAAAACAAGATCTTTGAGTTCTAGATTCTCGACATAGCGATCATCATCCTTGTAAAAGTGAACTGGCGGATCAATGTGTGTACCATATTGTCCAGCAAATGTATATTCTTTAACGAAAAAGCCATCTGCATGAGTGAAAATTGTTTCAAATTTTGCGGGCTTGAATGATGGAAATCGCGGACTAGCTGGGCCAAAAGTATGGGTTAGGTCTACCTAGTGTTTTTACTTAAGTTTAGCGATTAGTTCTTGTATTGATGATAATTGTTGAGTCATATTTTTTCCTCCTTAATTTAACCCCAAACTTCTTTAGCAATATCTTTAATTAGTGCTATCTTTGCTCATTGTTGTTTTTCAGTCAGGATATTTCCTTCTTCTGTTGAAGCGAAACCGCATTGTGGACTTAAACAAAGCTTATCGAGTGGGTGAAACTTAGCTGCTTCATGAATACGGTTAATTATTGCTTCACGATCCTCAAGCTGGCCGGATTTAGATGTAACTAGTCCTAATACGACATACTTATCATTAGGTACTTTTTCAAGTGGCTCGAATCCGCCAGCTCGTTCAGTGTCATATTCTAAATAAAAAGCAGTTACATTTTCCTTGGTAAAAAGTGGATCAGCAACTGGACCATAACCGCCAGTAGCAGCCCATGTTGAATGGTAATTGCCGCGACAATCATGAGTATTAATAGTTAAATCGTGAGGCTGGTCAGAAATAATAGCATTATTTAGTTCGACAGACGTCTCTTCTAATTTCTCAAGTTGTTGAATATTAAAACCTGCAGATTTAATATGTTCAGGATGTTGGGCAAAATCGGCATATGCTGACCAGGTGCAATCATCTAACTGTAATGTCCTACATCCAGCTGCATAAAGGTCGGCGATTACTTGGCGATAAGCAGTTACAAGGTCTGCCGCAAAAGCATCAAATGACGGATAATATTTATTGACGCTAGCAATGTTTTCTGGGCGCAAAAATTCAAAGAAGGCTTGAGCAGGCGAAGGGATTGTTTGTTTAACCTGCGTGCCAGTACTAACATGGTCACGTGTAAATTTAAAGTGCTCAACAAAGGGATGATTATTTCCGCTTACTTTGCCGTTTCAGCTCTTGTTGTTTCATCATGAAACTCATATCCTGCATTAGAAGTTGACTGTTCAATTCCCTCCAATCCCCAAATAAAGTCGAGGTGCCACCAGCTACGACGGAATTCACCATCAGTAACGGCGTGTAAACCGGCTGCTTCTTCTTTCTTAATTAAGTCAATGATAGTTTTATCCTCAATTGCGGTTAATTCTGCTTTCGTAATTTGTCCCGCCTGATATTTAGCGCGAGCTTCCTTTAATTCTTTTGGGCGTAAGAAACTGCCAACAATATCAAAGCGAAATGGTGATGTGGTTCTCTTAGTAAATTCAGTCATAATAGTGACTCCTTTCGTGAAATAAAAAAAGCCCCTAGAACTAACTTGTTAGTTCTAGGGACGCGTAATGATTAGACATTGATAGCGTGTTACCACCCTATTTTAGCTTGACCTCACAGCCAAACTCTTTACAAGTACTCAAAGGGAATACTCAGGTGTTATATCGTACACCAACCCGTAAGCTGCTTACAAATAGCTCACAACTTTCATCGCTCCAAGACCATCTTCACTGACTTAGCCAACGCTGCTTCCCATCATCCGCAGTTCTCTGGAGAAGACGACCATCAATTACTCATCTTTTCATTACGGTTATTAAATTGCTTGTCAGTATATTATAATCATTTTTTAACGTTTTCAATATCATTCTTTAATAATTTGAAAAGGAGCAAGATAGTCATGAGTGACTTCTACCTCGCTCCCTTTCTATTTATCGCCAAAATGTAATGCAGCTGCGCCAAAGTTCAATGGTTGGTAATGGACTTCCTTAAATCCGACTGCCTTCATCATCCGCGCCAGTTGGTGGGCGGAGACAAATTGTTGGCTGGTTTTCTTTAAATATTGATAATCGCGGTAATGTCCGCCAGCTAATGAAGCCATCAATGGAAAGGCCGTAAAGTAAGCTTTCCAGCCGACTTTAATAATTGGATTGGTCGGCTGCGACATTTCCAAGCTAACGAATTGCCCACATGGCTTGAGGACCCGGTAAATCTCGCTGAGCGCCTTATCTGCATCTGGAACATTTCGTAAGCCAAAGCCGATGGTGACGATATCAAAGCTATTGTCATCAAACGGCAACGCCATGGCATCCCCTTGTACCAAGAAGAGGTTGCCAATCATCTTTGTCTTTTCTTTAGCGATTTCCAACATTTCTTTATTAAAATCAAGCCCGGTTACTCGTCCAGCAGAGATCCGCTTAGCCAGGGCAATTGCGAGGTCTCCCGTTCCACAGCAAACATCTAAGGCGTTATCGGTAGGCTTAATTTGAAGCTGGTTAAAAAGTTCGTGTCGCCATATTTTCTGCGTTCCTAGACTAATCACATTGTTTAATAAGTCATAGCGGGAGGCAACCCGGGAAAATAAGTTATTTACTTCGTGTTCATTTAATAATTTATTTGTTTGAACCATGATTTTCTCTTTTCTTTAAGTTATTCTGTAAGTTGCTTCTTTGGTCTAACCAACATCACCAAGATAAAGTTAAGCAGGAGGGTCAAACCAGTAATGACAAAGACCATTTCATAACTAGAAATTCCCGAAATGAATGACCCAAGAATTGACCCTAACACCGCACCCGCAGCCTGGAAAGATTGATTGTAACTAAAGATCCGGCCGAATGCTTCGGTTGGGACGTCAAGGGTTAAGACCGTTTGGGTAGCAGGCATTAACGCCGCGTTTGCTAACCCAAGCAAGAAGCGCCAAAATGCCAAGGCCCATGGAGACTTAGTAATGGTCATGGGGATAAAGAGGATAAAGGCCGTGAGAATCCCAATCTGTAATACTTTTTCTGGTCCAATCCGGTCCATCGTGTGACCAACCTTTGAAGCGGCAAGCAATGTTCCTAGTCCTGGAGTAGCAGCAACAATCCCAGCGACAAAGGCAATATTGCCGTGGCCGCCCATTAATTGCCGAACATACAAACTGATAATTGGATCAATTGACATGGTAGAAGAAGTAACAATCATTGTGGTTAAGAACATAACGAAGATCAATGGTGGATTATCCAGATTATGAATGATTTCTTTCATTGGCTTCATCGCTTCTTTTTTAATCGGGGTAAAATGTTCTACCGTCAATAACCACGTACTGAGAAAGACACAAAACATTAGTGCTCCGGTGATGAAAAATGGGATTCGGTACCCAAACAATCCTGATAGGAAACCACCAAGCAAAGGACCAACCAAATTGCCGGCCACCCCCGCAGTAGTCATCGCTGACATTACCCAGCCTGATTTATTATGCGGTGTTTCGCCAGCCATTAAAGCAGTAGCGTTATTAATGTAGCCGGAAAAGACTCCTTGAAGGAACCGCATGCCAATAATCATCCAGACACTTTGGGCAAATCCAATTGCACAGATTGTACAAGCCATTACTCCCGATGCACGCATACACATCAGTTTTCGTCCTTTGCGATCAGCCAGACTGCCCCAGAACGGTGAAACAATGGCTTGGCTAATGAAGGTCACCCCAAATGCTAGTCCGGAGTAAATGTTGAGCTGAAAACGCGTAAAGTTTCCTAATTCTGCAATAAAAAGTGAGATAAACGGCATCGTCATCGAGTAGCCCATCCCGGTGATGAACGCGCCGAGCCAGAGGGTGTAAAAAGTTCGGTGCCAACCGTGAGGAAATTTTCCTCTTGCGACTTCCGAATCCATTTTGATTATCATCTCCTAAAATGATTTGTTCATAAAAGTATATTGTAACAAAATAATTTGTAATGTGGGAAATCCTTCTGAAAATACAAATTAATTTAGCATTCCTTTTCGAAAATTTGCTAATATATTAATGAAGGTAAGAAAGGGGAAATCATCTGTGAAAAAGAGGATCGCAGTCTTTTCAGATACGCACGGAAATCTAACAGCGTTGCAGGCAATGTATCGCGATAGCATAGCGCAACATGTTGATGAATATTGGTTTATTGGTGATTTACTGATGCCAGGCCCAAGTGTAAAACCAATTTGGGAGATTTTGCAAGAAATGAAGCCAACAGTAATTGTACGAGGAAACTGGGATGACCTAGTTGTTCGTGGTGCTCGCGGGATGATGGATATGGAGCGTCCTTCCCACATTTACTTTGCACGGTTAGCCCAGTATGTTGCGGAACATGCCCCTGACGGAATGGTTGATGAAATTGCAAGTTGGCCGATGCACGTGACGAAACGCGTGGGCCCCCTTAACTTTGGTATCTCCCATAACCTGCCGTGGCTTAATATGGGCCAAGTCCTTTTTCCTACGCAAGCTAGTGAAAATTTTGATAAGCTGTTTAACGTCGCTGGCGAACCAGTTGATATTGCCATTTATGCCCATGTTCACCATGACCTTTTGCGGTATGGGAGTGATGAACGCATGGTTTTAAATCCCGGAGCAGTCGGCGAGCCATTCAACCACTGGCAACCTCTCCAGCGTGATTTGCGGGCCCACTATCTAATTTTGGAAGTAGACGATATTGGTTTAGCTGAAACTAGCTTCCGTCATATTGGATATAGTCGCGATCAGGAAAAACAAATTGCCGATAAGAGTGATTTGCCATACCGTGACCTTTACAAGAAGATGATGGTGACGGGACGGGCTTATACCCATGATGATGAACTTTTAACTGAATATAATAATCAATACAATTATGCTGACGAATACCGTAAATACGCGAAAAAATTAAATGGTTAAGAAAGGTCAAAAACTAATGCAAAATCCTTGTATTTTTTGTAAGTATCAGCGATAATATTAAAATGAAAAGAGTTCGCAGATGTTTTAATTCTTTAAATAGTAATTGTATAGTAGATAAAGTTTTTAATATAAAAGGAGAACTACTTAATGGCAAAAAAGTCAAAGATTGCTAAATTACATCACCAAGAAGCTTTAGTAAAGAAATACGCTGAAAAGCGCAAAGAATTAAAGGCGAAGGGCGACTACATCGGTTTATCCAAACTTCCTCGTAACTCTAGTGCGGTTCGTCTTCACAACCGTGATCGTTACGATGGCCGACCACATGCTTACATGCGTAAGTTTGGAATGTCACGGATTAAGTTCCGTGAACTAGCACACAAGGGTCAAATCCCTGGTGTTCGTAAGGCTAGTTGGTAATAAGGAGTGAGTGGGAATTAACCTTCTCGACAAGGCGGTGGGCTAAGGATAGAACGGTGATTAGCACGGCACGGGCTGATTATCGTTCGGACTTAGACTTGAGCCTTGTGGTTAATTTCCACGATATCTTAAATAATGTTCGTATAGATTAAAGAGGCTGTTGAAAAAACAAAGTTTTTTCTCAGCCTCCTTTTTGAAAAGGGGCAAGGAAACACGTTCTTTTAAGAACGTGATGAATTGCCCCCCTTTTTTTTTTACGCCCGACGGGCGTATATGGGAAACGTGAATTATGGTATAATCGTTGGTATGAAAGATACAAACAGACTTACATATGGCCGAACATCGGTCTACAACCTTAATTACCACATTATTTGGGGAACCAAATACCGAAACAAAGTCCTTACCGGTCGGGTCGAGATCGCCTTCAAACGGATTATCCATGAGATCGCCGCTAAATATGGCTTTGAAATTGCCCACATGGAAATTGGGAAGGACGACCATGTGCACTTGTTAGTGAGTGCACCACCCAAATTGTCGGTGACGAATATTGTTCGTTGGCTGAAAGGCGGTACTGCCTATCAGCTATTTCGGGAATGTCCGGAATTACAGCGAAGCTATTGGAAAAAGGAGGGCCGTCACTTGTGGTCGCCCAGTTACTATGTTGAAAGTATTGGGGCCGTTAATGAACAAGCCGTTGCCAAGTACATTGATGATCAACGGAAAAAGGAGGTGGAACTAGAATGAACAAGGTCATTAAAGGGATCAAACTTCGCTTGTACCCTAACCAATCCCAACGGGATCAGTTATGGCAAATGTTTGGTAATGACCGCTTCGTTTGGAACCAAATGCTCAGTATGGCTAAGGAGCGTTACCAAAACAATCCCAGTAGCCACTTCGTCAATGAGTATGGTATGAACTACCTCTTGAAACAGCTCAAGCGTGAATATCCCTTTCTCAAGGAAAGTGATTCCACCAGTTTCCTAGTGGTGAACCATAATCTTACCGAGGCCTTTAAACGATTGTTTAAGCACCAAGGTGGCTATCCCCGCTTTAAGAGCCGCCATGTGGCCTATCAGGCCTACACTGGCCGATCAACGTGCAAGGTACTTGCCAAGCGGCGGTTACAATTACCAAAACTCGGAAGTATACGCACGAGTAAAACGACTCTTATTGGTGAGGCCAAAATTAAGCGTTATACGGTCAGTTATGACCCGACGGGTCGTTACTACCTCTCCCTGCAAGTTGAAACAACCGTTGAACGGTTACCGAAAACGGGGCAAATGGTCGGGCTTGACGTAGGCCTGGCCGACCTTGCGATTAGTTCTGATGGTGTCAAGTACGGTACCTTCAACGCTAAATTGTTAGAACATCAAGTAACGAAGTGGCAAAGTAAATTCAGCAAGCGGCGCCACCGGGCAACCGTTGCCGTTCGCCAATGGAATCACAACCACCAAGATACCAAGTTAGCACTCAATGATTATCAGAACTGGCAACGCGCCCGACTTGTTAAAGCCCATTATCAACAACGAATTGCCAACAAGCGCAAGGATTACCTCCACAAGCTAACGACGGCTCTAGTTAAGCAGTACGACGTGATTGTTATTGAGGATTTGAAAGCCAAGAATCTCCAAAAGAATCACCACTTAGCGAAGTCGATCGCTAACGCTAGTTGGTATCAGTTCCGGACGATGCTGGAATACAAGTGTGCTTGGTATGGCAAACAACTAGTCTTGGTGAAACCAAACTATACCAGTCAAATCTGTTCGCATTGTGGCTTTAACAGTGGCAAGAAGCCACTTGAAGTTCGCGAATGGACTTGTCCAAAGTGTGGCGTTCACCACGACCGAGATGTTAATGCGGCAGTTAACATCTTGCAAAAAGGATTAAAAGCCGTTTGCTAGGAACTAGCCTTGGTAAAAGAACGGAGTTCTGTAAGTTAGGTAGCAAGAATACTTGTGTAACATCCTAAATACTACTTCGTGTTCCCAGAAGCTCGGTCATTTATGGCCGAGTAGTTCACGAATAATGGACGAAAATTAAGACTAATAATAGCTTAATTACACTTTGCTCAAACCGGCGAGCGGGTAAATTTTTCGATAATCTTCTAAAAAATTGACATTTTAGCTTCGTTCGCGATCAATAACTGCTATACTAAGAATAGTAGACGAGTAAAGTCGGGCGGTGGAAATCTAATGAACGAAAAAGTAGTTTTTGATCAACTAAGTAAAGATGTAGCTGATCAAGTACGTGTAAGGCAAACATATAAATACTTTAATGGGACTAATCGTTCTAAGGGTCTTTATGATGAAGCCATTAGAATGGGGGAGGATGTCCTTCAAGAGCATAAAGAGGGATATAATGAACCACAAGCAATGGTCGACCTTGTTGATCAAGCGATTTATAATTCGCGAAAAGCATTAAATGGTCAGCAAACGGATAAGCATTCGTTGAAGATGCAGTTATCACGAGCAGGTCAGTTCTTACGGAGCCAGGAGTTTGCTGGTTTACCTATTAAGACACAACAATACTGGGAACGTGAGATTACGGCAGCCCGTAATATTGAAGTGGCTTCAAATACTGATCAAGCCTTAGCCAATAAGACAGCTATTAAGGTGGCAACAATGTTTGATACAATGGAACAGATGCGGCACAATTAATGAAAGAAGCTGCTCAGCAACGGGCAGCACGGGCTAAAAAGGCAATGGCAGCCCGAAAAGAGGCTGAAAAAGAGCGGCAAAAGCGGGAGGCAATTCTCGCCAAGCAAAAAGCACTTGCTGAAAAGGCTGCCAAAGAAGATCGAAAAGCAGAAAAGAAACCGAAGAAAAAAGTCTGGTGGTCATCGCGGCTTCTGGTCATTTCTTGACTTTCATAAAAAGAAAAAGTAATTATAATGAAGAGGTTGAGAAAAACATGATTTTTCTTTCAACCTCTATTTTATTTTTAAGGGAACAACAACATGAAAAATAACTATAAAAGTGTTTTTGACATTATTGGACCAGTAATGATTGGTCCTTCTAGTTCGCATACTGCAGGGGCGGTCAAGATTGGTCGAGTCGCAAATAAACTTTTTGGCACGGTTCCACCTAAAGTAACCGTTCACTATTATGGATCTTTTGCTCGGACGCATCGTGGTCATGGAACAGACTATGCAATTGCGGCGGGATTGCTAGGATTTGCGCCAGACGATTCACGAGTTCCATCGGCGCCAATGATTGCTCGCCAAGGAGGAATGGACCTTCGCTTTGTTGAAGAAGCGGGTGAAAGCCCGATTCACCATCCTAACACAGCCATCCTTCAAATGACTGGTGATAAGACGAGGGTAACGGTTGCTGGTTGTTCGATCGGTGGCGGGATAATTGAAATTAGGGCTATTAGCCTTGATGGTGTTGATATTTTACCAGCGGGTCCCTTACCAATTGTTATCTTTCGCGATTATAGTAAACAGATGGCCAATGCACTGGCGATCAATACTGATTTGGAAGAAAAAGCACCATTTACCCGGCGACAAGTATTACGGGCAGATGATTGTGATATTTATGTTTACGATATTAAAAAACCGATGCAGCCAGCGACGATTGCTTATTTTGAAAAGAAGTACCCGGCTGCAATTTGTCTTTAGGAGAAAGAGCGATGTATCAAAGTGTTAAAGATTTAGTGCGAACTGCAGAAATTCAGCAAAAAGCATTGTCCGAGCTAGTGATTGAGGCAGAATGTCATGAATCTGGTAGCAATCGAAAAGAAGTTTGGCAACGGATGCGATCAAACTTACTGACGATGCGAGCCGCAATTAAACAAGGTGAAAATGAGCTGGGAGTTCGGTCAAAAACTGGTTTAACTGGAGGCGAAGCGATTAAGCTGAAAAAATATCGTGCAAAAGGAAAGACCCTCTCTGGTGATGTTATGATGGCTGCCGTGGAAAATGCGATCGCAACTAACGAGGTTAACGCAGCAATGGGAGTCATCTGCGCAACCCCGACTGCCGGTTCATCCGGGACTCTTCCTGGCGCTCTTTTTATGTTAGAACAACGATTAGGCCTTAGTGAAGATCAGATGATTCGCTTCTTATTTACTGCTGGTGGGTTGGGCTTAATTATTGCCAATCATGCGGGAATTGCTGGCGCGACAGGCGGCTGCCAAGAAGAAGTTGGTTCAGCATCGGCAATGGCTGCCGCGGCGGCTGTTGAGGTAGCGGGTGGTAGTCCAGAACAAAGCAGTCAAGCATTGGCAATTGCTCTTAGTAACTTGTTAGGCTTGGTATGTGACCCGATTGCCGGTTTGGTAGAAATCCCTTGTGTTAAAAGAAATGCGATTGGAGCTGGAAACGCGTTAATTGCAGCTGATATGGCACTCGCTGGTTGTACGAGTATGATTCCGGCCGATGAATGTATTTCTGCTCTTGATAAGGTTGGCCGGTCAATGTCAGTTGATTTACGGGAAACAGGCCTCGGTGGACTGGCTGGAACCCCAACTGGACAGGCGATTAAGACGAAAATCTTCGGCAAGGAAATTTGATCTTTTTGGAATTATTCTAAAATTACTTGCAAATTAGCATAAAAAGATTATACTAAGAGTTATAGTTAAGAATGATTCTAATTTAAGGAGAGGATATACATGAACTTTGTAGGACATGAAATTGAAGATTTTAAGGTAAATGCTTATCATGACGGTGAAACAACCGAAGTATCCAAGAAGGATGTTTTAGGTAAGTGGAGTATTTTCTTCTTCTACCCAGCTGACTTCTCATTTGTTTGTCCAACTGAATTGGAAGCTTTGCAAGATAAGCACGAAGACTTCAAGAAAGCAAACGCTGAGATTTACTCTGTTTCTGAGGATACCGAATTTGTCCACAAAGCATGGGCTCAGGCTTCTGACAAGATTGGCAAGATCAAATATCCAATGCTTGCTGACCCAGCTGGTAAGTTAGCTCGGATGTTCGATGTTCTTGACGAAGACGCTGGTCAAGCATACCGGGGAGTCTTCATTGTTGATCCTGATGGTATTATCCAATCCTACACAATTAACAACATGGGAATTGGTCGGAGTGCTGATGAGATCTTACGGACGCTCCAAGCTGCCCAATTTGTTCGTGAACATGGTGACCGGGTCTGCCCAGCAAACTGGAAGCCAGGCCAAGATTCAATTAAGCCAAGTCTTGATCTAGTTGGTAAGCTTTAATTTGGTGAGCTAAATGGCAGAACAACATTTATATGATTTAATCATCGTTGGTGCTGGACCAGCGGGATTATCTGCTGGTTTATATGCTGGACGTGCAACCCTGGATACATTGATTTTAGAAGGAGATACTGTCGGCGGTCAGGTAACAACGACCTCGGTGGTTTATAATTATCCAGCTGTCGAAAAAGTCGACGGTACCCAATTGATGAACCAGATGCAAAGCCAGGTCGCTAGCTTTGGGGTTGAAATTCAACATGATGCGGTTGAAAAGTTTGATCTTACTGGTGAAGTTAAGACATTGATTGGCAAGAGTGGTCAAAAATATACTGCCCGAAGCGTAATTATTGCGACTGGTGCTAACCCTAAAAAAGTTGGTTTTCCCGGTGAAAATGAATTCCGTGGACGGGGAATTGCTTATTGCTCAACTTGTGATGGCGAACTTTTTACCGGTCTTCAAGTCTTTGTCGTTGGTGGCGGATATGCGGCCGCTGAAGAAGCTGACTATTTGAGCCGCTTTGCCAAGCACGTTACTGTTTTAGTTCGTGGCGATCATTTTGCATGTCCTGTATTGACGGCTAAGCGTGCCTTGGATAATCCTAAAGTTAGTGTGGAATACAATACTGAGGTAAAGGAAGTTAGTGGGGATGATTACCTTACTACTGCTACCTTGGTTAATAATAAGACTGGCGAAGAGACGGTTTACCATGTCGATGATGGTGACCAGACATTTGGGATGTTCATTTATATTGGTACGCAACCAACAACGAAAGCATTAGCTAATATCCTTGATTTGGATGATCGGGGCTATATCATGACGGATGAAAATGGTAAGACAAACATCGATGGCGTTTACGCTGCTGGGGATGTTATCCATAAAAATCTTCGTCAGATCGTGACAGCTGCATCCGATGGGGCGGTTGCTTCTACTGCTGCAGAACGATACATTATTTTGCAAAAGGAAAAGCAAGGTATCCCAATTCATGCAGAAACTAATAAAAAGCCTGCTAAGACTGTGGGGCAGACGAGCGAACTTAGTCAACAAGAAAACACTACGTCGCATGAAGGAAACTGGTTGCCAGCTGAGATTGACCAACAATTGCAGCCAATCTTTGCCCGTTTGACTAAGGATATTAAACTCCAAGTGTTAACCAATGGGACAGAGCTTAGCAATCAGTTAGTTAGCTTTGTTGAAGAATTTGCTTCACTTGATAAGCACCTGCAGATGGAGACTAAACCGGCGCCAGCGGACGTAAAGTACTTACCACAATTGCGCTTGCTTGATGCGGATGGTAATGATACTGGCTTACATTATGCGGGGATTCCAACTGGTCACGAATTAAACTCCTTAGTTCTAGGTGTCTACAACGTTGCCGGTCCTGGACAAACAATTGCACCAGAAATGGTAGAACGAATTAAGAAACTTGCGCCGACTAAGATTCGGATTGGCGTTTCCTTAACTTGTCATTTCTGTCCTGATGTTGTTGCGGCTTGTCAACGGATGGCTTCTCTCAACACGGGAATTACTGCTACAATGATTGATCTGCAACACTTCCCAGAATTACGGAAAGAAAAGAAGATCATGAGTGTTCCAGCGACGATGATTGATGATGACCCAGTTATTTTTGGAAGTCAATCATTGGAAGAACTAGTTACGGCAGTTGAAAAACATCATCAAAATTAAGATAAACGAGGATTTGAAGAAGTAAAACTCTTTGATCCTCGTTTTTATGTGCGCCCGGCATGGGTATTAGCTAGGCGGTGAGAGTCCGCTATGGGC
>OLOI01002178.1_pt1 | contig 14750 bp, 14 predicted proteins | sample 1672131 | NCBI WGS metagenome assembly OLOI01 (sample SAMEA3136651, study PRJEB25190) | human gut metagenome | reverse complement strand
GCGCTGACGATGGTCAGCTTTACCATTTCAACCTTATTGACACCCCGGGTCATGTTGACTTCACGTACGAGGTCTCCCGCTCCCTTGCTGCTTGCGAGGGCGCAGTGCTTGTGGTGGACGCTACTCAGGGTATTGAAGCCCAGACAGTCGCAAATGCGATGATGGCTATGAATGCGAACCTCGAAATTGTTCCTCTTATCAATAAGATTGATCTTCCTGCGGCGGAACCCGAGCGCGTTCGTGCAGAAATCGAAGATGGACTTGCTATTTCGGCGGACGATGCGGTGTTGGCCAGTGGTAAAACGGGAGTAGGTGTTCACGATTTGCTCGAGTCCATCGTGTATAACGTTCCTCATCCCGTAGGCGATCCCGATGCGCCTCTTTCCGCTTTAATCTTCGACTCGTATTTCGATGCGTATCGTGGTGTTGTGGCTTTGGTTCGCATCATCGATGGCTCCATGAAGAAGGGGCAAAACATTCGTATGATGGCTACTGATACCCGTGCATTGGTTGAAGAGGTTGGCGTTCGTCGCCCCACTGAAATTCCTTGCGATGAACTTGGCGTGGGCGAAGTCGGCTATTTGGTGACGGGCTTGAAGGATCCGTCAAAGGTAAAAGTTGGCGATACGGTCACTTTGGTTGATGGTGGTTGCGATGAGCCTCTTCCTGGCTATCGTGATGTCAAGCCTATGGTCTATACCGGTTTATTTCCTATTGAGGCCGATCAATACGAAGAGTTGAAGGATGCGTTGGCAAAGCTCTCTTTGAATGACCCTGCTCTCGTATATGAAGCGGAAAACAGCCATGCGCTTGGTTTCGGCTTTCGTGTGGGTTTTTTGGGACTGCTCCACATGGAAGTTGTGAAGGAGCGCTTGGAGCGCGAATTCGGGCTTGACCTTTTGGCTACGGCGCCGTCTGTTGAGTACCATGTCTTCAAGACGGATGGCGAGATGCTTTCCCTGCACTCGCCCCAAGATATGCCAGATGCAAGCGAGATTGATCATATCGAAGAACCTTACTTGAAGTCTAAGATCCTTATTCCGCCCGATTATGTTGGTGCGGTAATGGAGCTTACTGTTGCTCGCCGTGGCGAGTTCAAAACAATGAATTACTTGAATACCAACACGGTTGAAATGCTGTGGGAAATGCCTCTCTCCGAGCTCATCATGGACTATTTCGATCAGCTCAAGAGCCGCACCAAAGGCTATGCTTCGCTTGACTACGATTTTGATACCTACAAGCCTTCAAAATTGGTCAAGCTTGATATCCTTCTTTCCGGAAAACCTATTGATGCACTTTCGTTTATTGTCCATACCGACAAGGCTTACGATCGTGGTCGCATTCTTACGGAAAAGCTGAAGGAGATTATTCCCCGTCAAATGTTCGAAGTGCCTATCCAAGCGGCGGTTGGATCTCGTGTGCTTTCTCGTCAAACCGTTCGTGCGATGCGCAAGGACGTTTTAGCTAAGTGCTATGGCGGCGATATCTCGCGTAAGCGCAAGCTCCTCGAAAAGCAGAAGAAGGGCAAGAAGCGCATGAAGAACATCGGCAACGTCGAGGTTCCCCAGGAAGCATTCATGGCTATCCTCAAGGTCGATGAATAGGGGTGCAGCATGGCTTTTGGTCGTAACAAAGAAGAATACGATTGGCTGAATGATCCTTTTGACGAGAAAAAGGCTGCTCGCGATCGCGAGCAGGCACGTATGTCTGGCGGCACCAAAGCTGCACTGGGCTGCGGCTGCTTGCTTGTCGTTATCGTTTTTATAGCAATGCTGATATTCGCTTTCGTTCAATTTGTCTCAATTGCTTCTGTGTAAGGATTGGCATGACACAAAATATGTTCACCGATCGCAGGGTGATCCTTGCGCCTATGGCTGGCGTTGGCGACGAGGTGTTTCGCCAGCTGTGTATTGAGCAGGGCGCTCAGCTTACCTATACGGAAATGGTTTCAGCTAAGGCGTTGAGCTATGCCAATGAAAAGACGGCCCACTTGCTTGATTTGGCTCCAAACGAAGATAAAGTCTCGGTTCAGCTTTTTGGGCATGAGCCCGCCACAATGGCCGAGCAGGCTAAATGGGTGGAAGATTCTCTCGGAAGCCGCTTGTTTGCCATAGACATCAATATGGGCTGTCCCGCCCGAAAGATTGCAGGTAAGGGCGATGGATCCGCGTTGATGCGCGATCCTCTGCTTGCGTCACGAATCATCGGGGCGGTTTCAAATGCTATTAGTTGCCCCCTTACGGTCAAGTTCCGTCGCGGGTATGAAGAGGGCAATGAAACCGCTGTGGAATTTGCCCGCATGGCAGAAGAATCGGGTGCAGCTGCTATTGCGGTGCATGGTCGTTATGCCCAGCAGTTCTATCGCGGTAAAGCCGATTGGGACATTGTTGCCCGTGTTAAGCGGTCGGTGTCTATTCCTGTTATCGGAAATGGCGACGTGGTAGATGGCGATAGCGCCATTGCCCTTCTAGGGGCAACTGGTTCCGACGCTATTATGGTAGGGCGAGGAGCTCAGGGGAATCCATGGGTCTTTCGCGACATCGCTTCAAAACTCGCTGGCGGTCCTGGCTATGCCGGCCCTACACCTGCTGAAAAAATGGCCCTTGCAACTCGTCATGCTAAGTTGCTGTCCGAACGCTCCGGCAAGAATATCGTGCGTATGCGTAAGCACGCCATGTGGTATGTGGCGGGGATGAAAGACGCTGCCGCAGTGCGTAGGCAGATCAACGATGCGGTAACTTACGATGACTTTGCTTCGATTTTCGAAGAGGCTCGTCGTCATACCGAAGAAGAAGGGTAATGGCGATGGATTGGGATCCGTACCGTGCTCTCTACGTGCACGTTCCTTTTTGTAAGCGCAGATGCGCTTATTGCGACTTCGAAACATGCGCTGTCCCTCCAGACAGTCCGCGGCTCAACAGCTATGTTGAAGGGATGATCGCCGCTATTCGCAGCGCCTCACGCTCTGAGCAGCTTGGAGCTATTGAAACGGTGTATTTTGGCGGCGGAACGCCAACCTATTTGGGCAACAAACGCCTCTCCTCATTGTTATATACTCTTTCGCTTTCGATGCATCTTACGCCCGAAGTCGAATGCACCATCGAGGCTAACCCAGACAGCCTTAGCGAATCCATGGTGAAGGATATGTTCGCCTTGGGTGCAACCCGCATATCTATTGGCGTTCAGAGTTTCGATGACGGGCTTCTTTCGTTTCTGGGCCGCGTCCATTCATCCAGTCAGGCAAAGCGGGCTGTAGAGCTTGCTCAAATCCGGTTTGATAATGTTAGCATCGACCTTATGTGCGGTTTACCTGGTCAAACAGAAGATGGGTTCCGAAAGGATTTGGAGCTTGCTCTTCAGCTTGGCGTTAAACATGTGAGCGTATACCCTCTAATGGTCGAAGAGGGAACACCGCTCTTCTGGCGCGTAGAAAAAGGGATTGTTCGCATTGATGAAGACCTGGGGGCTGATCTTATGCAGGTTGCCGCTGAGGTGCTGGGTGATGCGGGTATGCATAGGTATGAAGTTGCTAGCTACGCATTTGACGGTTTCGAGTCGCGCCACAACACTGCTTACTGGACCGGAAAGCCTTATCTTGGACTTGGTGAGGGCGCGGTTTCGATGCGTCAAAACGCTCTTGAACGAGAACGCCTTAAGGATGGTTTGGTGGTGGAATCTCTCGATCCTTTCGAAATGGCTGCTGAAGATCTGATGTTGGGGATGCGTATGAGCCGAGGAGTATCCGATTCGATGCTTGAAGATGCGTCTTTGCTTCTTCCTGATGCTCCCCTTGCTTTTTGTGGTCTAGAATCTGATGGCTTGGTTGAGCATTGCGGCTCACGATGGATTCCCACTGAAAAAGGATGGTTGTTCGGCAATCTCTTATATGGAAGGCTCCTTGATCTTGCTCCGTAACGGTTGGGATACGCAGGTTGTTTCAGCATACTTAGCGTGTGGGAATGACGTATCTTTAGGTTGTCGTTAGCACTCTAGTTGCTTCGCTGCTAAAATGCTTTCACATTGGTGAGGAAAATCATTGCTAAGGAGGCAAGCGATGCTATCAGATAGGCGCCAGATTGTGCTTCGGGCGCTCATCGAAGAATACATTGCTCGTGCGCTTCCTGTAGGGTCGCGTACGCTAGTTGAGCGCTATAACCTGGGAATCAGCTCTGCTACGGTGCGAAATGAACTCTCGCTTCTTGAGGAAATGGGTTATCTGGCCCAGCCGCATACTTCTGCGGGACGTATTCCCACTGATTTCGGTTATCGGGCATTTGTCGATGAGCTTCTTTCTGAAAGCGATCCCGATAATGGGGAAGATGCCCTTGCTCGTGAGTTGCGCGAAAGCGCGAGTGATTTAGACGATCTAATGGATCGAACTTCTCAGGCGCTCGCTCGCTTTACCGATTGCATGACGCTTCTTGTGCCTCCGCGGATTCTTTCGGTGGATATTCGTTTGGTGAATCTGGTTTTGCTGACGCCTCAACATCTATTAATCGTGATCGTTACCGAGGATGGTCAGGTTTTCGATAGGCAGATGGATCTGCCTCGTGACTACTCTCAAGACGAAATTGGCAAAACGCAAGAAGCACTCAACAACATTTTGGTCGGAACGTCTTTGTCTTCGACGTCGGGTGAACTGCCGCTTGGCGCTAGTGGGGTTCATGACGATTTGTTCAGAATGGTTATGGCTGAGATCTTGGCTTGCCTGAAAGATCAGAACGCCATAAAGGCCCACCCGTTGGGCATTTCCCATCTTCTGGGCAAGCCTGAATTCAGTGATTCTTCTTGTCTTATGCCCGTCCTCGAAGAGCTCGAAGGTGATACGATGCTTCTTCGTGTGTTCAATGATGCGGCTGCCTCTGAAGAGCCCGTTGTCCGCATTGGACACGAAAATGATTCCGAAGCGCTTTCGAGTGTTTCGCTCATTGCCAACCGTTTCGGCGAGGCTGAGCACAGCGGTCTTATATTGATCGTGGGTCCCACACGGATGGATTATTCGCAGGTACTCAAAGCTGTTCGCGCAGCCCGTAACGTTTTGAAAGATTTGTAATCCCGAAAAGGAGATTCGCAACTTATGGCCAACGATTTATACGAGGTGCTTGGCGTTGACAAGACGGCAAGCGACGATGAGATCAAGAAAGCTTTCCGAAAGAAGGCCCGCCAGCTTCATCCTGATGTGAACAAGGACCCCGATGCTGAGGATCGCTTCAAAGAACTTAATGAGGCTTATGATGTTCTGAGCGATCCTAATAAACGAGCTCAATATGATCGTTTTGGTACTATTCCTGGCGCTTCCGGCGGTGGCGGATCCCAATACGTTGATCTCGAAGATTTGTTTGGCGGCGGTTTCGGCGGTATGGGTGACCTCTTCAGCTCATTTTTCGGCGGCGGGGGAGCTCGCGCCAATGTGCGAAAAGAAGGCCGCGATATGGGCGTAGGGTTGCGCATCACGCTTGAAGAGGCAGCATCGGGCGTAAAGAAGGAAATCGTATACGATCGCCTTGCTCCGTGTCCCGATTGCGAAGGTTCGGGGTTATCTGAAGGCGGAAGCGAAGTTACCTGTCCTGATTGCAATGGCCAGGGTCGCGTCGTCACCGTTCAGCATACATTCCTAGGCGATATGCAGTCTGCATCTACCTGTCCTCGATGCTCAGGCTCAGGCAAGATTATCGAAAATCCGTGCCCCGAATGCGAGGGGCAGGGACGTGTTCCCGATCGTCAGCGCATATCTGTTGATATCCCCGTAGGCATTCGCGATGGCCAACAGCTTCGTTTGTCGGGTTATGGTGAAGCTGGTATTCGTGGTGCAGAAGCGGGAGACCTTATCGTTACTTGCCGCATCGAAGAGCATGAGTTCTTCGAACGCCAGGGTGATGATCTGCACTGCTCTGCGGCGATCAGCATGGTTCAAGCGGCGCTTGGTGCCAAGATCGAGCTTGATGGCATCTTCGAGAATGAAAAGGTCTCTGTTACTATTCCCGAAGGATGCCAGTATGGCCAGGTTGTGCGCGTTAAGGGTGCTGGCATGCCCAAGTTCCGTAGCGAATCGCGTGGTGACTTGCATGTTCATGTTGAGGTTAAGATTCCTACGCGTGTTTCCAAGGGCGAACGGGCTATTCTGGAGCGTTTGGCTGACGAAATGGGAGAGAACGTCTCCGAACAGCGTAGCCCTCTTCAGAAACTTCGAGACGCTTTCAACAATTAATCGGGAGAGATATGTCGCTTCCTCATTTCTTCTTACGTGAACAGGTGCTGGCATTTGAGTCGGCGCCTGTTTTTGCACTTCATCTTGATGCTGATGACATGAAGCATGCAAAAGTCGTGCGCCTTGCTGTAGGTGAGCATATAGCCGTCGTGGATGCCGTCTCTGATTATTTTGAATGCGAGGTTGTTTCTTTCGAGGGTGATGAGCTTTCCGTATCCATTGCTCAGAAGCTTTCTTCGTGCGCGCGTCCTGAGGTTGTTCTAGTTCAGGGCCTGGCCAAGGGCGAGAAGATGGACACTATTGTTAGGCATGCAACCGAAGTTGGTATCGCTGAGTTTGTTCCCATGACTACTTCGCGCAGCGTTGTGAAGCTTGATGCGAAGAAGTCAAAAGCCCGGTTTGAAAGATGGGCTTCTATCGCCAAGAGTGCTGCGATGCAGAGTGGGCGTTCCTCCAAGCCCGTCGTTCACGCGCCCTGTTCTGTCGCAGGGGCGGTTGATATCGCCAAAGATTGCGATGCTGTGCTGATTTGCTGGGAGGAGGCTGAGCTGTCCAATACTTTGGCTAAGGCTGTGTCGTGCTGCATTGCGGCTACCGGGAAAGATCCTCGCAGCCTGCGTATTGCTTTGGTGGTGGGCCCGGAGGGCGGTCTAACCGCCCAAGAGGTTGATCTTTTTCTTGCATTGCCTTATGCGTATTCGATCAGTTTGGGCCCAAGTATTCTTCGCACGGAAACGGCCGGGATCGTTGCTCCGGCTTTGGCGTTATATGAGCTTGAGGTGCGTTCATGAGGGTATCGGTAGTAAATCTTGGCTGCAAAGTAAATAGAGTTGAATCCGACACTATCGCCAAAGCTTATGAAAGCAGGGGTGCTCAACTGTGCTCGGTGCCGGATGCGGATATTGTTGTTGTGAACACCTGCACGGTAACCGAGGAAGCTGACAAAAAGACCCGTAAAAGCATCAGGCGCGTTCTTCGTCAAAATCCGACTGCGCAAGTTGTGGTTACCGGTTGTGCAGCTGCTATTGAACCCGAGTTTTATCGTGGCCTTGATTCCCGCATCTGCGTGGTGGATAAAATTGATTTGCTCGAAGAGGTGGGTGACGGCTCGGCTGCTTCTTCGGCAAATCTTATTCGTGTGGGAGAAGAATTCCCTACACGTGTTTCATTGAAGGTCCAGGATGGATGCAATCATTCGTGCACTTACTGTATCGTCCATGTTGCTCGGGGCAAGGCTTGGTCGCGTCCGATTTACGCTGTTTTGGAGGAAGCCTTGGCGTTGGCCGATGCGGGCGTCAAAGAGCTTGTCCTTACCGGAATCGATCTTGGATCCTATTGCTATACCGAAGGCGAGAAACGAATCCGCCTTGGCGCTCTGGTCCGCAGGATGCTTGATGAATTGAGCAGGGCTGGTCATGACGATGTCCGTTTGCGCGTTGGGTCCGTAGAACCAAGGTCGCTTGATCCTGAATTCGTGAAAGTCATGGCTGAGTCTGAGGGGCGCGTGTGCCGTCATTTACACTTGCCTTTGCAATCAGGCTCTGACAGAGTTCTACATGAGATGAATCGGCCTTATTCTGCCCATGAGTTCTTAGAGGTTGTTGCCATGCTGAAACGGCAAGTTGGCGATATTTCCCTTACCACAGACGTCATTGTGGGTTTTCCCGGAGAAACAGAGCAAGATTTTGCCGATACCTGCACGCTGGTGCGCGAGGTTGGCTTCACGAAGATTCATGTATTTCGGTATTCTCGCCGAGAGGGTACGCCAGCGGCAAGTCGCACCGATCAGATTCCAGCTGAAACAAAAGAACGTCGTGCGCATGAATTAAGTGTTTTGGGCGATCGGTTGCGTATTCAATACGCCCAGCGCCGTATCGGCTCCCATGAGCTTGTTGCTGTCGAACAAGAAGGGTGGGGCATGACGGAATCGTATTATAAGGTTCGTGTGGATGGATTCCCCCAGGGTGCTTTGGTCGATGTATGCTTAACGGGCGTTGACGATGCTGCTATTATGAGGGCATGACTGATCTAGAGAACATCACACTCGTCATCCCATCCCCAATTGAGCCCTCTGCATTATTGGGACCCCAAGACGAGTTTCTTCACCTAATCGAAGACTCCACTGCTGCGAGAATTTCCTTGCATGAGAATTCGCTTCGCATTCAGGGCAACGCTCTTGAGGTGCAATCGCTTACCACGCTTTTTGCGGGTCTGATAAAAACGCTTGAGGCGGGCGAGGCTCTTACGGCCGACGAGGTAAAGCGCTCTTTGAATCTCATGAGGGCCGGCGAATTGGCACCGCCTCCAATGAAGAACGATGTGATTCTTTCTTATCGCGGTCGGGCGATTCGTCCTAAAACACCCACGCAGAAACAATACGTGGATGCCATCCGAAAGAACACGGTCACGTTTGGCATTGGTCCAGCGGGTACTGGCAAAACATACCTTGCTATGGCTATGGCGGTAGCAGCTTTCAACAACAAACAAGTTAGTCGCATTGTCCTCACGCGACCAGTTGTCGAGGCTGGTGAGAACCTCGGTTTTCTTCCCGGTTCTCTTACCGAGAAAATCGACCCTTACATCCGTCCTTTGTATGATGCACTGTTCGAGATGATGGAACCCGGTCGTGCGAACAAGTACCTTGCTGACGGAACCATTGAAATTGCTCCCCTGGCGTTTATGCGGGGCCGTACGCTCAATGATGCATTCATTGTTCTTGACGAAGCTCAGAACACTACTCCTGGGCAAATGAAGATGTTCCTTACTCGTTTGGGCATAGGCTCGAAAATGGTTATTACCGGCGACATTACTCAGCCTGATCTTCCTAAGGGCATATCAGGCTTAAAGACTGTGCGTCAGGTTCTTGATGGTTTGGAAGATATAGCTTTTTGCGAGTTCAAGAATGCCGATGTCGTGCGCCATTCTCTGGTTGCGAGGATTGTTGCTGCCTATGCGCGCGCCGAAGAGATGAATCTCCGTCTGTAAAGAGGTTGCCAATGCAAGTCAATGTACTTATTGAGCATGGGGAAGAGCTCGTTGGTGGCTTTCCTATTGAAGAGCTGTGCACGTTTGTTATGAAAAAGATGAACTTGCCAGAGTGCACCGATGTTACCGTTACGTTCGTTTCCAACGAACGTATCCTTGAGCTCAATCGTGAGTATCGAGGAATCGATCGTCCAACCGATGTCTTGTCGTTTGAGTGCGACAATGTTCCATTCGAGGATGAGGTTCTGGATGACGTTGAAGAATTTGAATTGGGCGATACCATCATTGCTACAGATGTAGCTCTTGCCCAAACCGAAGAATACGGAACCACGCTAGAAGAGGAAGTGACGATCCTCACCATCCATAGCTTGCTGCATCTTTGCGGATACGATCATATCGAGGATGATGATTACGAGATAATGCATGCTCTGGAAGAAAAGCTGATGCGTGAATGGAATGAGAGCCGCGCATGACGCGTGAAGGCTTTTCTCTTTTTGCCGCGTTCCGTTGTGCGGGGCGCGGAATAATCGACACAGCTCACGAGCGCAATTTTCATATTGAATTTGCTTGCATGCTGCTCTGCATTGCTCTCGGTTTTGGTTTTGGTATTAACCCTTATGAGTGGCTTGTCATTGTAGTTTGCTTTGGCTTGGTTTTGGGCGGCGAGTGTTTAAACTCATCGATTGAAGCAATAGTTGATTTGGCAAGCCCTGAGTATCATGAGCTTGCTCGTAAATCAAAAGACGCCGCCGCTGGCGGTGTGCTGCTGTTTTCTTTGGCCTCATTGGTTGTTGGCCTGATTATTTTTGCGCCGCGAATTCTTTGCCTGCTTGGCCTGATGTAGGGCGCGTTTGTAAAGGAATTATATGGAAATCAATCAAAGCACTATCGATCCAAAGACGTTTAGGTCGGGATTTGTGACTCTTGTTGGTCGGCCAAGTTCGGGTAAATCAACTTTGCTCAATGCTCTTATGGGAAAAAAACTTGCCATTGCGTCGCCCACGGCCCAAACAACGCGCCATCGTTTCCGTGCTGTTCATACTACCGAAGATCACCAGATGGTTATTGTTGACACTCCGGGTGTGCATAAACCCCATGATGCCCTCGGGGAAGAGCTGAATACCACGGCACTAAAGTCACTTGACGGCATAGATGTTGCAGCATTCTTGCTGGATGCATCGGCTCCCTTTGGCCGCGGTGACGAATGGGTCATTTCCGAGCTTTCCAAGAACAGGGTTCCGAAGATTCTTGTTCTTTCAAAAATCGACCTGGTGAATGATGAGCTTCTCGACGAACAGCGTCATAAGGCGGTTTCTTTAGGTGATTGGGATGAAGTTGTAGAGGTTTCGTCACTTACAGGTGCTGGTATCGACGATTTCATTGAAGCTGTTGTTCGTCGCTTGCCCACTGGCCCACTTTGGTTTCCTGCAGACATGGAAACCGATCAGCCTCTCGAAGTTATCATTGCCGAATTCATTCGTGAGAAGATCCTGCTTACCGCGCATGATGAAGTGCCTCATGCTGTTGGCGTGGTTGTTGATGCCATGGAATACAATCGACGAAAGAATCTACAGAAGATTTATGCCACTGTCTATGTGGAGCGTGATAGCCAGAAAGGCATCATAATCGGCAAGGGCGGGCATGCTATCAAGGAAGTTGGCACCCAGGCGCGCGAGGACCTCGAAACCCTTCTGGGCAAAAAGGTATTTCTCGATCTCAATGTTAAAGTTCGTAAAAACTGGAGGCGGGATCTAAACCAGATTCGTCGTTTTGGCTATGGTGAGGGTGCATAGGATCAATGGCTTCGCGTTCATATAGCGTGAGGGCTTTGGTGCTTCGTCGCACGAAGCTGGGGGAGAGCGATGTGATTTGCACTTTGCTCTCATGTGATGGATCGCAAATACGAGCGGTCGCGAAGGGGGCTCGAAAGCCCTCTTCTTCTTTCGCCTCCCGCTTAGAGGTTTATTCTGTTTGCGATTTGCTTCTCTGCCAAGGGAAAACTCTCGACATCGTCAAAGAGGCGCGCCTACTGGAGGGAAATGAGCATCTTCGTAGGGACTATGCCTTGATGGAGGCAGCTTCGCCTATGGTTGAAATTCTTGACAAAACTACTCAAGTAGGGTTGGAAGATGAACGCTTGTTTCCTATGACATGTGTTGCGCTGAAGGCATTAAAGGCTGCCAATTTGGAAAACGCTGTTGCATCCCCTGAGTGTTATACGGCTGGTTATCTGCTTAAAACGCTTGCTGTTTTGGGCTTTCGTCCTCGTTTTGATACCTGTGTTGAGTGCGGAAATTCAATTTCACCAGAAAGGCTTCCCTCTCGTGCGCCCTTTTCGCTTGTTGATGGTGGTATGGTTTGTCCGTCTTGCAGTTATGCGAGCGAAACAATTACCCTTTCTCGCGATACCGTGCTGTGGGCTCAGGCTTTGCTGTTCAGCACTTTCGAGGAGATTTCTCATTTTGAAGTAGAAGTTGACGAACGTTTGCGCGTTATGCGATTCCTTCAGCTGTGGATTCGCCAACATTTGGGTATTTCATTGAAATCTCTGGACTATTTAATATCGTTTAGATAGCTCCATCAATTTTAAACGCTCTCTTTTTCAGACTGGCATTAGCCATGTTGGTTACTCCTTGGCGCTATTACGCTACACTGGGTTTTATGAACTTGTTCACTGTGAATGATCTGCTGCAATGTTGAGGGATATTGCAGTAAGTCCTTCAGGCATGGGGATGCCTGAAGGAGGAAAGAGGGGTGTATTATGGCTGCTCCCGCAACCGAACATGTACGTAACATTGTGCTGGTAGGCCAAGATGGTGCCGGCAAAACATCACTTGCCGAAGCAATGCTGCACGTTTCTGGGAAAACTCCGCGCATGGGAACAACTCATGATGGCAAGTCATACCTCGACTATGACGAAGAGGAGATTCGTCGTCATTTCACCTTAGGCACGTCAATTGCGCCCATTCCTTACAAGGATTACAAGATCAATTTGCTTGATACCTCGGGTCAGCCTGATTTTCTTGGAGATACGCTTGCAACTATGCAGGCGGCAGAGATGGCCATGTTCGTTGTCGATGCCGTTGACGGTCCTCAGGTTATGACCACGCGTTTGTGGCATGAGGCTGAAACTATGAGGTTATGCCGCTGCGTTTTCATCAATCACATCGACCGTGAGCATGCCAATTTTGATGTAGCAATGGCCACTCTCCATGCTCGCTTTGGCTCTCGTTTGGGCGCAGTAACTATACCTATGGGCGTTGATAAAGACTTCAAGGGCGTGATCGACGTTCTTCGTATGAAAGCTCGTTACTTTGAGGGAGAAGACGAACGCGTCGAGGAGATTCCTGAGGATTATCTTGATGTTGCCCAAGTTGCTCGCGATAAGTTGTGCGATTTAGTCGCGGAAGCTGACGAAGACTTGATGATGAAATATCTTGATGGCGAAGAGCAGTTAACCCAAGAAGAACTTGAGCAGCTGCTTGATAAAGCGATTGCGCAAGAGATTTTTATACCCGTCTTCGTCGGCTCTACGATTATCAAGCAGGGCATCAAAGGTCTAATGGAGGATATTGCAAGCTATTTTCCCCATCCTCGTGCACACGGGCCCTTCTATTTGGCTAATGGTGAAGAGCTCTATGTCGACGAAACGGGCGAACCTGCTGGGTTCGTTTTCAAGACGCTCTCCGATCCGTATGTTGGCCGCATGAGCTTTATCAAGGTGCTTTCCGGATACCTTGAGCCTGGAATGGAGCTTACGAACGCGCGTAGTAAGAAGAAAGAACGTCTTTCTCATCTTTACGTGATGATGGGCAAGGAGCCTATGGATGTTAAGAGCGCCAAAGCCGGCGATATCATTGTGGTCCCCAAGATGAATGAGACGAAAACCGGTGATACGCTCTCGCTTTCTGGCGATATCGAGGTTGATCCGCTGCCAAGTCCCGTTCCGCTTTACCCCATCGCCCTTGAAGCTGAAAACAAGAAGGATGAGGATAAGCTGGGAACATTCCTTTCCAAGCAAGCGGAAATTGATCCAACCCTGCGTTTGGTTCGATACGAAGAAACTCATCAACAAGTTGTATTTACGATGGGCGACATGCATGTAGATGTGCTGTTGAACAAGTTAAAGAATCAGGCGAAGATCGAAGCGCATCTTGTTCCTGTTCGAATTCCTTATCGCGAGACAATTAAAAAACCGCAGAAGCAGAGGGTCGTCATAAGAAACAGACTGGCGGCTCTGGACAGTTTGGCGATTGTTGGCTTCGTCTTTCTCCTAACCCAGGTGAAGGTTACGCATTTGAGAGTGAAGTGGTTGGCGGCAGAATTCCGAAGAATCTCATTCCGGCTGTGGACAAAGGTGTTCAGGAAGCCATGGCGGAGGGCTTCCTGGCTGGCTATCCCATGGTTGATATCAAATGCGTAGTGTTCGATGGTTCCTACCATGCGGTAGATTCCAACGAGATGGCTTTCAAGACCGCTGCTCGACTTGCATTCAGGGCTGCCTGTCAGCAAGCCGACCCCATAATTTTGGAGCCTATGGCAGATATGGATATCACTGTTGGCGAGGCGTATGCAGGCGCTGTTATGGGTGATATCTCTACACGTCGAGGTCGAATTGTTGGTACCGATTCCAACGACGAGGGTGAAACCATAATTGTTGTTCGGGTTCCGTATGCTGAAGTCCTCTCGTATACGAAGGATTTGCGAGCCCTTTCTCGTGGTAGCGGAACTTATTCTGTGCGTCTTAATGGATATGAGCCAGCTCCTTACGATGTCCAGAAGAAGCTTGTCGAACTATATGAAGCATCCCGGAAGTAGCCAGTCTTGCTTTCTGAAGGCTAAATTTCCTTATTTTCGCCTGCACTTCTTAATTAACGTTGATTGTTCGATGTGAGCCGAAATACTGTTTGGTCTTGATATGAAACCCTAGGGTATTTTCGCCCTGGGGTTTCATAAGCTTTAGCATTGGGGGATTCTTGTCGTAGGCTCATGGAAGAGGATTGTGAGATGTGTCTTGGTGGTGCTTTGAGGCGTAAGTTTGATGTTGTTGGCAAATGGGCCCTTTTGCGCCGCTGAAGGCGAACTTTTTTGGAGCTCTTCGACGTTGCAGCCATGACCGACAATGCCCTTCTCTGGGCATGAATCGAGCTGATTGGCTTTGCTCTCTGGGGCGTTGCGACGGCAATTCCGTTAATTTCTTCACTGAATGTCGTTGATTAATTAGTGGCATTTTGACTATCTTCACATGTCGAACACAACCTCAGAAAGCTGTTGAGCCTGAAAAGACGCTCGCTTATACTAGATAAGCTGCATTTTGCAGTAAGTAGGCTTCACGCCTAGCTCGCATGCGCCACCCGCTTGCTTGCTCGGCATGGAGGGAATTAGATGTAGAAAGGTGGACAGATGCCTAACAAGCTTAGCATCTCCAAAGAACGCACTGCAGAGCTCATGGCTGAGTTCGGCAAGAACCCCCAGGACTCTGGTAGCGCAGAGGTACAGGTTGCTATCCTGTCTGAGCGCATCAAGAACCTGACCGAGCACCTGAAGGAACACCCCA
>OLOI01002175.1_pt1 | contig 14759 bp, 8 predicted proteins | sample 1672131 | NCBI WGS metagenome assembly OLOI01 (sample SAMEA3136651, study PRJEB25190) | human gut metagenome | reverse complement strand
CCAAGGGGCGCTGCCCCTTGACCCCGCCAAAGGGTCTTCGACCCTCTGGACTCCCTTTTTCGCGATTCAGTTGGTGATATTTTCATACTGCTTCCGCGTGTTTATTGGGGAACCCGAGGGGCGAATGAAACGGGACGAAGTTCCCCACATTGACCCCTTTTCGCGATTCCAAGCCGGCTTACGCCCCTCCCCGAAGTTTCTTTTTCAGCTTGCGGACGGTCATTTCCAGCAGGTACTGGAATTCCTTCGTTCTGCCGTATACCACCAGCACGACCGCGGCGAAAATCGCGGTGTAAATCAGCCCTTGGACGATGAACCAGAGGAAATTCGTCTGCGGCATCAGCTGGAAAATCCAGTAGGACACGGCGCTGACCCCCGCGACCACCACCCAGCGGACGATGTAATCCATGAAGTAGCGGCGCAGCTTCTTCTGCCAGTCCTCCTCAATGCCGTAGCGCATCAGCACATACGGCTCGAACCAGACGCACGTCAGCAGGCTGGAGATAATCGTGCCGCCGATGATGCCCGCCACGCCAAAGCGCCGCACCAGAATCAGCGATACAACAAGGTTGATGATGGCCTCCGCCAGCGCCTTGTAGCGGTCATACCAGAACAGCCCCAGCGCCTCGCGGAACTGCAGCCCCATCTGACGGAGGCCGCTGATGAAAAACTCCGCCATGATGATGACGACGACCGTCATCGAGAAAAGGTACTCTGCGCCGAAAATCATGCGGATGAAGAAGTTGATCAGCGTCACCAGTCCGCCGGAGAGGTAGCCGTAGAGCAGGAAAGCGGCGAAATCGAGGATGCGGAAGATTTCGTAGACGCGCTTTCTGCCCTCCAGCGCGTTCAGGTTGCCGATGCTGGCGGTGAATGCGCCCGTCACATGCCCCAGCAGGTTGTTGACGTTCATCAAAACGAGCTTGTAGTTGGAGTATATGCCGACCGTAGCCAGCCCGTCAAACGCGGACATAATCAGGTTATCCGTGCTGCGGACGATAACCGTCGCCAGCTTATGCAGGCTCAGCGCGCCGACGTTCTTGAAAATCGCCTTGCGCTCCTGCGGTTCGGGCAGCTCCTTGTACTGCTTGAGGTACGGGAACTCCCTGTCCGCGCGGATGGAGATGATAACGCTGGAAACCATCGGCACAAAAAGCTGGATAATCAGGTAGAGGATGAAGTTCCGCGTCGTTACCAGCACAACGATTTGCAGAATCAGGCGCACGATGCCGATGATTTGGTCAAGCGCCTTGCGGATATATGCCTTCTGGTACGCCTGATAGATGGCGTTCTTGTAGGACAGCAGGTATGACGTGACAGCTTGCAGGAGGTACAGCAGATAAATCAGCTGCAAATTCTCGATGCCTTCGCCGCCCTTCATCAGCCGCGGCAGGAACGGCATGAGCGCCAGCCCGATGCCCAGCACCGCCAGCGCAACAATGCGGTACAGCGTGCGATAGAGGTTCATCAGGCGCGCCAGCTGCTTCTCGTCGTTCTGCGCCGCCGGGCGGTACATGCTGAAAATCATTGCCGAGCCGATGCCCAATTCTGCCAGATTCAGCATTCCCAGCACATCGCCGAAGAGGCCGTTCACGCCGAGATATTCCTGCGACAGGTAGTGGACGAACACCATGCGTCCGCCGAAGGACAGCAGCATGTTCAGCAGCTGCCCCACCAGCCCGACAATCATATTGATGATGGAGTTTTTCTTTCTCATCCGTGCTCTTCCGGCGCTGACTGACCGGATGCCTCCTCTCCTGCGCTGACTGCAAGCGCGTGAGCCGTTTGCAATCGCCCCATTATAGCACGGTTACGATTGCCTTGCAACAAAAACGACTGTTATCATCGGTTTTGCGCGAAGTTTCGCACTTTGTTCACGCAATCCACACATTCTGTGATATATGCTTGTTTCTTTCTTGTCAATGTGTTATAATGGAATGCAATCCACCGTTTTTCGGCGGAAATTTCGCGGGGCTTCCCCGTACAAGGGAGATTTGGAGGACATGGGAAAGGTCAGCGCGTTTCTGAAGCGGAAGAACGTTCTGTTTTCCGCAAAACGCTACGGGATAGACGCAATGGGCGCCATGGCGCAGGGGCTGTTCGCCTCGCTGCTGATTGGCACAATCATCAAGACGCTCGGTCAGCAGCTGAACGTGCAGTTCCTAATTGACGCGGGCAACTTCGCCCAGCAGGTTGCGGGGCCGGCCATGGCGGTGTCCATCGGCGCGGCGCTCTCTGCCCCGCAATTGGTGCTGTACAGCCTGATTGCCGTCGGCATGGCGGCAAATAAGCTCGGCGGCGCGGGCGGCCCGCTGGCGGTCTACTTCATCACGATTGTCGCGTCCGAATGCGGCAAAATCGTCAGCAAGGAGACGAAGGTGGATATTCTCGTCACCCCGGCAGTCACGATTCTTGTCGGCGTTGGGCTGTCCGTGCTGTGCGCGCCCGCGATTGGCGCGGCTGCCAGCTCGGTCGGCGATTTCATCAAGTGGGCAACGAACCTTCAGCCGCTGCTGATGGGCATTCTGGTATCCGTCGTCGTCGGCATGGCGCTGACGCTGCCGATTTCCAGCGCGGCGATTTGCGCGGCGCTCTCGCTGACGGGGCTTGCGGGCGGCGCGGCGGTTGCGGGCTGCTGCGCGCAGATGGTCGGCTTCGCGGTCATGTCCTTCCGCGAGAACGGCGTGGGCGGCTTGGTCAGTCAGGGGCTGGGCACGTCAATGCTGCAAATGCCCAACATCATCCGCAACCCGCGCGTGTGGATTCCCCCGACGCTTGCTTCCGCCATCACCGGCCCGATTGCGACGTGCCTGTTCCACCTCGAAATGAACGGCCCGGCGGTTTCCAGCGGCATGGGCACTTGCGGTTTGGTCGGGCAGATTGGCGTTTACACCGGCTGGCTGAACGACATTGCCGCCGGCACGAAAGCCGCGATTCTGCCGATGGACTGGGTTGGGCTTATCCTGATTTGCTTCGTTCTCCCCGCCGTGCTGACGCTGCTGTTCGCCTTCTTCCTGCGCAAGTGGGGCTGGATCAAGGACGGCGACCTGAAGCTGCAATAACAAGGGAGAATGAAACGGGGCGAATGAAACGGGACGAATGAAACGGGACGAAGTCCCCCCTTGACCCTTTCGCGCGATTCAGTTGGTGACACTTTCAGGCTGCTTCCGCGTGTTTATGCAGGGATTTCGCTCCTGCGGGCGCGAGGAGGGGGCAATGGAAACAGACGAAGTCTGCGATCGTCCCCTCCACCCCTTCGCTCCCCTGCGGCACACAAGCAAATCCACATAGAAAAATCAAGCCACAAAACGCACCTCATCCAGCTAATGCAGCAGATGAGGTGCGTTTCTTTTACCAAAAAGTCAACACCGAAAAAGGGCGGCGCACCCGCAGGTACACCGCCCCTTGAAGCCTTGGATTACACCTTCTGGAAGGTGAACACCACTTCGCCGCCCGCTTCGGGAGCAATTTCTTCCACCGTCGTGTCGAACTCGTAGCCTTCCGGCACAATCAGCACATGCAGCACATAGGGGTACGCAGGCATGGTGAATTCCAGCACGCCATTCTCATCCACAGGCATGGGCGTGCACGTTTCATCCGTGCAGACGTTAATCATCGTGCCGGTCACAGGGTTGCCGTCTTGATCGACGCACTTAATCGTGTAGCTTGCCATCCCCTCCATCGGCAGCTGCGGCGCTTCCGCCACTTCATCCGTGGAAGGCAGGGTGCCATCGGCGTACTTCCAGCCGGGGACATTGATGCCATACTGCTGCAGCATGGCGACAAACGCATTGGCGTTGGGTTCATCAGCGATTGCAATGGCGGATGCTTCCACGTTTTCCGCGCCAGCCTTCACCACAAAATAGGTGGTATACGGATAGCCGCTCGCCTGATTGGTGTCAATCGGCTGATTCGGGATGACGTAGCCGTCCTCCGTCATGTAGTCCGTCAGCGCATAGTTTTCGGGGGCCGCTTCGCAGCCAAAGGCGTACATTTCCGGGTCGAGCCCCTTCGCCAGCGTCACCTTCACCGTCGCGCTTTCCGTGTTGTCAATCACATAATAGTTGGTCATGCCAAAGGTGGACATCAGCGCAAATTTCGGGTCGGTGAAGAAAACCTGCTTCACGTTGTCCCCCACAAAGGAGATGGTCGTCATCTTCGTGCCTTCCGGATAGACCGGGTTGTTCGCCAGCACAGCGGCGGCTTCTTCTCCGTCCACCACGCGCGCGTTGTCCAGCCAGATCATGTCCTCATTCGCGGCCTGAAAGGAATCCTTGATGTAAGACAGGGCAATTTCGTAAGTACCGTCCGCCGGGAATTCATAGCCGTAGGTCGCCCATTCCTTCACGCCGCCGAACGCCTTCGCCGTCTGTCCGTTGACAGACAGGTAGAACAGGTCGCAGCCGGCTTCGGTGGACGTCTTGTAGTCGAACGCGAACACATCGCCCGCCTTCGCTTCCACCGTAGTCAGCACGGAAGCGGAAGAAGTATCCTTGCCCGTGTTCGTGCTGACCAGAACCGTGCGGTCATCTTTTTCCGCAACCGCCATCGGCCAAGTGTATTCATCCGTAGAATTGGTGAAGGACAGCGGCGCCGCCGTGCCTTCCACATTCAGCGCGCGGTTCAGTTCCGCTTCATCCGTCGGCGGAATCGAGGGCTTTTCGCCCGGCAGGAACGCCAGCACATTCGTCTGCGTGTACTCATCGCCGAGGAAGAGGCCGAACAGGCGGACAAACGCGTCCGTAGAGGTCTGAGAACCCGTTGCGAGGAAAGCCACATTGCCGAAGCGGTCAACCACAATCGAGGTCGGGACGCCATTGAGCCCGAAACCCGCAAAGAGGTTGAACGTTTCATGCCCGACCGGGAACGTCAAGCCATGCGACGCCACATATTCCGTCAGCTTCGCATCGTCATCGTTTTCATCGATGCTCAGCGCAAAGACTTCCACCTTGTCCTTGTACTGCTCATAGGCTTCCTCCAGGAAGGGGAACTCCGATTCACACGGGCCGCACCACGTTGCCCAGAGGTTAATCAGCACCATTTCCTTCTCCTTCAAGGTTTCGGAGAGGGTATGGGACACGCCGTTAATGTCCGTAAAGGTAAAATCGGGCATGGGCGCGCCAAGCGCGTACACCAAGGCAGTTTCTTCCGCCAGTGCAGCGCAGCCGAGGCACATCGCCAGTGCCAGAACCAGTGCCAGCATCTTCTTCATGAGGATTGCTCCTTTCACGTTCTGCGGCTTCCACCGCAGTCTTACAAAAATTATAAAGCGAGAAATGCCTGATGTCAACCGAAAAAACTTCATAAATACAATTGGCGTGCGCAACGCCCCTTTTTCGGCTCCACCAGCAGCGAAAAAGCGCAAAATTGTTTGGTATTCCCATAACCAAAAAGCCCTGCCGCATTCACGACAGAGCCTTTTTGTGCCTTGATTACGCCTTGCCAGCGCAGCCCAGCACATCCACAATCTTGTGGGCGACCATCGCCTTCACCGCGGCGCGGGCAGGCTTCAAGTACTGACGGGGGTCAAAGTGATCCGGATGTTCCGCGAAGTACTTGCGGATGCTCGCGGTCATCGCCAGACGAATGTCGGAGTCGATGTTGATCTTGCAGACCGCCATCTTCGCCGCCTTCGCCAGCTGCTCTTCCGGAATGCCAATTGCGTCGGGCATATTGCCGCCGAACTGGTTGATTTCCTTCACGAACTCCTGCGGGACAGAAGAAGCGCCGTGCAGGACGATCGGGAAGCCGGGCAGACGCTTGGAGCATTCTTCCAGCACCTCGAAGTGCAGCTGGGGCTTCTGACCGGGCTTGAACTTGTACGCGCCGTGGGACGTGCCGATGGCAATCGCCAGCGAGTCGCAGCCCGTGCGGGTCACAAACTCTTCGACTTCTTCCGGATGGGTGTACATTTCCTGACCATGCTCCACCTTCACGTCGTCTTCGACGCCGGCGAGCGTGCCGAGTTCCGCCTCGACGACCACGCCGTGGTCATGGGCATACTCGACGACCTTGCGGGTCAGGGCGATATTGTCCTCAAAGGACTTGGAGGAAGCGTCAATCATGACGGACGTGAAGCCGCCGTCGATGCAGCTCTTGCACAGCTCAAAGCTGTCGCCGTGGTCAAGGTGCAGCGCAATCGGGATATCGGGGTTTTCGATAACCGCCGCTTCCACCAGCTTCACCAGATAGGTGTGGTTGGCATACGCGCGCGCGCCCTTGGACACCTGCAGGATGACGGGAGCCTTCAGCTCACCCGCCGCCTCGGTGATGCCCTGAATGATTTCCATGTTGTTGACGTTGAAAGCGCCGACCGCATAGCCGCCGTCATACGCCTTCTTGAACATTTCCTTCGTCGTAACAAGCGCCATTGGATTTTCCCTCCTGATGCAATAATGTAGGGGTTTCCACCGAATCTATTATAGCACATTCTGCCGAAATAGAAAAGGGGGTTTTTTCACAAGTTGTATTTTCTTTCACAAAGTTTTGGAGAAAAAAACGACCTCATCCCCCTTTTCGGCGGATGAAGCCGTATCAGCACGCAAAAGCAGCCTGAAAGAGAAGTCCACTCAATCGCGCGAAAGGGTCAAGCGTAGGGATTTCATCCCGTTTCATTCGCCCTTGGGTTTCCCCCAATTAACACGCGGAAGCAGCCTGAAAGAGAAGTCTACTCAATCGCGCGAAAGGGAGTCCAGAGGGTCGAAGACCCTTTGGTGGAGTCCAGAGGCAAAGCCTCTGGTTACTGCCCTTCTTCCGTCCGCTCCACCGTGCCGACGTAGATGATTTCGCTCTTCGCCTTGTAGGTGTCGGTGTACATCAGCTTGCGCTCGGTTTCCGCGCCGCCCACATACTTCACCAGGTAGCTTTCCACCACACAGCCGTCGGTTGCCTTGCGGTAGGTGTACTCTTGGTCAACATAGGTGGCGTAGGTGTGGTTCGTGTCCTTGCGGTATTCCGGCTCGGTCGGGGCGGGCAGGGTCTGCACCGTCACCGTTTCCAGCTCGTACTTCACGCCCTTGCCGAGGCTCTCGCCGTAAATCGACACCACGCACACCTTGTGCGTCTTGTCGTAGCGGCTGTCCTTCATCACCGTCGCAACGATGAAAATCGTGCTGTTCGTGTCGTTTCGGAACTTGAAGTCAATGCGGTTGTCGGATACCGTCGCGTCCTTGCCGTAGTCGGTGTAGCCCACCGCGTCGGAGTGCGGCTCGCGCTTGAGAATCGTCATGTTCGCTTTCGCCGCCGCGAGGTACATCGTCGTGCTCGCCTGACACACGCCGCCGCCGTAGCCCATGCGCTGATCGCCATACGCGTACTCAATCGCCTGATAGAAGCCGTTTGCCTTCGTGCGCTTGCCCACAACCGTATTGAAGGAGAATGTTTCGCCCGCTGCAAGCATCTTGCCGTTGATGCGCTCGAACGCCACCTGAATGTTCAGGTTGCGGTTCTCCGTGCTGGTGGTCGAAATCGGGGTGTACGCCGTCGCGCGCAGCTGAATCTGCGGCTCCAGCATGGCTTTGGTCGTGGTCGGCTGAAGCTCGCGCGTCGTCAGCTCCACCTCGCCGCTGACCAGGGACGACATCATCTGGTACACCTGATTTTTCGCCTCGGTCGTGTCCATATAGCGCCCGACCGTTTCCGGCTGAATCGTCAGCGGATTGTTGAAATTGTTGGAATCGAAGATAATATGCGCATCCACCGGCTGGATGTACGCCTGCTGCGCGATGTTGAGCAGGATGTTGTCAATCACCACATTGTCGCCGCTGGGCGTAGCGGAATACCCCTCGTAGGGATTTTCCGCCAGCGCGTCCATCGTGGCTTTGCGCGCGTCAATGCCGCCTTCTGTGTGCCCCGGCTGCCACGCCGCGTCGAGGGCTTCCTGCACATCGACGGTCATGTTCAGGTCGGCGCTCGTGATTTCCCTCACCAGCTGACCGGCGTACATCAGGCGCACTTTCCACGCGTCGCGCTGCTGATTCGCGTGCGCCGTGACCGCCTCTTCCGCCTCCGCGCGGGTCATGCCGCCGAGGTGGATGCCGTCCACATACACGTTCGGGACGTACTTGTCGTCATACGCCGTCACCGACGCGACCAGTGCTTCCCGCTCGTTCTGCTCCTGGATGGCATTGCTGATGGCGCCGCCCGCCGCGACCAGCCCGCAAATTACCGCCACCGCGCACGCGCAGAACAGGATGCGCTTGAGCAGCTTTTGCCCCGACGGCTTGCGGCGGATAGGCTCGTTCTTCGGCTCGCGATGCTCCGGGTTGAAGCCCCCCAGCCCCGTCGGCGGATGATTGCCGCCGCCATTGCCGCCGTTTCCGCCATTGCCGTTCGCCGGATACTGCGGAAAATTCACCGGATACATCGGCTGCTGCCATCCGCCATAATTCTGCTGCGGATACGGCGGATTCTGCGGGCGCTGCGGATTCATCGGCTGATTCGGCATCATCTGCCCGCCGCGAATCGGCTGATTGCGCCCGGTGTTCATGCTTGTCGGGTTCTGCCCCCACGAGAACTGCTCCAATTGGTGCGCCGCATCGAGCGGCTGCACGCCGTTGTTCCAGCCCTGCTGCGGCTGCATGGGCGTCCCCTGCACGCCGCGGAAGCCGCGCATTTGCCCGCTTTGCGCATATTGGCTCCCCTGCCCCGGCTGATTCATCCCCTGCGGGCGCATCGGCTGGGCCGCACCCATCGGCTGAGCCGCGCTCATCGGCTGCATGGGCGGATTGGTGCTCTGCTGCGCCGGGGGCGGCTGCGGATTCCGGCGCAGCGGATTTGTCGGCTGCATGGGCGCGTCTTCCGTGCGGATAAGGGGGATGCTGTTGTCCAGCGTCTGCTGCCCGGCATACTGCGCCGCGTTCAGCTGCGTGCGGCGGCGGCGCGGCTGCTTGTTGTCGTTGAATTCGGACATGGTTTCAGCACCCCTTTCTGATGGCAATTCGGTATTTCTTCATCTTATACTATTTCCAGATAAGAATGCGCCAAGATGCGCCGCGAATTTTTCATTCTGGCTAACGTGAATGAAACGCAGCGTAGCAGCGCTACGCTAAGTGGAATGAGCGGACGCCAGAAGGGAAAAGGCGCAAGCAGATGGCGCAGGTGAATCTGGAAATAGTATTATATCACATGATTTCAGCATCTTCCACTGCTTGCAGCAATTTCTCCACATCATCGGCCGCCCTCGCCCACATCGGCGCGGTGCAGCCGACCATGCCGTGGCGGTCGCCATCGCCATGGAAGTCACTGCCGCCGGTGACCAGAAAGCCCATACGCCGCGCGGTCAAATCCAGCAGGGGCGTGGCACGTCCGGCGGACGGGTGGTAAACCTCAACGCCCCGCAAGCCCTGGTCCTGCCAAACGCCGAGCAGATGGCGCAGCAGCGCGCCGGTTTTCTCCAGCTCCATCGGGTGCGCCAGAACAGGCACGAAGCCGCTTTCCCGCATCAGCGGCAGCGCCTCCGCCATGCTCAAGCGCTCCCCCGCCACATAGGCCGGTGCGCCATCCGCCAGAAAGCGGTCAAACGCCCCGCGCGTATCCACCACATAGCCGCGGCTGACCATCGCGCGGGCGATATGCGGCCGACCGACGCTGCCCTTGGCTTCGCGGGCGATTTCGTCGTAATCCAGCGGATAGCCCAGCGCGTTCAGCTTCTCCACCATCTGCCGCGCGCGTCCGAGCCGCATTTGGGACAGCGCCCGAACCTTGCGGTGCAGGGGCGTATCCGTCCCGCGCCCGTAGCCGAGCAGGTGCAGGCCGGGCATATCGCGCAGGGACAATTCGACACCTTGCAGAATCGGCATCGGCGTGGGTTTCCCCAGCAGCTGCGCCGCGCCGTCAAACGTGTCATGGTCGGTCACGGCCAAGAGCGTCACGCGGTGCTTGTCCGCCAGCGCCACCAGCTCCGCGGGCGTAAGCAGCCCGTCGGAGGCAGTGGTGTGGGTGTGCAAATCAGGCTTCATGGGGGGCATCCGGGTGATTTTCGGGCGCATCCGCCGTCTTTTCGGGGGCTTCCGCGCTCTTTTCAGGCGTTTCGGCGGACTTTTCGGAACTTTCTTCCTTCTTTTCGTCCGCCATATCCTGCATCATCACATCGCCCGTGGTGCGGGTGTCGGCATCCTGAATATCCGGCAGCGCGCCCGTTTCCATCAGGGTGACGAACTCGCGGCGGCTGATGGTGTCGTACTTGAGCAGCGCGTCCACCAGCTTTTCCATGCGGTCGCGGTTGGCGCTCAGGGCATCCACCGCCTTCTGGTAGCATTCCTCCAGCAGGCGCTTGACCTCCGCGTCGATGCGCGCCGCCAGTTCTTCGCTGTACCCGCGGCTCTGCCCGAACTCCATGCCGACGAACACTTCCTGATCGCCGTCAAGATAGACCGGGCCCAGCTTTTCGCTCATGCCGAACTGCGTCACCATGCGGCGGCAGACCTCCGTCGCCTTCTTCAGGTCGCTCGTTGCGCCGGTGGTGAACTCGCCCAGATAAAGCTGCTCCGCGGCATGACCGCCCAGCCCCATCGCCACGAAGTCCATCAGCTGGCTGTAAGTCTGCAAATCGTCCTCTTCCGTCGGCAGGGACAGCGTGTAGCCGCCCGCCTGCCCGCGCGGGACGATGGTAATCAGGTGCACCTCGTCGCAGTTGGGCAGGACGTGCCCGACGATGGCGTGACCCGCCTCGTGGATGGCGACCATGCGCTTGTCGCGCTGCGTCACCTTGTGGCTGCGCTTCTCCGGGCCCATCTGCACGCGGGAGATTGCCTCCACCAGCGTCTGCTGATTGATGGCCTTCAAGCGCCCGCGCGCCGCCAGAATCGCGGCTTCGTTCATGATGTTTTCCAGCTCCGCGCCGGTGGAGAAGGGCACGCGCTTGGCGATATTCTCCAAATCCACATCATCCGCAAGGGGCTTGCCCTTGGCGTGCACCTGCAAGATGGCAACACGCCCCGCCATATCGGGGTAATTGACGAGAATCGTGCGGTCAAAGCGGCCGGGACGCAGCAGCGCGGGGTCAAGAATGTCGCGGCGGTTCGTCGCCGCCATGACAATAACGCCCTCGTTGATTGCGAAGCCGTCCATCTCGACCAGCAGCTGGTTCAGCGTCTGCTCGCGTTCGTCGTGTCCGCCGCCCAGCCCCGCGCCGCGGTGACGACCCACCGCGTCAATCTCATCAATAAAGATGATGGACGGGGCAGCGCGCTTGGCTTGGTCGAACAGGTCGCGGACGCGGCTCGCGCCCACGCCCACGAACATCTCCACAAAGTCAGAGCCGGAAATGGAGAAGAACGGCACGCCCGCCTCGCCCGCAACCGCCTTCGCCAGCAGGGTTTTGCCCGTGCCGGGCGGGCCGATGAGCAGCACGCCCTTGGGGATGCGTGCGCCCATGTCAATGTACGCCTTGGGGTTGCGCAGGAAGTCCACCATTTCCTTGAGTTCTTCCTTCTCTTCCTCCGCGCCCGCGACGTCGGCGAACGTCACCTTGTTCTTGTTCGGGTCATGGATGCGCGCCCGGCTTCTGCCGAAGTTCATCACCTTGCCGTTGCCGCCGGTCTGCGCGCGCATAATCAGCCAGAACATCACGCCGCAGAGCACCAGCGAAATTGCCAGCGGAATCAAATCATACCACCACGGGGTGGTCAGCGGCTGACGGTAGATGATGGTGAACGGCAAATCCTTGACGGACACCTCGTCCAGCGGCTTATTAAGCTTCGCCGCCTGCATTTGCCGCGCGGTGACGATGAAATCAGCGCCGATGGTGGTTTCAAAATCGTAGTTCTTGTCAGGGAAATCCGCGTCGGCGACCGTTGTTGTTGTCGTCACGCCCACCAGCGACGTGCCGCGGATGGCGACGGAGCGAACCTGCCCCTCCTCAATCATCGTCAGCAGCTGGGGATAGGTGATGCGGCGGTCACGGATATTGCTGCCAAAGCCGTTGGTGAACAGCATCGAAATGGTGAGCACCATCAGCAGCAAAACCGCGACGTAGCCGAACATCCCGCGAGACTTCTTCAATGCGAGCATCCTCCTTCCGTTCCAGCGCCATCCGCCTGTTGCGGCGTATACCCATATAGACGAATGACGTGTGCGGAAAAATCCATCTTTACAAAAATTTTATCTTTTTTCAGGGAAAAATCGGCTGATTTATTCGCGCGCCGCGCCGTACACGCGGCTGTCCAGCACGCCGATGTCCGGCAGATTGCGGTACTTCTCGGCGAAATCCAGCCCGTAGCCGACGACGAACTCATCCGGAATCTTGAAGCAGTGGTAATCCACCGTCAGGTTGTGTTCGGGATTGCGGCGGTCGGGCTTGTCCAGCAGCGTCGCAATGCGGATGGAGGACGCGCCGCGGCCCATCAAATACTTGCCGAGGTAGAACAGCGTGTTGCCGCTGTCCACAATGTCCTCCACAATCAGCACGTCGCGCCCCTTGATGGACACGGACAGGTCTTTCTCCAGATTGACCACGCCGGAGGACTTGGTGGAGTTGCGATAGCTCGACAGCGCCATGAAATCCAGCGTCACGGGCAAATCGACCTCGCGGATGAGGTCGGAGAAGAAGACACTCGCGCCCTTCAAAATGCAGACCATCACCAGATCGCGTCCCTGATAGTCGCGGGTGATTTCCCGTCCCAGCTGGGCAACGGCCTTCTGGATGTCCTCACGCTTGACGAGAATCTTCGTCATGTCTTGATACAGCTTGGCATTGGTGTCCATCGTGTTGTCCTCCTAATATTATATGTGAGTATCAGTTGCTCTTGTCTTCGCGCAGGGGTGCACCGCACACCTTGCACTGCTCCAGGTTTTTGTACGGTTCGTCGTCAATCTGCGTCCACTTGAAGGATGCCGTCAGCGGGCGATACCGCTGATTGATGGACGCGCAGTTCGGGTCGATGTGGTAATACGTTCCGCCGTTTTGGTTGTAGTAGAGAATCAAGTCCGGATGGCTGGTGTTCAGCACGGGCTGGGTGGCAAGGGCGTTGGTCGGGGTGGCGGTGCTTTCCTGCTCGTTGCTTTGCAGCGTCGCGGGGTCAACGTACCACACGCCGTCCTCCTTGACCATGCGCACCTTCCACAGGTAGACGCTTTCGCCCAGGGTGTTGTTCTTGTTGATGACGGCGCGCACGGTGACCATGCGGGCGATGTCGTTCGATGTGCCCGTGATGGCCGTGAAATCCCAGCTGACGGGCGTGCGGTTGGTCAGCACCTCGCCGAAGAGCTTCTGCGTCACCGCGTCCGTGCCGCCCTTGATGCTGCTGCGCCACGACGGGGCCGTCAGGTTGACCATTTGGCTGATGGCGTTGTTCTTCCACAGCGTGAAGAAGGAATGCAGCTGCGCGTAGCACTCCTCGGAGTCATCCACAGGCGTCGCGGTGGGCGTGGGCGAGGGATTGGGCGTGTCCGTCGCGGTCAGGTTGACATCGAGGTTATTGCCCGATGTACTCCCCTGCTGCATCTGGCCGGACTGATTCGGCTGCGCGGGGTTCTGATTGTCCGCCGCATTCGTCGCCAGTGCGCTGACGAGGCAGACGACCGCCGCCGACGCCAGCAAAAGCGACAGCACCAGCCGCGCGTTGGGCGTGACCAGCTCACGGAGCCACATCGCGGCGATGCTCGCCACCGCGCCGACGAGGACGATCCACTTCACCGCCGTCCACGCGAAGACCATGCTCAAGATGAAAAGAATCGGCAGCACGCCGAACATCAATACTTTTGCAATCGTATCCCACGGAATTTCCCTGTGCGCCGCCGGCTGCACCCGGAAGCCGCTGCGCCCCGACGTGGGGTACACTCGCTGACCGTCGGGGGTGTACTGCGCGTACTGCTGCTCCGGCGGCAAATCCGTTTCCTGCGGATTCTGCTGGCTGTACCCCTGCTGATACCCCTGCTGCTCGTAGGGCTGCTGATACCCGCCGGGCTGCACAAACCCCTGCTGGTCATACGGCTGCTGCTGATAAGGCTGCTGGGCGTACGGCTGCTGATAACCCTGCTGCTCATAGCCCTGCCCATACGGCTGCTGATAACCTTGCTGACCGTATGGTTGCTGATATCCCTGCTGACCGTATGGCTGCTGGTATCCCTGCTGACCATAGGGCTGCTGATAATCCGCATACCCCTGCTGACCATAGCCGTTTTGCGGCGCGTAGCCCTGACCATAGGCATCATTGGGCGCGTAGCCGCCATTCGGGGCATAGCCCTGCGCCGGCGGATAATTGCCCTGCGAAAAACCGGGCTGCTGAGGATTCTGTCCGGCGTCCCCGGCGCCATCATAGGGTGGACGGCTGTTGCTCATCCGGCTTCCTTTCCTTTCTTCCGCGCGATTGTGCGCGAAGTTCCCTGCCGCGCCTGCGGACAGAGGAATTGCATCCTCCCGCGCGCGGACTTTCACGCAAGCGCCTGAATCGCGCTTTACATGATAACGCATCTTACAGTATAGCACAAAAAAATGGCTTGTAAATAAGAAATCGGAAAAATTCATGGTTTGTTCGCCTGTAAGATGGAAAGATTTTTACTTCGGTGCGCGTTTCCGTCCTCCATTCCGCATTATTTTCGCTTTTCCGCTTGCAAAAGTCGTTCGGCTATGGTAAGATAGAGCGTGCAGACGAAAGTCAGCGAAATATTGGAAGCGATGACCGGGAAACAGTAGCGCGTGCAAGTCCCCTTCCTATTTCCAAATGAGAATGTGCCAAGATGCGAAGCGAATTTTTTCTGCTGGCTAACGGGAGTGAAACGCAGCGTAGCAGCGCTACGCTAAGTGGAACGAGCGGACG
>OLOI01002174.1_pt1 | contig 14762 bp, 18 predicted proteins | sample 1672131 | NCBI WGS metagenome assembly OLOI01 (sample SAMEA3136651, study PRJEB25190) | human gut metagenome | reverse complement strand
GCTGAAAATTTACAGCATCTCAAAAATGGCATTTATTCAGTAGATATTATTTATACTCCCAAACGATGTCTTATATCATTTAGCCATTCACCATTATATTTGAAAAACTTCGGGCCGGCAATGGAATATTTAATGCCGCTTAAAAGTTTTGCAAGGGCGGTCAATGACATTGTTTCTCCGTTGTATTCTACATTTCTGTCATCAACGACAGTTGCAGTAATTGTTTCATCGTTTGCATATGTGATTGTTGCACCGATGGGAATGTTGCATTTTGTAAATGAAAAGTTAGATGCTCTCTCTGTAACTTCGGTATCAATCTCTTGTGCCGTTGCTTCAGCCTGAGCTTCTTTTTCATTAGGAGTAACAAGTTTAAGATTGTCGGTACATCCGTGAATTTCTGCAATAGCTTCAAGGATAGAGTAAGCATCTTCAGGAGTCATTGCATAAAATTCTCTTACACGCTTCTTTCCGTCATTGTTCTCAATAGAACGCAGATTTGGATTGAGCTTATCAATAATGCTATGGATTTTTAAATCTGAAAGTCTTGAATTTACCTCGTATGTAGCATAAACTCTAAAAGCAAACGGCGTACATTCACTTCTGTTTAATTGCTTTAATCTTTTATCAATATCATCAGCATATCCAATCTTTACATATTCAGGAAAAGACGGATTTGTTAAGATATATATTACACCTTTATTTTCCATACTGCACCTCAATTATCGATTTCCTTTTGCTCTGTTATGAGTTTTACAAAGCATTTGACAGTTTTTCACATCTGTTGCTCCGCCTTTGCTCCAAGCAGTTACATGGTCGGCATCCATTTCATTTAATTTCCATATACGATTTTTATTATTATCCGAGCCTAATGCACAAAGAGGACAATTTGAAATTCCTTTTTCTTCTGCTTCCCTTGTTTGTTTGTGATAAACACTCTTTTTGGTAGGCTCATCAAAAACACGAATATTTAAAAGCTCACTATGTACGCAACCTTCCAAAACATATTCCCATATTCCTTTTTTGTCGGTTACATATAAATCTTCTAACAATTCACGAACTTTCTGCGACACCTTTTGTGGGTCATAAGATAATTTGTGATAAGACTCATAAAGTTCTCCCCATTTCAAGCCACACATTTTGCTATCAACATCAATAAAAACACTTGAAACCCAATCAATAACACTATTAAAATATATCTTTAATTCATCAATATTATCATCAAACCGATGTTTACTCATATAAGCATCTATGTGCCCTTTGCTTACCCAATCAAGAGCTGTACGCAAATAGTCCTGCCGTAAAACATTCCCTGAAATGTATGCACTCCATTTTTGAATATTTGAGTTTTGACTATTACTAAATTCTTCTTTAGCTTTTGTAACAAATGGACCGGAATGTATAGCATTTGATAATTCCTGCTCGTTAAGAGGTATTCCTGCTATATTTATTGTTTTAAACCATTCTTTTATTTCACTTTCAGTACCTTCACAGATATATATGGTTAATTCTTTTTCTAATATAAGTTTTTGTTTATCTTCAGCCATTCCTGAAAAATACTGTTCAACACCGTTTTCATCTTTTATTGCAAATTTATCTGTTACAAATCTACCAAAACTTGTTATACGCTGTTGCCCGTCAAGAACTTCGTACTTTTCGTCTCCGACTTTTGTAAAATATATTAAACCAAGCGGATATTCCTTTAATATAGAGTCTATGACTGCTACATCTTTTTTGCCGTCAGCATATATATAATTTCTTTGATATTCAGGTTGGATTGTTAATTTACCACCAAGACCGAATAATCCTTTGCCTTCGTATTCATTATAAACAAATCCATTACATATATCACCGATTGTTATGGTTGTAATTAAATCAGTTTTCATTTTCAACTTCTCCTTTTGATAACAATTCTATCATACATTCGTTTGCCATTTATGTAAAATCTACCGCTTTTGCGTTTTTCGTCAATATATATAGGCTCTGCCAACTCACCGCTTATACCCACAATCTCAAATTGGTCAGGGCAATACTTATCCAAAAAAGTAATAGGAACGCCCATCAAACCGTCATAATCGTTTGGGATTGAGTCGGTAAATGGTATGTCTATTCCATCAAAATTATCGTATTTTTTATAGCCGTTTTCTCGAATATCCTTGTGCTTGCTGTATCTCTGATTATCCGATAAAGTCATTAACTGCAATGGTTGATGTCTTCTTCCGTGTTCTAAATTTGTAAGCCATAAACAATTATTTGTTGATACAACTCGATTACCATCTTCGTCAATACGAGCTTCCGTTCCGTAAAGCTCGTATGAGTCAGGAACTATAAATCCCGAAATCCATCGCCCCATACCATTTCCAAGCCAAAATGAGTTTTCCTTAATTCCTTTAAATACTTCTTTGTATGTAATACAATTTATATTTCCAATAATTAAAAACTGCTTATTTGCTTCAGTAATCCAACCAAGAAAATCACGAAACAATGAAAATGGTGGATTGGTTATAATGATGTCTGCTTCATCACGAAGTGTCTTAACCTCATCACTACGAAAATCACCATCTTCATCGAGATAATTCCATTCTAAATCATTCCAATCTATTTTGCCGGAATTATTTTTATCTCTTGTTAATGTGAAAATTTTTCCGTGTGAATTAGTTTTTGTTTCATCATACTGCGGACTATTTTCTTCAAATAGAGAAAGTTGCTTAAATTTTATCTTTTTTCTATCCGCAGCATAACTTGTACTTATCAATTTTTTTAATCCAAACTTTTCAAAATTTTGAGCAAAAAACTTTGTAAAATTACTCCATTCGGGGTCATCACAAGGAAGAAGGATGGTTTTATCCTTAAATGTATTGGGATTATATTCTAAATAAGCGTTGATTTCTTTTTGTATATCAGAAAATTGTGTGTAAAATTCGTCATTTTTAGCCGTTTTTGCTTCTCCGAGAAAAGTGTTTCCCATTGTAAAACCTCCTTACTTTTTTCGTATAACTATTCTAAAATAGCTTGCCTTTCCATTTATGTTACAAGTATGCGATTTAATGCTTTTAACCATTTCGTTTGTCCCCATTACATCAAGAAGTGCGTATCTGTTTAAAGCATCTATAATCTCAAATTGTTCGGGATTATATTTATCTAAAAATGTTATGGGAACACCCATCAGTTCGGTATAATCATTAGGAATAGCATCTGTAAAAGGTATATCTATAGCATCATAATTATCATATTTCTGATAACCTATTTCACGGATTTGTTTATGCTTGCTAAATTTTAAATTATCAGACATAGACATTAACTGTAGCGGTTGATGCCTTCTCCCGTGTTCTAAGTTTGTAAACCAACAAGAATTTCCTAATCTTGTATAATTACCTATATAACCTAAACGAGCTGCTTTTTCTTTGTCGTGTGGTGCTACTTCAGTACCTTCAGGTACTGCAAAAACCATATCGGAACTATTTCCAGTTGCACCAAGCCATAATTTATTTGCTTTAATTAACGGAAAAATTTCTTTGTATGTTATACTATTCTGATTACCAATAACTAATAATTGTTTGTTTCCTTCAAAAATCCATGTTACAAACTCTCGATATAAGGAAAATGGTGGATTAGTTATAATGATGTCAGCTTCATCTCTTAAAGCAGTTACCTCATTACTACGAAAATCCCCATCACCCTCAAGGTATTGCCATTCCAAATCATTTATATCAATTCTGCCAGAATTGTTTTTATCTCTTGTTAAGGTGAATATCTTTCCGTGAGTTTTAGTTTTAGAAGCATCAAATTGAGGAGCTTCGCTTTCAAACAAAGAAATTTGATAATGTTCTTTATAAAGTTTACTTTCTATTGCATAGCTTGTACTTATTAACTTTTTTATACCAAACTTTTCAAAATTTTGAGCAAAGAATTTTGTAAAATTACTCCACTCAGGGTCATCGCAAGGCAATAAAATTGTTTTTCCTTTAAAAACATCGGGATTGTATTCTATATATGCATTAATTTCTTTTTGTATATATTCGTATTGAGTATAAAACTCGTCATTTTTTTCATTTTTTGCTTTGTCAAAAACAGCATTAGCCATATAGACCTCCATAATATTGTTGTCCAAGTATGTCGTAAGTTGTACGGACACATTCTATCTATCAAGTAATAATTTCGCCCTCTCTTGTATCACCTTTTCAAGCAATTTTAAGCGTTTATCAGGCAAGTTATATCTTGAATTTTTTTTAAATTTAAAGCCGAGCAGTTTTCTAAGTCCCTCACGGTGTTTTTGTGTAAGAACAGTTTTAGCAGTTCCTATAAAATCATCATAAACGCAAGGTAACAATGTATCTGCATAAGCGTTTAATGCTTCGTCATTCTCCAAATCGTCCCGTCCTGCAAAGTTTAAGAGTGCGTTTCCGTGGTCGAATAAAGGAGCAGGAGCAACTATTTTATTTGTTTTATTATCGATGATAAAACCGAAGTTGCCGAAGTGTCTGTCTGTATTCATAATGATTGCATCAAGTACGAGCATATCATTTAACGCTTCAACAAATTCATTGCCCAGCTTTTCGTAGTATTCTCTAACTGCGGTCATTCCGCCTGATGTTACAATTCTACCTACGGGCAGGAAAGAATAATCTTTTGATGTAAAAAGCTCACAAGTAGAACATAATTCGCCTTTCCATTGAGAGAGTCCATATTCGATTGCATTTACGCCAAGAACTTTTGCTACTTGTGCAGCATAGTATTCCGAATAAGGCTCATTACCCGTATTGGAAGCTCCGCTTGTGCCACCTTTATATAATAAAATCTTTCCGTCTTTTCTTCTCCAACATTTCGGGAGCATACCATTTGTAGTAAATTCAGGGCAAGAAGCAAGAGAAGTCCTTATGCTGCTGCCATATCCCGTAAATGCGATTAAAGCAAGCACCTGACTGAAACGATTGTCATATAAATTATATTTATCATAAGTGCCTTCAAAGCCTTCTTCGACAACCCAATAGCAGTCGTTGAGAGAAAGACCTTTTGAAACCTTTATAATCGTCATAGGGCGATTGATGTTAAGTCCACACTTGCTCAAAAAATTATGCACATACGCACGGTTTTTAGGTATAGTTCTGTGCTTCAGCCATTTAGCAATTCCTTCATCGGTTAATTCCAAGTCGAGTGGGAATAAGTCTTTTTTATCTTCATTCACCCACAAAATTTTTATCTCAGGAGTATTTGTATCTTCTGTAGCCGAAAAACGCACAAGACTTAAATCATAATGTTTTAATTCGTAATTCATACATAATCCTCCTTGCATTATTTTTCAGCAACTTTTACAACCTCTACTATATCAGCTATATCGCAATCTAACTTTTCACAAATTCTTAACAATATGCTCGAATTAACACTTTCGCCTTTAGATAGTTTTGCTAAAGAGGTTGTACTTAATCCTGTAATAGTTCTTAAATCTTTTTTATTCATATTTTTATCTATTAAAAGTTTCCACAATTTATTATAACTAAATTCTACTGACATTTGTATTCCTCCACATCAATTAGGGTTAATTAAAAAACCACATCTGCCCTTGTCTTTTAATCCTGAAAATTCAATTAGTTTTATGTTTTTATAATTTATATTCGGTATTTCATTTTCAGCAATTATAACTTGACCATAGTTGTTATTCTTAACTAAATATTCAAATAATGCAGCTTTCATACCATTTGAATTATTGCTCTCTCTTTCTGTTAAAGCCATTATAGGTGAGTCTATTATTAAAAGCTTCGGTGCATATTTTGCTTCAACAGATAAATATTTCATAAGCACGAAGGCAAATATTGTATTTATAAAAGACTTAAATCCTTGACCTTCTACCGATTTGTTACGAGCATTTGTAACAACATCGAAAGTTCCTAAATCCACACGAGATGTTAAATACTCAGGAAATGCACTTTCACGCAACATTTCATCAAGATATTTATTGATTTTATCAATTGTATCACGCTCAAAATGATTTTTAGGGTTATACTTTATTTCACCATCTTCTTCGTGTTCCACTTCAAACATTTCAGCATTCATATTATCTGCAACAGACTTTATAACTTCAATTTCTTTTATAAGTTGTTGTTTGCTTTGGTATGATGCTAGTGACTTTTTCAGTTCATCAGTGTATGGCTTTAATTCAAGCTCAATGAGATTTAAAATTTCATTATTCTCGGTTTCATATAATTTTAAATTATCTTTATATCCATTTAGCTCTTCTGTGATTGCTTCGATTGTTTCTTTCAAATCAGCTAACATCATCTTAATTCTGTCAAGCTCAGCTTGTGAAGCTTTGGTATAAGAATGATGGGTATGCGGTTTTATAGCAGCATCGCAAAATGGGCATTTTTCTTTTTTTGTATTAAACACTTGTTTCTGTTCACCGTTAATTATAAATTCCAAGCGTTTAATATCAGAAACATACTGGCTTTCAAGAGCAGCATATCTATCTTTTAAAAATTCAGCTTCTTCAATTTTTGCAGATAAACCATAAATATCTTTCAGTAATTTTTTACTTTTTTTCATAGAAGAAGATATTTTTTCATCTGTTTCACTTATCTCCTGAAGTAAGCGTTCTATTTCTGCATCTATGTCGTTTGCTTTATTGAGTTTCAATTCTTCTTGCAGTTTATCATTACGCTCCGTTAGAGAGATGATGTGTTTTTTTATATATTTAGTTACGGCTTCTCTTTTTGCCTTTTTTATTGCACCACTTTCGTGGTCATCGGGAATATTTTGTTCCTCACCATTTATTAAATATAACAGACTTGATAATGCTGCCGTAATATTTTTGAAGCTTAAAGAAGTAATGATAGAATTATTTGATGATATTCTGTTTTCATCAATTAAAAACATATTAAGTATTGTTCGCCAAGTCAAGTTTTGAGATTTGTATTCTTGACTTGAAATTATCTGCGGAATATCATCTATTCCAATTAGCGATAACAAGATGTTACCGGCTTTTTTTGTGGTGTATTCTTTGCTTTCGATGTCAGGATGGTTAGTTTCAATCTTAATTTTAGTTGAGTCAAGTTTTCTTTTTAAATTTATCGTGTATCCATTTTCTTCAACAATATCCATTGCTACAGTATCATATCCTGATAATATGTCGATAGGATTAGTCTTGCCACCAAATAAATAGTCAATAACATTGATAATATATGTTTTCCCGGTGTTGGAAGGACCGTAAATAATATTTAAGCCTTTATCAAGCTCTATAACAGAAGTTTTCTTTCCGCTACCATAAGCATATATTTTCTTGATATAGAAACTCATTTTAACGCATCCTTTCCTTGTTAGATTTTTCTTTGATTATAGATGATATTTCTTTTTCGTCCATATCACCAAATGAACTAAATACAGACTGTACTGCTATTTTATACTCTTGGGCATATTCAGAGTCCAAACTGTCAGCATAATTCTTTCCGATGACATCTATAGAATATACCAATCCCCTTGAATTAACTGTAGCCTTGACAAATCTGTCGATTACAAGCCTTTTTAGTGCTGCGGTTATGCTTCGCCTTTTAGCAGATATTTCGCCATATTTATAATGATTTTCGCCATTTAAATTTTTATCTGATAAACCAAATTCTTTAGCATAAACCGACATAAAATCGAGATATGTAATCTTATCAATGTTTAATGGTTTCTCCGCTACTTTAAGCAAAATCATCAGTCTTAAAGATACTTCAAAAGTTGTATTATATAAGTTTTTCAAATCACTTCACCCAACCTTTTATAATATCTTCATTTACAAGAATGTGGCATACTCCTTTTTTTGCATCGTTAGAAAGCCATAATGTATCACGGCTCAACAAACAAGACTCAGCCGTTGTCTGTGAAGCCTGAGCAAGAACTTTGCTCATCCTTTCAAATCCATTAGCGTGTTCACTATCCCACACATCTATAATGCCTTCCTTAATTTCTTTTTTAAGCACTTCAAATGGAGCTGGGTCTTCATCTGCATAGGCATCTCTCGATTTCCGATTTAGAAATTCAGCATTAAAATATGATTTTCTTTGTCTGTTAAAATTTTCAGTATAATTATATTTTTCTAATTCATTTTTTGCAACTTTTGCAACCTTCTCTTTATCTGCATAAGCATTTAAAATTGCAGTTACATAAGGCAACTCTTTTTCTTGAACCTCTTTCGGAACTTCTGCTTCCGGAAGGGGTTTATTTTTGTATGTCAAAGTGTCCTTTTTCTTTTCCTTCTTATTTGCAACTTTGGCAACATACAAAAGTATATCTGCTAAAAACAAATGAAGACTATTAGCTTGAGCATTGACCTTTAATGCTTTTCCCATATCTATAGGAATACCGGCATCATTATTTATGATTTGGGTTAAATCCAAAATTATTTTGCTTTCAAAACCAATATTTAAAGCAGGTAGTACGCTATCCTTGAAATACTTGCAAACATCAGATTTTATAGAAGGAAGTGCCGCTGCATTTTTAATCTCAGTGGGTATGTTTATCGTTCTGTTAACTAGTTTACTTGCCGTATGCTTTTCAATAACCATTACATCGCCAAGCTTGTTTTTTAGGTCAGCACTTAAAATAATCGCATCTAAAATCAATTCAGCAACATTAACATCTGACATTTTCTTTTTTGCATACGATTTTATAATTTTATGAAGCTCAGCATAGACAAGTTCCAATACACACACCTCCCAATTTGCAACTTTTGCAACTTAACGCCAACTTTAAGTAAACGATTTCTCCTTTGCTTTCCTGTAAAATTAAATCATAAAGAACACAGATAACTTTTTGACAAAACACAATTTATGTAATTATAACACATTTTTGCGAATTTGTCAATCAGATATTTGAATTTGCAAACTTTAAATGCGTTTTTCTTTTAGATAAAGGAGGTTTTTTATGATTTATTTTAATTCAAGCTGAAATTCATCGTGAAATATAACACTGAAAGTGTGGAATTATTGGTGAAAGTATTAAAAAATATGCGTGTTTACGCAAAAACATTGAATTTTGAAAGGTTTGGTGATATAATATGAATAACACAATAAATAAAAAAAGAAGCGGCTGTAAGGATGTTTGGAATGCTTTTATGCTTGACGGAGCGAATTACTCAGATAATGACATTCCGCATTGTCCCACGACCGCAACAGAACTTCCCAAATCAATAATTAACTGGGAAGAAGCAAAAGCGATATACAAAAAGCACAGAATAAAAGGCGAAACAGATTTTTATAACGATTCTTATGTGTGCTGGTATATTGATGATTACAAATTTGATGGTCCAAGAGGTATTTGGCATGACAGCAACTTTGCACTAAAAGTTCTTTGTCATTTTGCAGGAGTAATCACACCGGACTTTTCTACATATCAGGATTTTCCTGAGCCATTGAAAATCTATAATACCTACCGAATGAGAGCATACGGCTACTGGCTCGGAAGAAACGGAATCAATGTAATCAACAATGTCCGTTGGGGCACTCCTGAAACATACCGATACTGTTTTGATGGTATTCCTGAGAATAGTATTGTAGCAATCGGAACCTGCGGAGGTAGTCCCCGAAAGCTGATAGACCGTAAAAGATTTGAAGATGGTCTTAACGAAATGGTTAAGACTCTGAAGCCACATACAGTTATCGTTTATGGTTCGGCAAAATATGATTGTTTTGAAAAGTTAAAAGAGCAAGGCATCAACATCATTGATTTTCCTTCTCAAACTGCGAAAGCGTTTGAAAGGAGGAAATCAGATGAGTAAACCAGACATAGGATATTTTAAGGGAACAAATGGTTCTTCAGCACAAGTTTGGGATAGTATCTCTCCTACACAAGAAAACTATCCTAACACGCTCCTTCCTAAATCCTTTACTATGGATTTAGGAAACAAAAAGTTATGGGTAAGTGCTAATGCAACTGAGCACATGTATGAATATGTATCATCGCAAATGAAACATGGTATCGTTATTGAGGGTACTCGTTTGACAACACAATTACTTCTTGACGATATGCGTTCATCGTTAAATAAAGTCACTGCTAATGGAATAAGTTATGGTTCCAAATTGTCAAACGGGAACTGGGAATTTGTTATATTAAAACCCCGAACGAAAGGACAATATGATTCGGTTATACATGCATTTTTCAAAAATAAAGGAGGAAGCAAATAATGAGAACAAGTAATCAAATAATAAATGGCTCTGTACTTCTTGAAGAATATATCCCATTAAAATTTATCTCAAATGAAAAAAATGAATCTCTTGATTATGCACGATATTCAAAAGGTGATAAATCTTTGTTAGAGTTCGCCTTTGACACAAACACAAAGCAACTTTACAGGATTCTGCTTGTGCTATGTGAAGATTTCTCCATTAACGAGTGTTGCTTTTCACTCCCTGATATATTTGAATCGGGTAGCTTGCTTTTTGACCATAGTATTGATAAAGAATGTTCCATTTTTCATTGTGAAGTTTTCAAAGATGCTATAAACCTAAAACTAAGCGAAAGCAAATTTAACAAAAGTATTATTTCAGACAATATCTTGTGGGAAATCGACGACAAAAATGAGTTAATATCAGTCACTTTGTTCAATTTATCGCATGAAGAGATTGAACATGCTATAACAGAACTTCAATACGTACAGAATTTAAAATAAGATGCAATCAATAATGTCCGTTGGGGGACTGCCGAAACATACCGATACTGCTTTGACGGTATTCCTGAGAATAGTATTGTAGCAATCGGCACTTGTGGCGGAAGTCCAAGAAAGCTCATTGACCGCAGGCGTTTCGAAAATGGGCTTGACGAAATGATAAAAAGGTTAAAGCCTCATACCATTATCATTTACGGCTCAGCAAAATATGACTGCTTTGAAAAACTTAAAGAGCAAGGTGTCGTTATCATTGATTTTCCTTCTCAAACCGCGAAAGCGTTTGAAAGGAGGAATGTTGATGAGTAAAGGTTTCAGCTACCATTATTCCGGCACAAAAGGTCATATAGTATCGGTTGCTTCCTCTTTACCATCTAATCCGAATACACTTTTAAGCAACGGATGGATTGAAACAACACATCCTAAGCAAGCATCTAATAGCTCATCTCGTGTCTTTACCGAAGAAAGTACGGGATTAAGAATTAGATTTGATAAAGGGGATGGAAATAAAAATGGTTATTCGGGTATAGACCACTATCATATAGACAATCCTCAAGCAACGGGAAAAAAAGACCGATATATTGACAAAGACGGAAATGTAGTTCCGAAAAATTCATCTAAATCACACATCTTACCAAATGGAGGTAACTAATTATGACAATAAAAGATTTTATTTCAAACTATGAGCTTCACGATAGCTTAGTAGAAAATATAACTTATAACACAGAAACTTCAGAACTGATTTTATCAATCGACTTCTGTTATTGGATGCAAGAAAACTATAATAACGAGGAACCTGAAACAGGAATGATAAGTATTGTTTTTAAAAATGTTTCCGGATTTTCTGGTTTAGAAGGTGAATGCGACGATTATTCAATTTTGCACACTAAACTTATAGACGGAAAAATAAGCATAGGAGTTTTGGATGATTTCAATGATGAATATTACACAATAACATTCTATGCTGATGAAGTGATTATCAATTCAAATCAGGACTAACAAAATGCTTATAGAAATTTACTTTAGTCTAAAAAACACCTGCACTCTGAAAAGCAGGTGCTTTTTGATGCAATGTGTTTAATGCATTGGCTCAAATCTATTATTGTTGTTTGAATTAAAAATTAAACGCACTGACCACCAAGCTTTAAATGTGCATCTTAGTCCCACAAAGACCTGAAATGCTTATGAAAAAGCTCCATTCCCTCGTCAAGCGATTTTTTAAGGAATAAATCTTTTTCCTTTTCGGTCTTATGATAATTTTCATCGAGTTCAGGACTTGCACTACATTGTAAAGTTCTTTTTTCAATATCCATAGATAATGTTGACAAATATTCTTCTTCGTAATGATTAACAAATTCAGTAGTTTGCTCATTGGCATTACGGAAACATTTTGCCATTCTTTTTATTATTTCTACCCATTGCTCATCTGTCATACCATCAGGATAACCATTATGAACTTCCACAAAATCGTCAAGCATTTCCGGCAGAAGCTCTAAAAACCAATGGTCTATATCCCACACATCTCTATAACAGTATCCTTTGTTTGCTCTTTGCCAAGCACATTGTATATCTCGCATTTTATGTTTTACTACTTTCAACGGGTGTAAAAAACAATATGATGCTCTATATGGGAATTTTGTAAATATAGCCATTAACAACACCTCTTTCTATGCTATATACTCAATTATAAAAGTTTTTTATTGCAAAGTAAATAAATTCACAAAAACATAAGCACTTTTGCAAAAAATATAAATGCTCCCAACACCGAAGTATTGAGAGCATAATTTATTTTATATTACAAGATTTTGCGTATGCGGAAACAAGTTCTTCCACGCAACGAGATTGTTCAGGTGTCATTTTTGAAAGGTATCTGTTAAGCGGATTTTTTGTATCTCTTGTTGCTGTTCCAAAAAGCAAGTAATCTGCATCAACATCAAGTGCCTTGCAAAACTCCATTAGCTTCGCAACAGACAGTCCGCATAATCCTCTTTCAATATCGCTCACTTGTTGAGCACTACCTAAATTTACTTTCTCTGCCAATACTTCCTGCGTAACATTTCTTTTTAATCGTATTTCTTTTATTCTCTCGCCGATAGCGGCGTTGTTCTTATCTTTAACTTTCATTGGAACACCTCATAAATCAATGATATACCATTATTATAAGGTTTATACACTTGATTATGAATAGTGCCTTAACCTGAATATAAGGTTATCACCCTTGACTATAAGTGAGCTTTGTTATATAATATATGATATAAATAACAATGAATATGTCAGGCGGTACGATTTATGCACGATACAGACCGCAACAAAACTTGTTGCTTTATTGGTCATAGAAAGATAAAAGAATCAGAAGAATTAAAAAATAAAATGCTTGAAACTATAGAGCATCTTATAAAAGAAAAAGAGGTATGTATTTTCTTGTTCGGCAGCAAAAGTAAATTTGATGATTTTGCTCATAAAATAGTTACCGAGCTTCAGGAAAAATATCCGCACATCAAGCGTGTATATGTCAGGGCAGAATTTCCTTACATTAGCGATGATTATAAAGACTACCTTTTAGAAAGATACGAGGACACATATTATCCCGAAAATATGATTGATGCCGGAAAAGCTGCTTATGTTGAAAGAAATCAGGAAATGATTAAAAACAGTTTTTACTGCATCTGCTATTATGACGAAAATTATGCTCCGCCACGCAGGAAAAATAGTCGCAGAGATTTATTCGACTATCAACCTAAAAGCGGAACGAAAGTAGCTTATGACTTTGCCGTTAAAAAATGCGGTCAGGTTATAAATGTTTTTGAAGCATAAAGTTATGGCGAGGACAAGAAAGCCCTCGCCGTTTTTATTGCGTTGTTGTTATGTCCTTGATATATTTTGCAAGTCCACGATAGGCAGTACGAAGTTCTGCAATTTGTTCATTACAATTTTTATCTAATCCCCTTGCGACTTCAGCAAGGTAATCAAGAGATTTTTTTACTTGTCGCAATTCTTCAAGCAGATGCTTAACATTTTTATCAGGAATTTCTTTTATGGGATTATCCCTAATAAATGTGCGAAACAAGTCAGATGCGTTCATTTCTGTTCGTTCCATATAATTTTGCAATCTTATATATTCATCTTCGTTCAGTCGTATCCCAAGCCGTCTTGTTCTCTTTTTATTCATTGACATCGCCTCCTTTCAAAAAAATTGTGCTTCAAGCACGGGGTTTTAGGGGAGCAATCCCAAAACAAGCTGCATTTGGTCGGACAAATGCTATGCTTGTCGCTAATGGTTGTGTGCAACCATTAAGATGTCAATGTAATTTATATACCCTCGTATCATTTTTAAGGTATCGAATTTACGACCTTTGAAAAAGTCGTAAATTAGCGATAATAGATATATAAAAATAGTTTTTAGCAATCTATTTTTCATTTTTTTACAATAGATATATATTATTTAACCATTTTAGCTATCTGTAAAAATTTTATCAGAAGCAGCTATCCAAATATCCTGTTCGGGATAGCTATTTTATAATCATCAGAATAACCGGATATATGAAACAGTAGAGAAATACCACCAATTTCATCTCTTTTTAATACCACTGTGGTATCACCTTACGAGTGATTTGCCACCACCAATAATTTGAAATATCGACAGACACCAAAGGCACTTGATTTTGGTATTACCGTGGTATCAAAAGCATCCATATTTGGTGTTGGTTTTCAGATTTCTTGTTCTTTTTAAATATGTTCAAGTCATCTTTATTGATATTTTCTCTTTTTTACTTGAATTTGATAGCATATTTGCCCTATTTTGCTATAACAGTGATAGCAAAATCAGCATCTTTTTATATAACATAAAAAGACTAATTTTTTGTGATAGCAAAAATGTAAAAAAATGATATAACAGCGCTATCATATTAGAGTTTTTTTGCTATCAATTTTCTAAAATCATATTAAACTAGACTTGTTTTCGGATATAGTTTTTGTTGATAGCTAACTGCAACTATGAATTACATATATTTTAATAAAGCCTAATGTAATTTTAATCTAAAACAATAGCGGGTTTTCAAATATATATCAAAAACACTATTGAAAGCGTGTTTTTTAATATGAGTTCTTTAGCCGAAATTTAGAAATCATA
>OLOI01002158.1_pt1 | contig 14832 bp, 10 predicted proteins | sample 1672131 | NCBI WGS metagenome assembly OLOI01 (sample SAMEA3136651, study PRJEB25190) | human gut metagenome | reverse complement strand
GGATGTAACGAACCCCGGTGCGGCAGGTTCCGTTTTGGGCAAGCGGGCCTATGCCTTTGAAATCACCAAGGCGCTGGATGGGCAAACTCTTTGGCTCGGCAATGCAGACTATAATGCCGATATTACCACCACCAACAACGGCGGCACTCTGATCGACACCGGTGAGGCCATCGTCACGATTACGTTTGGCGACCACGCAACCGACAAAACCTACGACACAGACCCTACTGGCATTGCCAACAATGAAAAATCCTACACGATGCACGCTGATGGCGACAAAATGCAGAACGACCGCGTTCTCGGCAGTATCCTGCTGACCAAAGTCGATTTGGATGCAGCGCGGTATCTGGCTGCGGGCAGCAACGGTGATACCACCTTGGAGGGAGCCGTCTACGACCTGTATGCAGCGGATACCATCGCACACCCGGATGGCGTCACCGGCACAGTGGATTATTCCAAAATTTTGGATGCCAACGGTAACCCCATCTGGCACACCACTGTGCTTACCAGCGGCGGCTGGGATACCGATTACCTGCCCATTTTGCAGAAAGACAGACTGGTTGCCTCTGCTGCCATCAAGGACGGGAAACTTGCTTTTTCCAACCTATATATGGGGCGCTACTACCTTGTCGAGCGTGCCACAGGTTTGGTGCTGCCCATTGACGGCAACGGCAAACTGTATACGACCGGCAAATACCCGCAGCTGAATAAAAAGCTGGAGCGCACCGGCAAATACAGTGATTTGGTTCGGAAGAATAACGAATACACCGACTACCTCTATAAGAATCAGTACTCTGCCGTAGCTGAAAGCCGCAAGCTGGACGGCAGCAAGGCATGGGATGGCTATTATCTCTCCTATGCCACCGGGTATCTCTGCGATGAGGTCAACCACTACAAAACCCTGACCTATGCAGATGAATCCAGCTACCATATCAACGCGGAGCAGGAAAGCCAAGATGAAGTCCTCAAATCCGGCTTCTCGCTGAATAAGCTGGTTTCTACCACCGGTCAGCCCTCCCCGGCGCTGAAGCTGGAGGGTGCGGGCTTTACCGTCTATCGCATTTCCAAGCTGAGCAAGGAAGCGCAGTTCACCCAAAACCCGGATGGCAGCTACAATGCACAAAGTATTTTGGACGTTTACCGCAAAGACAACTACGATAATTTGACGCTCAAGTACGATTTCACTGCCGAGGGGCAGGCTGTTGCCAATATGTATGAGAGCAACACCACCACGGTAGAAGCCTACAATGCCACCCTGACCGCAGATGGTGACTACGCCAACGGCAAAGGCAATGGCTGGGTTCCAACTGATCAGGATGCAGAGTACCGGTTGGCAGAACTGTATACAAACGAGGAAGGTGTCATCCGCATTGAGGGACTTCCGTATGGGCAGTACCTTGTTGTCGAGACTACGATCCCCAAGGACGTTTTCCAATGTGATCCCTTTATCGTAACGGTCAGCAAGGACAGCGCGCAGGGCCGTTTTACGGTTCCTGCCGGCAGCGTCACCACCGCCACCAACAACTACATGGCCTATAACGTGTTGGATGAAGAACTGGAAGGTTATTTGCAGCTTATCAAGACTGATACCGAAACCAGCCAGGCGGTCAAGATTGCTAGCACTGCTTTTGCACTGTACAAAGTCGATGACAAGGGCAACAAGACCCGCATCTCGATGATTGATCCTGCCAGCGGCAACGCCACCAAGAAAACCGATGTGTTCTACACCGATGCGGATGGCCTGATGAAAACGCCCGAAAAACTCCCGCTTGGCCGCTATCTCATTGAAGAATTGCAGGGACCCGAAGGCTACTACAATGATCCTGCCTACTCTGTAGAATTTGAAATCACTTCCGAGCGTGTCTGGCAGGTCGTGGGCAACGCCACCAATGACATGGACGAGTACATTGTAGAAGAAAAGTATTTCAACCATGAAACTCTCGGACAGTTGACCATCCGAAAGCTGGGCAATGTCCTGACCGATTACAAAGACGGGCAGTTCATCTACACGCAGGATAATTTGGCAGGGGCAACCTACGAAATCCACGCAGACGGCGATATTGCCACGCTCGACCGTCAGGGTACTTATTGGTATAAGGATGGCGACCTTGTTGCCACTGTTACCACAGGTGCGGCAGGTCAGGTCGATGAGGTGAAATTTGCCCCCAATCGTACACAGGCCACCTATGATTTCCTCACCATCTCCCATGACGGCACCAAAGGTGAAGTGACCGTGACCCTGCCTTTGGGCAAGTACACGATCACCGAGGTCAAAGCACCCTATGGCTTTGTGCTGACGCAGCAGAGCTATAGTGTGGAATTCGGCTGGGACAACCAGCGCAATGATATTGTGCTGGAGAAAACCATCGTCAGCCACGAGCAGGATGGCGACAAAGAGTGTTCATACGGCATTGTCAATGTTAAAGATGCTTCGGATGCCCATAAGACCGCACAGATCCTTGTCTTTGAAAATGCCCGTGTGCTGCCGACCCCCGAAAAGCCCGGCGACAAGGTCACCAAAATCGGCGTTGGCATCTATAAGCAGGAACGCGAAACACTGACCTATCTGCCCGGTGCTGTGTATGAACTGTACACGGTGGACGATATTTTCGCAGCAGATGGCACGAAGCTGGTGGATGCCGGTGCAAGGCTGGCAACCAGTGACCCAACCAACGACAGCGGTTTTACTTGGTTTGATGTGGATGTGCCCATTCGCGCCGAAACCTGTCCGGACTCCGGCAATAGCGGTAAATACCGCATTGTCGAAATCACCGCCCCTGCTGGGTATCTTCTTGATAACAGCCCCATCGAGGTCGAGTTCACCTATGCCGGTCAAGAAGTGGCATGGCAGGTAGTGGATGGCACAAACACCAATTTGCGCACTACGGTGAACATCTCCAAACAGGATGTCACCAACGGCAAAGAGCTGCCCGGTGCCAAACTGGAGATCCGCGATGCAGACGGCAAGCTGATTGAGGACTGGACCTCTGCCAAGACACCCCATACCGTTCGCGGTCTGGAGCTGGACAAGGAGTACACCCTTATTGAAAAGCGCGCTCCTGAAACCTATGCGGAAGCCGAAAACATTGTGTTTAAGCTGGTACAGGTTGGAAACGAGCAGGAAAACGAAGTCTATGTAAAGACCGGCGACACTTGGGAAAAGCTGGACGACACCACCGTAGTCATGCAGGACGCACCTGTATTGGATATTGACAAGGTGGATGCAGGCGGCACCTTGCTGCCCGACGCAACGCTGACCATCCGTGATGAAGATAAAAACGTCATCGACACATGGGTAACCGACTCCAATACGCATCATGTTCCGATTTCGGAAGATGGTATCCACCTTTCTGACGGGAAAACCGAGCATATCTACACCCTGACGGAAGATGCCGCGCCTGCCGGTTATGAGGTGGCAAGTTCTGTTCAGTTCAAAGTCGAGCTGGTAGACGAGACGGTCTGTTTGTATCTGCGCACAGATGAAAAGGCAGACTGGGAACGAGCCGATAAGCGTCTTATCACGATGGTCGATAAGGCTACCCCGCACCATGAGGATACGCCAGAACCTACCCCTGCACCTACTCCGGCTCCCACACCTGCCCCAACGCCGGTGCAGACCCCCGCACCGACTTCAACCCCCGCGCCGCAGCTGACGATCCCCCAGACCGGAGACACGTTCCCGGTGGCCTTGCTGGTCGTTGTTGTGTTCGGTTCTATTGCTGCAATCGGTGTGCTGACCTACAAACGCCGCAAATCTGAAGCTGATACCGAGGAGGACGACCAGTGATATGATTTATACCTGCATCGCAGACGGAATCCGCAGTCCGCCTGCGTTTTTTCTTAAAAATAAATATAAGGAACCGATGAAAATGCAAAATGAAAACAAAAAACGCGTATGGCTGTATGCGCGAATTCCCGGTAATGATGGCGAAACACTTCGCTGCATCCGTGAGTGTGCAGTGAAAGCACAGCAGGACAACTGCAAAATTGTCGGCACCAGCGCTGACGAAAGATATGGCTGGCTGCTGCGCCCCGGCTACCGTGAAATGATGCGGCAGGTCAAGGCCGGGGAAATTGACTGCATTTATATTTACCGTATGCGCCAGATCAGCGGCAAGGAACAGCATCTATTTCGCTTTTTCCAACAGGTCATGCAGCATGGCATCAAGGTTGTAACACTGGAATACAGTCTGCGCGACAGACTGCATGAGTACAGGTTGGGAATGAAAATTGAAAACTATGCAGCGCGGCACAAACTGCCCTTACCATGGTGAGCTGCGAAAAATGTCGCAAGAAGGGATGAACTATGATTGAAGAAACTGCAGTTCGCGTGGAAATCAGCGCTGCGCGGTTCGCTAGCCAGAGTATTTTTGATATACTCCGGCTGACGGTGCAGGCAATGATCAGCCAGAATTATGGGCAGCAAAGCCTGAGCGCGCTCAACCGGCAGGAACGTCCGCTGGCATCGGTGGACGTGAATGAAAAAACGCTGCCCTACATCCGCAGGCAGCTGAAGCAATATTCCGTAGATTTCTCTGTCACAAAAGACCGAGACACCGGTCAGATGTATTTGTGGTTTAAGGGGCAGGATGTGGATCGCATCCAGACTGCCTTGGAAAACTGCATTGCAGAGCGCGGCAAAGAACGCCCAATTCCGGAACTGAGAGACCTATGCGACCGCGCCGCGCAGCGGGTCAAAGAGATGAACCAGTCCCGCCCTGTGCCGCCGCCGGAACATGGAGAACGCCTATGAACCAGCCGAAAAGGAACCTGAAAATTTGGATACCCATTGCAGCGGTTTTATGCTTCTGGCTTGGTAACTGGATGGGTCACACATACGAACTCACCGAGGGAACTACTACGCACCGGCTGGCGGCTGCACTGAACCTGAACAGCCTACTGCTGCACCCGTTCAGGCTCTCGGCAGACGCATTCTCGCTTGGCTGCAGCATTGCCACAGCGCTCATGGCAGGGCTTATTTACCTTTGTGTGAAGTACAGCAGGCATCGCCTGATGCCCCAGAAGGAGTACGGCAGCGCCCGGTGGGGCGGCCCGGAAGATATTGCCCCTTTTCTGAATGAAAACCCGCAGAAAAACCTGCCGCTCACGGCATCGGAAAGCCTGAGTCTTTCTCCAAAAATGAAAGTCACAGCAAACGATAACTATAACCGCAATAAGAACGTGATCGTGTTCGGCCCATCTGGTTCCGGTAAGAGTTACAGCGTTGCCGGCCCGCAGCTATTGCAGTTTAACAGTAACTATGTGCTCAGTGATCCGAAGGGAGAGTTGCTTCAGGAATATGGCAATGTCCTACTCTCTCAAGGATACAAAGTGAAAGTGTTCAACCTGAAAGACCGGGATAAATCCGACCACTATAACCTTTTCGCCTACATAAAAAATGAGGATGATATTCTGGTCGTCACCAAGAACCTTGTCAAAAACCTGAAAGAAGATCCCACCGCCAAGAGCACCGCCGACCCGATATGGGAGGAAGGCATGACGGCGCTGCTGGAAGCACTGATCGGCTATGTGTTCTACGAATTGGAGCCGGAAGAGCGGAACATGAACAGCGTTATGACGCTGCTCCTTATGCTGGAATCGCAGGGGGATGGTCCTAACAGCGTAAGCCAGCTGGACCTGCTGTTTGATGACCTGAGTATCAACAAGCCGAACTCCTTTGCTGCAAAGCAGTATAAGCTCTATAAGATGGCTCCCGGCAAGACCGCGCAGAGCATCAATGTGTCGCTGGGGCTGCGTATGAGCGCGTTCAACATTCCGTCCATTGCCAATATCTGCACGGACGATACGATTGACCTGCGGGAACTGGGAAGTGAAAAAAAGTGGCGCTCTTTGTTGTTACGCCCGACACAACAACCGCCTACAATTTCTTGGCGGCAGTTATGTTCCAGCAGTGCTTTCAAATTCTGGTGGATATTGCAGACCATCGCCCGGATAAGCGTCTGCCACGGCATCTGCGGTTTCTCTTGGATGAATTTCCGAACATCGGCATGATACCGGATTTTCAAATCCTTATCAGTACGATTCGCAGCCGTGACATTGCCTGCACCCTGATTTACCAGTCATTGAACCAGCTGAAAAGCCAGTACAAAGATGACTGGGCGACCATCTATGAAAACTGCGATTCTATGATCGTTCTTGGCGCAGGCGGTAACCCGGAGAATCTGGAGTTCTTCTCCAAGGCGTTGGGCAAGGCAACCATTGAAGTCATGAACACATCGGAGAACAAAGGCAGTCAAGGCTCGTATACGAAGTCCTATCAGGCTCTTGGACGTGAGTTGATGACCCCAGAAGAAATCCGAACCATGCCCCGGAACTGGTGCCTGCTGATGATTTCCGGCGTGGCACCCTTTTATTCACGCAAATACAATCTGAAAGACCACCCCAATTACCATTTGGTAGAAGCGGAAGGCGGTAAGCCTTTCGACTATGACAAGCGCGCAGAGCAGTCTTTTGCGGATTTTATCAGCAATGTAAAGGACGTAAAGACTGTAAAGCTCTGTGCCGAAAATAACAACTGAACGGAGAAATGAACAATGGAAATGGTATCTACGATTACGACTCTCATCTCGAATGTTGTCACCTTTGCCGGTGGCCTCCTGCTGCTGTTTGGTGCGGTAACGCTGGGCACCAACCTGAAAGACCATAACGGCCCCGGTATCAGCAGCGGTGCATGGGCAATGGCAGGCGGTGTGCTGATTATTGCGGTCGCCACCTACTTTGGCACACTGACGGTCGGGTAAAGGAGGGCTGCACTATTTTTGAAGATACGATACGCAGCCAGTTGGAGGGCATTTCTGCCACGGTCAACTCTATGGGGCAAAATTCCGGTTTGCTCAGCAGCCTGACAGACTGGAACAGCACCTTGGCGGGCTATGCCGACAGCATAAGCACCGGCGTGGTCATGCCGGTGGCGCTGACCCTGCTGGCGCTTTTTATGATTCTGGAGTTGTACAATGCCACCCAGCGCATTGCCATGAACGGCAGCAACAACGCTTTTACGATCCAGCAGATTGCGCTGGTCATGCTGAAAATTGTTGTTTGCCGGTGGGCGGTAGTACATACAACGGAAATCCTGAACGCACTCTTTGAAATCGCATCCACCGTGACTACGGGCATATCCGGTTATGTCGGCAGTGGCGAGGTCAATACGACCGTTGACATTGAAAATGCCATCGCCGCGCTGCCGGGCGGCATTGGCAACATGCCGGTGGCGTTGGAGCTGATGGTCGTGGGCTGGATGCTGCGCATTGTGAACATCGTGGTCAACACCATTGTGGCTGCGCGGTTTATAGAGTTGTATGTCTACAATGCGATGGCATCGCTGTCCATAGCCACACTCTGCTATCAGGAGCTGCACGGTATTGCAGTGAACTTCCTCAAATCCTACCTCGCGGTTGCCTTGCAGGGCGCGGTGCTGTATCTGGTTATTGGCTTTTATCCAGCACTGGCCGGTTCGCTGGGCACCGGTGGCAGCATCACGGAGCAAGCGTGGGCAATGCTGGGGCAGTCGGTGATCCTGCTGGTGGCAGTGTTTATGAGCGGAAAGTTCACGAAAGCCATTACCAATGCAATGACCTAATACCATTTGGAGATTGAAAAGCTATGATTGCCACAAAAACAAACCTCGAAATTACAGAGTACAGAGAGAAGTCCTTTTTGGGGCTATCTCTCCGCCAGCTGGCCTGCTTTGCTGCGGCTGCGGTGCTGGCGATTGCGACCTGCTTTGTCTGTCTGCACTGGCTGCGGATGGATATGCAGGTCGTTTCTTATATCGTCATGGTGGAGGTGCTGCCTTTTTTGGGGTTGGGCTTTATCCACCGTGATGGTTATCCGTTTGAAAAGCTTGTGAAAATTTACTGGGCATGGCACAGCGAAAATGCAGCGGTGCCGATTCGCCCCTATAAGGAGAGTCGAAATGTTCAAAAGAAAAGAACTCGCAGAAATTCCGAATGTGAAACCTATTGCCGCCGAGACGAAAAAGCAGCGCGCAAAGGAAGAAAAGCAGCGGTCAAAGCAGCTGCGCAGATCCGCAAAACAATCCGAAATGAATGCCGCGCAGAGCGCCCGCAGCATTAAGAAGCGCCGTGCGCCTGAGAAGGCTGCGGACTGTCTGCAATATGAGCGTATGTACGAAAGCGGCATCTGTGAGGTGGAACCGGGGCTTTTCTCCATGACAATGGCATTCACGGATGTCAATTTTCAGCTGGCGCGGCAGGAAGAGCAGAAAAGTCTTTTTACCCAATACAGTGAATTCCTGAACTATTTTGACCCAGACACGCATCTGCAAATCAGTCTTGTGACCCGGCGCGTGGATGAAGCGGAGTTCCGCCGCGACACTTTCCTGCCGCTGCGTGGTGACAGCCGTGACCGGTACAGCGAGGAGATGAACCGTGTCATATCTGAAAAAGCGTTGCAAGGGCAAAATGGACTGATCCGGGAAAAGTACATTACCATTAGTTTGCATGAGGATGATTACCGAAAAGCGCAGGTTCGACTTCTCAAACGCGCCGAGGACATCCAAAACCTGTTCAAGCGCATGGGCAGCACTGTACACAGGCTCTCCGGTATTGAGCGCCTGAACCTGCTGCATGGTATTACCCGCCCGGAAGAAGTCATGGCATTTTCTTATGATTGGCTGCTGGCAGAGGATTCCCTTACGACCAAGGATTTTATTGCGCCCAGCGGTTACAACTGGAAGCCGGAGCATGATGATTCCCGCGCTGTGTACAATGACCGCTACCAGTTTGGCGAGTATTATGGCAAGGTGCTGTATCTGCGGGATATTGCCCCGCAGATGAAAGACAATCTGCTTTCGCTGCTCAGTGACTTAGACTTTGATAATGCAATTTCCATTCATGTAGATGCCGTCGAGCAGCGCGAAGCCGTTGAGCAGGTTCAAAAGCAGTTGGCTTATATGCAGAAAGAAAAGGGCGATGGCATGGTCAATGCTGTGCGCATGAACCTGCCCGCCTACATGGGCGTGCGATATGAACTGACCAACCAGATCGAGGATGCCGAGGAGCTGCTGGACAACTTACACAATTATAACCAAAAGATTTTCAAGGTCTGCATCCTGATCCACACCTATGGCCGCAACAATGCCGAACTGGACGAGCGTGTGCAACAAATCTGCAATACTGTGCAGCAGCAGACGTGCCGGTTCAGCGCTATCCCATTTGAACAGTGCGCTGCCATGAACAGCGTTTTACCACTTGGAAAGAAATGGCTGGCTCTGGAGCGCACTCTCCTGACAGTGAATACCGCTATCTATGTGCCGTTTACTACGCAGGAACTATTCCAACCCGGTGGGCTGTATGAGGGCACCAACGCCCGCAGTAAAAACCTGATTATGGTCAACCGAAAACTGCTGCCTGCCCCGGCTGGTATGGTGCTGGGCATGACCGGCTTCGGCAAATCCTTTGCTGTTATGCAGATGATGGCAGGTATCATGCTGCGCTGGCCGGAGGACGATCTGGTCATCATCGACCCGGAAAATGAATATGCGCGGCTGGTCGAGGCTTTTTGCGGTGAAGTGATTGAAATCTCGGCATCGAGCAAATCTCATATCAATCCGATGGATATTTCGGAAGATTACGGCGATGAAGGTAATCCTATCCAGCTGAAAAGCCAGTTCCTGCGGGACTTCTGCCAACTGGTTTTGAACAGCAAAGAGCTGAGCGCCCAAGAGTGCAGTCTTGTGGACCGCGCAGCGCTGATTACCTACCAGAAATATTTGCTGCATCCGGAGCGTGAGCAGATGCCCTCGCTGCATGATTTTTACAATAATTTGTCTTTGCAGGGTTCGCAGGCAAAAGCGCTTACGATGGCGTTGAGTATGTATGTGGATGGCACAATGGACCTGTTTGCCCACCAGACAAACGTGGATTTGCAGAACCACTGCATCTGTTTTAATACCGTGAAACTGGGCAAGAGTATGCAGTCCATCGGCATGATGACGGTACTGGACCAGATTTGGAACCGCATCACCCGAAACCGTGTGCTGGGACGCCGCACTTGGATTTTCACCGATGAGTTCCAGCTCCTGCTGGGCAACAGCGCCTGCACGAACTACTACTTCGAGCTTTCCAGCCGTGCCCGTAAGTGGGGTGCCATCCTGACTTCCATTACCCAACATGTTCGCTCTGTGCTGAACAACGAGGATGCCCGGCGTATGTTGTCCGACTGCGGCTACATCAAGCTGTTGAACCAGGCCCCGGACGATGCAAACGACATTGCACGGCTGCTTCATATCTCCGATGAAGAAAAGCGGTATATTGAAAATGCCGAGGTTGGCAGCGGGCTGCTGATTGCAGATAAAGTGGTGGTGCCGTTCAACAACACGTTCCCGCAGGACACTGAGCTTTTCTGTCTGATGGATACCAATCCTAACCGCAAGAAATAAGCCGGGATTGTAGGGGTTATGAAATGTCAGAACTATTCACGCAAACGAATAAGCAGAAGAAACTCTTTCGAACAGAAGAGGATATTGTAGCGAACATTCAGACTCAATTCGGTATGCCGCATACGGGAAAAGACCTTCTGCTTGATGCAAAAATGGGGCCAAATAAAGACCAGTCCAGTCATCTGGACTCGGAACCAGACGCGCTATCTGATATAGGAATGTCCGATGATGTCGGTGCCGGTGACACATCCGGAATCCTGCATAATTCTGCTGGAGGTAATAAGAAAACTATCACCGGCACAAACACACCGCGCTCTAGTCGTACAAGCGCCTATTATGATTTGCTGCGCAGCCAGCACAAGAACGGTCACTATAAAGCTCCTGCATACCGGGTTGTGGATACAATAGAAAGTCCGCTGCAAGCCGGAGCCAGCGCTTTGAATTATCACGATGACTTCGATACGGATGCCGTTCAAAATGCAGGGCTGCACATGGCAGTAGCGCAGACTGTTGTAGAGGGCAATATCATGGCAGCAGCAGCGGACAGCGCTTTTGTAATCGGCAAACAAGCTGGCAATATCCTGAAAGACCTGAAAGATGAAACGATTGATGCCAAGGATGCGTTGAAAGCCGGTGGTCAGGTACTGCGCCTGCAAGGAGGAAAATCCGTTGTAAAAATTGGCGGTGCAACCCTACGCAGTACAGAGCAGTACCTATCTTCATTTCAGGTTTCAACGGATGATTTCACCGGCAGTGTTCCGGGAAAGGTCAAAGAGGCTGCTACCAATGCCGGGAACATTCTGAAAAAGATAACCAACATGGTCTTGCATCCGCTGCGAAATCTGATTGCTATGGGAAAAGTGATCCTGATTGGTGCTGTCATCTTGCTGTTTCTGATTATCGTCAGCCTGCTGGGGCAGATGAGTGGCACAACATCCACCTCTGTGTTTGGCGCGAATCGTATTGAGGACATTCAGACGCTTGTGCAGAAAATCAACGACTACCGCAATGCAGCGGTTACCGAGGGCATCTATCAGGCATTCCAAAATGATGTTGACCCGAATGGCAATCCCTATGGGTATGATTCCCTCACCGGGCAGCGCAGCAATAATTTGCAGCATGGTGTCACTTGGAACTATGCCAATGGCATCTACAATGACACGGCAGAGATCATCTCTCTGGCAGCGGTATATTACCAGCAGGATTGGCCGCGTTCGGAGCTAGTGTCTGCTTTTAGCGACAATGTGCCTTTTACTAAATTCTGCCGAGCATTGGCAGCGTATGGTCTGGATGTGACGGCACAGGAGTCAGCCCCTTATTCCTGTATGAGCTATGGCGGCTGTGTAAATGGCTACCGCAGCGAGGGTGAAGTGATTTCTATCAAGGATTACCGCCTTGAAACCCATACTTGCAGTGAGGGTGACGATGCCTGCGGGCAGTACGATGCCGCCGCAGAGTGGCACTGGAATGAAGGCCATGCAGAGAATAAGAGTTATTCTATATGGAAAGAGGACGGCACACATGATGTGACCGTCTTTTTTCCGCTCATTTTCCCGGATGGTGCAACAGGTTCTGAACTTTCCGATTTACCGGAAGAATACCATGCTGTTGTTGATGGGATAATCAATGCGGCAGACTGCACCGACAATATTGTGCTGGATGATAGCGCTAATTTGTACAAGGGCGAACTGAATGACTGGTTTTATACTCCGGACGAGCTGACGGTTACTTTTACTGTTGTGACCGGTGAGGGAGAGGATGCCGTGTCCGATGATTACGAGGTTACTTTCTCCAATGCAACTGCCATACCTTGGTGCCCCGGAGAGTTGAACGATGGGCAATACGGACATTATGACCTGAACTGCACGATTTATCTGACAGGATATGACCGCTACACAGACCCGGAAACGCAGGCCCCGAACGGTGCTGATGGCGGAACAGGAAATCTCGAAGCGCTGGCTGAAAGCTGCGATGCAGGAACTTTGACCCGGACAATCATCAAGCAGAATCAGTACGGTAATGAGTATGCCGGTAATGCGGTATCCGCCCGATATACAAAAACGATCACGCTGCCCAGCGGCGCAAGCGGATTTCAGGGGTGGTATAAGGATGGCGAAGATACTTATGGAAATGTGGAATGGGCATAGCTTCTGTATCGCATGGACTGGGAAGAACTGTATGGCATTGTGGACGGCATAAAATGCCGCGTCATCGGCAGTGGCATGACCGAGGAAGAACTGCGGCAGTTATTTGCTAGCCTGAATATTGATGCCACCACTGCACGCGGTCAGGTGGTCGCCTTTGCTCTGAGCTGCCAAGGAAAGTTTATCTATGCCCAGCCATCTTCGCTGCGCGGCGGGCCGGGCAATCCAAGCGTAGGCATCAATCTGGATTGTTCGAGCTTTGTCCAATATTGCTACTGGGCGCAGAACCTGCCTTTTTCCGCAGGCAGCACAGCCGCCTATCGGAATGCAGCAGACCTAGTAAGTATTTCCCCGTCTGAAGTGCAGCCGGGAGATTTGCGCGTGGTGTACGCCTCTGGCGGCGAGCAGGGGCACGTTCAGATGGCGCTGGGCGGTGGTGCGTGGATCGAGTGTTGCTATGGCTATGGCGTTGCAGTGAATATGTCCAACGCATGGATGGAGAGCAGACCATGCTATTATTTCCGCTATGCGGGATTCTGAGAGGTGTTTTTATGAGAAAATTTCTCGCATTACTTTTTGCGCTTTTACTTTGTACAGCAACAAAAGTCTATGCAGAAGATGCTGCTACTGTAACGGTGGCGGTCAAGGATTTGCCGCAAAAATTGCAGAAGCGCACTGTGATTGTCACACTTGGCAATGGCCCATCTGATACAGAATCAACAGTTATTGTTCTGGATGGGTTGAACAACTACACGGAAACGGTGACAGTCGCACCGTCAGAATATTACTGCGCTGCTGCTGTGCAGTATGATGCCTTGGGCGATTATCCCTTACAGGAAATTAACAAGACGACATTTTTACAAGCAGAAGGCAGGAACCACTACGACCTGATTTATACCTTGGCAGGCAGCAGCTGGTATGAGAGCGTGACCGGCCAGCAACGGCACTATACGTTGCAACCGCTGGAAACACCACCAGAGAACTATGAGCCAGAACCGGCACAGGTAGGAGCCTATCTGACTGCGCCGATTGGTTTTTCCCAACACGTGATAGTTTACTTGCAGAATTTGTACACTGATGATGTTTATGATTTGGAGCTTTATGAATCGAATGGGTTGGCCGCTGTTGAACCAAATGCACTGAGCGGAAAATATGCTTTTCTTTCTGCTTATGCTGTTGGTGATGCAGAAAACCGTTACCAATTCAGATGTGAGCAGAATGAACTCTCTACTGAAAACGGTGTGGACTTTCATTTGACAGTGACGGACACTGCCAATCCAGACCGCGAGATGAACACGCCAAGCCGAGATCAAAACAGCACGGTGCAGGCGGCAAACAGTTTCAACAACAGAAATACGGATGCACCGCAGCAGTCGACCTCAGTGCCAGAGATTGTTTCCCAACCTGTAAAGCAGCAGGAAAAGCAGCTTGATCTGCTTTTCTTGCTGCTGGACTTTATGCCGGTGGTGCTTGTGGGCGCGGTGCTCTTTGTAGTGCGCCGCAAGCATCGCCGTTGAGACCCGCAGGGGTAACCGGAGCGTGAGCGACGGTTAGCAAGCATTGCATCTGGGCCCCACAGATGCAGATCAGGGACACCCTGAAACCCGTTTTGGGCAAACCCAAGCCCAATAGAGGAAGGTGACTTTATGGCGAATCGCAGACGTCCTATACCGAAGCGCATCTGGTTTACGGAGGAGGAGTGGCACTTAGTTGAAGCAAAGATGGTTGAAGCTAAAATGACAAATTTCTCGGCGTTTGGTTTAGAGATGCTTTTGCATGGAGAGGTACGGCATTATGACTTTTCCAATCTGAAACAATTAAATGCTTCGATGGGTCGCATCGCGGGCAGCATTAACCAAATTGCAAAACGCTGCAATGAAAATAAGTCGGTTCATGCCAATGATGTGGAGCAGCTGCGCCGAGAATTTCTTGAACTGAAAGCCGACTATCTGGAACGTGTGGTTAAGCTGTTGAGAAAAATTTATTGAATAGGAGAATGACGATATGAATCAAAATGGAGAAATCCGTGTGTTGTATGTGCAGCCGGGTAAGTACCCAGAGGAAATCAAGATACCTAATACGCTGGAAACTCTTCAAAAATATGTTTGTGGGAGTATAGAAAGCGTAAGATTGGACAGGGATGCCTATATCATCTGTAATGATGAAGGAAAGCTGCTTCCATTACCACCGAACCGCTTATATGGTCCAACGGATTTCTTCGCAGGTCCGTTTCTGATATGCGGAGACGGTGGCGAAGATCTGATA
>OLOI01002153.1_pt1 | contig 14860 bp, 10 predicted proteins | sample 1672131 | NCBI WGS metagenome assembly OLOI01 (sample SAMEA3136651, study PRJEB25190) | human gut metagenome | reverse complement strand
GCAGGATTCTTACCGCTTTTTAGTCAGGATTGCGAACTTGTTTCGCAATTACCTACCTAAATATGGTCAAGCCTCATCGCTCAAGTGCTTCCATACTTTCTATGAACATAAATTTAACATATTTTTAAAAACGCTCCCATTTTTTTCGCAGACTGCACTTTTTCAGCCGTAAATGGGAGCGTTTTTTTATTAAATTTTCACAAACAAAATTTTTTAAGAAATCTTGCACAAATTGTGAAGTTTGTTTTTGTCTATATTGCCCATATATTTTATTTTGCTACAATTACCGGAATCTCACAGGTATATGTTCTTTCTTCATCAGAAACAGTGATCTTTACAGATCCGGCTTCTCCGGCACGGACTACAGCCATCGCTTCACCGTAATAAGTGTCGACCGTATTCTGTGCATAATTTCCTTCTACATAGGAGCAGGCACTTCCCAGCCCTTCGAGCGTAGCATTCTCTACTGTAACTTTCAGATGATGCTTCTCCATCGGTTTCCAGTTTCCGGCAGAATCTCCATACTGTAATGGAATAAACAGCAATCTGCCAGCCTTCACAGTTTTCTGCTCCGGTCTGATATGAAGTACTGTTTCTTCATTTGCTGTCATCAGAGTCTGACGACTGATCTCCTGTCCGTTTTTATCATAAGAAACTGCTGTGATCTCACCGTCTTCATATGGAATGTGGAATTTTGAACGGCATTTCTTTACTTTGCCACGGGCAGCTTTTTTACCATTGACCAGAAGTTCCACCTCTGCTGCTCTTGCAAAAACTTCAACCTCTGCTTTTTCTCCGGCACATCCCCGCCATGACCAGCTTTCCAGTGCTTTGGACAGCGCCCATCCGGTCAATTGCAGATTCTCCTTCTGATAAACAGGTTTCACGGCAATAAACGGACCCGTTTCCCTCTCAAAAGCAACTCTTGTATAAGCAGCCTCTGCACGAGGTTTTCCGAGAAGGTCGATTCTTCCGTTGTTTCCAGTCATTCTGGTATGTGGCATCCTGCCTCTGTAATCTTCATACTCAGCAGCACCATCTCCGGTCTCTCCGATATATTCCCATCCGGACCAGACAAAATCTCCCAGGATTCGTTTATTCTTCTTTGCAATCTCCCAGAAGCTATATGCATCCTTGCAGAAAGTCTCTGTACCGAGGATCAGACGTTTCGGATATTTTTTCAGGTCATGTTTGTATCGGAAAAGTCCGTAGTTGTAACCAGCGATATCCATATTTGCAAAAGCATCTTTTGTTTTCCAGTCACATGGCGGAAGGGTCGCACCAATTTTCATAAAATAGTCGCCAACCAGACAGGCAAGTGTATTATAGAATTCACTTCCTACCGGTTTTTTCTTTTCTTTTTCCTGTTTTTTTGCCTCCTGCTCTGCAATCTCCGCACTTTTTTCTGCTTTATCATCGCTGTAGACACCCATTCCCATGGAGCTTAAGAAGTTAAAGAAAATGTTGATTCCGCAGGTTACCGGTCTGTATGGATCCAGCTTATGAAGATAAGAAGTCATTCTGCCGGTCAGTTCGATTCCTTTTTTCTGTGCAGTTTCTGCAACTTCATTTCCGGTGGAATACATGATCACACATGGATGATTGTAATCTTTCTCCACCATATCTTTAAGGTCCTGCTGCCACCATTCATTCAGATATCCTGCATAGTCATATTTTGTCTTATGAATATACCAGACATCTACATATTCGTCCATCATCAGCATTCCCTGACGGTCACAGGCATCCAGCATGTCTTTGGAACACGGATAATGAGAAGAACGAATCGCATTATAACCATTCTCTTTGAGGATACGGACTCTTCGTTCTTCCGCTTCCGGATAAGTGCAGGCTCCAAGCACACCGTTATCGTGATGCACGCAGGCTCCTCTGAGGATTTCCCTCTTACCGTTGATCGTAAGACCTTTTTCCGGATTCCATTCAAGAAGTCGGATTCCAAATGTTTCCTCTACGACATCCTCTCCAAATGTTACACGCAGAGTATAAAGATTCGGATGATCACAGTCCCAGAGCTTTGCGTTCGGAATTTCCATACGGAAAACCGACGGGTGTCCGGTATTTTCAACCTCTTGTGTAAGAATACAATTCTCTTTATCCAAGACCTCTGCTTTCACCCTGCCCAGGCAGGAAGTTTTTATTTCTACCTCGATCACTGCCGGTGCATAGCTGACCGTATGGATCTTGATTCCATTTACCGGAATGTACTTCTGATCACCTGTCCAGAGATATACCGGGCGGTAGATTCCTGTTCCGGAATACCAGCGGCTGTTTGGCTGGTCAGAATTCCGTGCGATCACGCGGATTTCATTCTGTGCTTCGTATTTCAGAAATCCTTCCGTATCTACATAAAAATTTGTATAACCATATGGTCTGTATGCGGCTTTCTTTCCATTAATATAGACTTCTGCATTATGATAAACACTTTCAAACTCAATGAGAACTTTTTTGCCGCTGTACTCTGACGGCACAAAAACATGTTTCGTATATTCATAATCGCCGCCCAGATACCAGCCGGAGTTTCCCTCACTGACGCTTTCTGCAGTACGCGGTTCACTCCGCATGGCATCATGTGGAAGTGTTACGGAATATGGTTCTTCATCTCTGGTCAGGCATCTGCAAGTCCAGTTTCTGTTAAAATCTATCTTCTTCATTTCAAATCTTCACCCTTCTTGTTTCTCCTCTGACCAGAGAAATTTTTTCTTCACCGAGTTCCAGAACTCCACCTTCTGCATCTGCAATCACTTCCAGACATTCTCCATCCCAGGCCAGCCGGACCGTCCCGTCACTTCCCACAGGAAGTATACAGTCCAGGTCTGTAAAATACTGCATCTGCGGCTTTAATACATAAGTAACCCCATCCTTGTTTACAAGATCCAGTCCGGCAAAGTATTTTGCCAGAAAATAGATAGGACTTGCCGCCCATGCATGGCAGAGACTCTTGCCAAAATGATCCCCGTACATATCATACTGTTCTTCCTTCGGCACGGACGGATCATATTCTTCCCAGAAAGTAACAGCTCCAAGATCCAGCATACCACCCCAGTAAGAACGTATCTTATCCAGAACTTCCTGCAGTTTTCCCATCTGGCACAGAACATCCAGCTCAAAGAAATTGAAATATGGTGTTGTGATAGCCGGAATCTTCTCATTTTCCAGTACATTTGTAAGGATTTTTTCCTGTTTTTCCTTATCTGCGATGGAGAATAATACGGCAAAAATATTCGCATGTCTTGTCACATTGCGTTTTCCGGAAGTAAAGGAATCAATATAGGCGCCTTTTTCCTCATCCCAGTAAAATTTTTCAATGGCAGCAGTCAGTTTCTCATATTCCTGGCTGTACATACTTCCATCTTTTCCAAGCTGTTCGCTGATTTCTGCCATCACACGGAAACATGCTGCATAAAGCATCTGTTCCGCACAGAGCGGACCATCTTTATCCATATCAGCCCAGTCAATATATACCCAGTCTTTTTCTTTTCCGATCAGAAAACCATGCTCCTCTCGCCTGCCATTACAAAAATCCATAAGGGACACCATCTTTGGATAAACCAGTTCCAGAAATTCTCTGTCGCCATATCCTTCATTGTGATAATCCACCCCCAGGAGCCACAACAGAGAGTAATCTACAATTGTATTGATGTGCTTTGTCATCGGGTCATTGCCGCGAAGTGCCAGAATCGTTCTCTGATCGATTTCTGCATCTGCCATCAGATAACGATTTACAAAAAAGCTCTGGTATGCATCTCCTGACCAGATCCATTTATCACGTTTCACTCCATCGATAAAAAAGATTCCGCTGCAAAGCCGGAATGTATGCTCTGCCACAGACCAGATCTGATTCAGACGTTCTTCTCCACAATGAAAAGTTGCTTTTACCGGGATATCCACATACTGATGATTTGCTCTGAGGATAACTTCTCCCGGCTTACAATCCGGAATATACGCAAAACGTACTGCACAGCATGGACACTTTCCAGTTTCTTTGTCCGGCTGCCAGCTATAATAGCAGTTTACCGTATCGATTGCTTCTTCTCTGGATTCGCCACAGCAGATCAGTACCGGCTGATATCCATTTTTAAATTCTGCCTCCAGAACCGCATTCAGCTCCGTTTCAAATTCATAGAGAGTTCCTCCGTTATACTCCGTTACACTGACTGGTTCATAAACCTTTTCACTGTATTCCCAGACTGTCGGATTCTGTTCCGGTCTGGTGAAATATTTGCTCTTGCCTGCCGGCTGTGGGTCCTTTTCATAATCCTCTGCCATCCATCCTGTATCAGAGCAAATCACATCGCCTTCTATATAAATACACGGAAATGCTTCCACACATCCTGCATGGACAGCAACCGTAACTTCTCCCGGACCGCAGGTGATCTTTTTTCCAAATGGATATTTCTTTTCTCCTGCCAGCACATGTCCGATCGCATTGGAATATACAGTGAAAGATGTTTCTTCCTCCAGATGATAAGTGCGTCGAAAAGCAACACGGTTGCGGAAACCTTCACTCTTCCAGAAAGCCGGCCATCCAAACCCTCTCTCCACACGACTGAAATTCTGCTTCATTCCATGATATAACTCAAAATCTCCCGGATACCAGATCCAATAACTTTTGCTCATTCCCGATTCCTCCAGTTTTTTCTATTTTATTCAATTCCATTTGCACTGAACAGCTGGTTTTAGCATATAATTTCTACCTTAAACTATATGCGTTACTTCTATATAAAGTCAAACACAGTTGACGTACAAAAAGTACCCGTTCACGATATGACCTGCAAAAGTATTTTTTTCGAAATTTATTCCAGCAAAAAACAGCCAGGATTTTACTCCCGGCTGTTCTTATTCATATTTCAAATGTCTTTCAGGCATTCCAGATATTCAGTTAATCCCAGCCACCATATTCTTTGATGGTCTCTTCCACTCGTCGTTTCACTTCTGCAGCAATCTCCGTAGTCTTCATGTCCTTATACTCGTCATAATACATTGGCTTCAGGAAATGCACCTGCACTGTCAGTGGTTCTATGGAACCAGTGTCAAAAGCCTTATACGTATCAATCAATGCAACCGGCACGATCGGGCATCTGGCTTTTGTTGCAGCTTTGAAACTGCCGCCTTTAAATTCCAGTGGATGATTTCCATTCTTGCTTCGGGTTCCCTCTGCAAAAATCAGATAGTTTCGTCCAGCCTTAACTTCTTTCGTAACATTAAGGATAATCTGCATAGACTGTCGAATATCCTCTCTGTCCATAATATATGCTTTCATACAGGCAAAAACCTGTCTCAGAAACGGAACATTCCCCACTTCTTTCTTTGCCACTACAGAAAAAGGTGTCGGGCAGGCATCCACAATTGCAAGGACATCATACAGTCCCTGATGATTCGGATAAAACATAAATCCATTTTCGTTCGGTATATTTTCTACACCGTATGACTGAACCGTAATATTTCCACCTTTATTAGCCCGTTGATCTATTTTCTTCAGAAGTGCATAACGCTCTCCCTCTGTATAATTATCAACGTTTTTAGCATATCGGTTCAGCATAAACCATCCCCATGGTACAAACAAGAGATTCCTCAGCACCATCATAATGATTCTTTTCATTCCGCTGCCACCATCCCTTCAAGGATTCTATATTGCTGTTCGCTTAGCTATTTTAATTTTGCAGCTATTTTTTCCTCATATCCAGGATTCTTCTTGATGAACTTATCATAAGCAGTTGTATAATCCTTATATGCCTGTGTATTCATAAAATCAGCATACTTTGTCGCAGCCTGCTTACTCAGATCATCGGTAATCTCCGACGGTGTCATTACATAATACTTGCCGTTATCTTTCTTCTGTACCATGTAAGTGCTGATACAAGGGTAGCTCTGTCCATTCTTCAGAACCAGCTCATAGGTAATATACATATATGTATAGTTACCATTCTGATAAATTTTATCACACTGTGTGATTTCTGTTTTTTCAGCCTCAAATGCACTGAAATATTTCACAGTCGCATCCATCTCCTGCTGCAGAGTATCATCTGCTTTGGATACACCATAGCATTTTTTGACTTTGCTCTCATTTCCACCTGTGTAGGATTCGATCAAAGTTCTGACTACTCTTTCCGGAGTCTTATGACTGACTCCGCATCCCTTTGCAGCAAATACAATGATAATGATCAGAACGATCAGCGCAGCAGCGCCTGCCAGAACCGGTTTCGGTAATCTGGCAATCACTGCAGCTATATCAGAACCTCTGGAAGTTTTACGCCGGGTTCCTGAAGTTTTACGTCTGGTCTGCGTTTTTCTTCTTGCTGATGCGGATTTTGAACGTCCGGATGCACTTGAACCGGATCTGCGTCTGACATTTGTTGCCGCATTTTCCTTATCCATGATTCTTATTCCTCTGTGCTGTCTGTATTTTCGTTACTGTTCTCTTCTGTGGAGACATTTTCAGAGCTTTCCTCTGTCTTTTCAGAATTTTTATCTTCTTCTTTTTCACGGACTTTCGCAAAGCTTGCAACCGTTACTCCATCAGAAAGATTGATCAGTTTCACTCCTGATGTAATTCTTCCAAGGATAGAGATATCAGAGCACTGCAGACGGATAATGATTCCTTCTGTGGTGATCATCATGATCTCATTTTCTTCATTGACAGCTTTTGCTCCGATAACATTACCGGTCTTCTCAGTGATCTTGTAGCACTTCACACCTTTACCGCCTCTGTTCTGGCAGGTAAATTCACTGATAGAAGTACGTTTACCCATACCGTTTTCAGATACAACGAGCAGATAATATCCCTGTGTATTCAGCTGCATTGCAACAACTTCATCGCCATCAAGCAGATTAATACCACGAACCCCCATCGATACTCGTCCGGTACTTCTGACGTCGGATTCTTTGAAGCGAATGCACTGACCGTATTTCGTTACAAGGATGATATCTTTCTTGTCATCCGTTGCCTTAACTTCGATCAGTTCATCGTCATCTCTCAGAGAAATAGCTGCCAGACCAATCTTACGGACATTTGCATAATCCTGGATCGGAGTCTTCTTAACAAGACCCTTACGGGTAGCCATCATCAGATACTGACCTTCTTCAAACTTACTGATCGGAATGACTGCTGTGATACGTTCTCCCGGCATCAGCTGCAGAAGGTTGATGATCGCGGTTCCACGGGCGGTTCTTCCAGCTTCCGGAATCTCGTACGCTTTCAGTCTGTATACACGACCAGTATTGGTAAAGAACATGACATAATGATGTGTTGTTGTCATCATCAGTTCTTCAATATAGTCATCATCCAGTGTCTGCATTCCCTTGATTCCTCTGCCGCCTCTGTTCTGGCTGCGGAAGTTATCTACTGTCATACGTTTGATATAACCAAGTTTTGTCATGGTAATGACAGTATTTTCTCTCGGGATCATATCTTCCATAGAAATATCAAACGCATCAAATCCGATAGCTGTTCTTCTGTCATCGCCGTATTTCTCAGAAATCGCAAGGATTTCCTCACGAATAACACGAAGAAGTGTATTTCTGTCTGCAAGGATTGCTTTCAGTTTGCGGATCTTTTCCATTAATTCTGCATATTCTGCTTCCAGCTTCTCTCTTTCCAAACCGGTGAGAGCACGAAGACGCATGTCCACGATTGCCTGTGCCTGAACATCTGTCAGTTCAAATCTGTCCATCAATTCCTGCTTGGCTACCTGAACACTTCTGGAACCACGGATGATACGAATAACTTCATCAATATTATCCAGTGCTTTCAGCAGACCTTCTAAGATATGCGCACGTTCCTGTGCTTTATTCAGATCATATTTTGTTCTTCTTGTCACAACATCTTCCTGATGTGCAAGATAATATTTAAGCATTTCAGGAAGCGTCAATACCTTCGGCTGAAGGCTTCCGTTTACAGCCACCAGACACAGCATGATAACGCCAAAAGTATCCTGCAGCTGTGTATGTTTATACAGCTGATTCAGGACTACATTCGCATTGGCATCTTTACGAAGATCGATACAGATACGCATACCTTCACGGCTGGAATGGTCATTCAGGTCTGTGATTCCGTCGATTTTCTTGTCTCGTACAAGCTCAGCGATCTTTTCGATCAGACGTGCCTTATTAACAAGATATGGAAGTTCCGTAACGATAATACGTGATTTACCGTTCGGCAGTGTCTCGATATTTGTCACCGCACGCACACGGATCTTGCCGCGTCCGGTACGATATGCTTCTTCAATTCCTCTTGTACCAAGGATAGTAGCACCTGTCGGGAAGTCAGGACCTTTTACGATCTCAAGAAGTTCTTCTATCGTAGTGTCTCTGTCCTCTTCAATGATATTGTCGATGATCTTGACAACGGCACTGATCACCTCTCTCAGATTGTGAGGCGGGATGTTAGTAGCCATACCAACGGCAATACCGGAGGTTCCATTTACAAGAAGGTTCGGATAACGGGATGGCAGTACAACCGGTTCCCGTTCTGTCTCATCAAAGTTCGGCTGGAAATCAACCGTATCTTTATTGATATCAGCCAGCATTTCCATGGAAATCTTACTCAGACGTGCCTCTGTATATCGCATCGCAGCAGCTCCGTCACCATCCACAGAACCAAAGTTTCCATGACCGTCTACCAGCGGATATCTGGTTGACCAGTCCTGTGCCATATTTACAAGTGCGCCATAGATGGAACTGTCTCCATGCGGATGATATTTACCCATGGTATCACCAACGATACGGGCACATTTACGATGTGGCTTATCCGGACCGTTATTCAACTCTATCATGGAATACAGCACCCTTCTCTGTACCGGTTTCAGACCGTCTCTGACGTCCGGAAGAGCACGGGAGGCAATAACACTCATGGCATAATCTATATAAGATTTTTCCATGGTCTTCTGCAGATCCACCTCATGGATTTTATCAAAAATATTGTCTTCCATTTTCTATTCTCCTAGATATCCAGATTTTCTACAAAGCGTGCGTTTTCTTCGATAAATTCACGTCTTGGTTCAACTTTGTCACCCATAAGAGTGGTAAATGTCAGGTCAATTTCAGAAGTTGCTGATTCATCCATAGTTACACGGAGAAGAATTCGTTTCTCCGGATCCATGGTTGTCTCCCAGAGCTGTTCTGCGTCCATTTCTCCAAGACCTTTGTATCGCTGGATCTTATTATTGTTATCACGTCCAATCTGCCCAAGGATGCTGTTCAGTTCTGCATCATCATAAGCATACCAGACTTTTTTGTTCTTTTCGACTTTGTACAGTGGCGGCTGAGCCAGATATACATATCCCTGCTTGATCAGTTCCGGCATAAATCTGTAAAGGAATGTCAGAAGCAGCGTCGCAATATGCGCGCCATCAACATCGGCATCAGTCATGATAATGATTTTGTGATAACGCAGTTTGCTGATATCAAAATCTTCATGAATACCGGTTCCAAATGCAGTGATCATTGCTTTGATCTCTGCATTGCTGTAGATTCTGTCCAGACGCGCCTTTTCTACATTGAGGATCTTACCACGCAGTGGAAGGATTGCCTGTGTTGCACGGTTTCTGGCAGTTTTTGCGGAACCACCCGCAGAATCTCCCTCTACGATGTAGATCTCACAGTTTTCCGGATTCTTGTCTGAGCAGTCTGCAAGTTTGCCCGGAAGAGACATTCCGTCAAGTGCGGATTTCCTTCTTGTAAGATCTCTTGCCTTACGTGCTGCCTCTCTTGCTCTCTGTGCAAGTACTGATTTCTCAACTGTTGCCTTCGCAACCGTCGGATTCTGCTCCAGAAAGATCTCCAGCTGTTTGCTCACTACAAAATCAACGGCTCCACGAGCCTCACTGTTGCCGAGTTTCTGTTTCGTCTGCCCTTCGAACTGTGGCTCCTCGATCTTAACACTTACGATTGCTGTCAGACCTTCTCGAATATCATCACCACTTAAATTCGGTTCACTGTCTTTGAGCAGTTTGTTCTTTCTTGCATAATCGTTGAATGTCTTTGTCAGTGCATTACGGAAACCAACAATATGTGTACCACCTTCCGGTGTATTGATATTATTTACAAAGCCATAGCTGTTTTCTGTATAGGAATCATTGTGCTGCATGGCTACCTCAACCATGACACCATCTTTTTCACCTTCACAGTAAATGACCTCTGGATACAGTGCTTCTTTACTTCTGTTGAGATAAGTAACAAATTCCCTGATACCACCTTCATAGTGGAAGATTTTTTCTTTTTCCTGGTCTGCTCTGGTATCTCTCAAAACGATACGCAGACCTTTTGTCAGGAACGCCATCTCACGAAGACGCTGTTTCAGAATATCGTAATCATAAACAGTTTCTTCAAAGATTTCTTTATCCGGCAGGAATGTTACCTTTGTTCCTGTCTCTTCAGAATCACAGACACCAATCTCTTTCAGAGGATACATAGTATGTCCTCTTTCATAACGCTGCTGATATTTCTTACCTTCACGGCAGATCGTAACTTCCAGCCACTCAGACAGTGCATTTACTACAGAGGCACCTACACCGTGAAGTCCACCAGATACCTTGTATCCTCCACCGCCAAATTTACCACCCGCATGAAGAATGGTAAATACAACTTCTACTGCCGGTATTCCTGCTTTGTGATTGATTCCTACCGGAATACCTCGTCCGTTATCAACTACGGTAATGGAATTATCCGGATTGATCGTTACCTGGATTTCAGTACAAAATCCTGCTAACGCTTCATCTACCGCATTATCCACGATTTCATATACAAGATGATGCAGACCCCGGCTGGATGTACTTCCGATATACATACCAGGTCTTTTACGGACAGCTTCCAGTCCTTCCAGAATCTGAATCTGATCCGCGCCGTACTCTGTATTCTCTCCGCCCATTTGCTTCCTCCTGTCATTCTATATTCATTATAATGGAAACCGACATATCGACATTTTTCGCAGTCACCGGTTTCCAGATAGGCATAATAATACAAGATTATTATAGCACAAAACAGCCCTCATTCCAACAAAATCCCTTTAAATAAGAAGAAAAAAACGAGAGCCCGGTTTACACCAGACTCCCGTCAAACGTCTTACACTTTATTTCTGTTTTCTCTTTTTGTAAACAACTACTCCACCTGCGATCACGATCACAGATACCAGAAGAACCAGACCCCAGAATACCGGATTCATCGGGTCACCAGTCTTAACCGGACGACTTGTTGCACTTCCGCCATGGCTGGATGCATCACTTCCACCGTTAGATGTACCAGAACCACCATTGCTTCCGCCAGGTGTTACAGCAGCATCCTTCTTGGTATTGGTAATCTCGATGCTTCCATGATACTGATCAGACTCATTCAGCTTAACACTGCCTTCACCACTTACTACATATGCGAAAGAATCTTTATCGAGTACATTACCATCCTTATCGGTTTCCTTAACTGCATAAGTAACAGTATCTTTTATATCTTCTGAGAATGGAACCGTAACAGTAACTTTATCATTCTGCTTCAGTTCAACGGTGCTTACCGCCTTACCAGAATCATCAAATACAGTTGCATAGAACTTGTCGTCTACAGTCTTTTTCACACCGTCCACTACAACGTTCTTTGTAATCTCGATCTTTCCATTTACAAAGAAGCCTTCCGGAAGAGTTGAAAAAATGTTATTTACATAAGCTGCAATATCTGTAGCAACCGTATTGTCATCCACTACAACACTGTTGTCTTCCTTGTCTGCTGCATTCGTAACATTGTAATGGAAGCTGTTTTCTTTATCAATCTGCACCTCATCATTCAGCTTGATCGCCTTGTTATTCTCATCAAGCTCGAATACATAATAGGTACCTCTAAGAACATTACTGTAAGAAGCTTTGCCTGACTGTGCATTCTGGATATGGATCGTTCTGATGTAATCATCACCATATGGGATCGTACCATCCTTATCAAGGAAAAGACCAACCTTGTAAGTTGCATCGTCAGCAGTTATTTCATCCAGTTCAAACGTATTCGGATTAATACGATAAAGTCTCTTCTCAACTATAATACCTGCAGTGTTGCTCTTCTCTGCCTTTGGATAAGCCTGTACATCGTAGATCCAGCCTTCCTCTGTGCTTGCAAAAGGAACTGTTAAGAGCATTGGAGTAACCTTAACGGAACTCTCCGCTGCACCGATTACCAGGTACATTCCCTCTTCCATATCGCTGTAAACAACCTTGCCCTGCTCATCCGAAACAGCCTCAACCGGCTTTACTGAAGAAGCAGCTGCAACCTCGGCAAGCTTTTCGGCTGCTGAATACCATTCACTTGCATTCTTGAAGGAATCAAAATCGTATCCTGCAGATGACATGGAGCTGGTCAGTACAAAATGCACATTTCCATCAAATGAAACATCCGCAACCCTGTAAAGCTCTAACTTGACACCTGTCAGCGGTGTTGTCTTGCCATCCTCATCCGTCTGCTGTACCGTCAGATTAAGGCTTCCCTTTTTTCCGGCTTCGTAAGAACCTGCCTGAACCGTTCCTGCCAGGCAGCCTGTCAACATGACAAACATTCCCAGGAAAGCCAAAAGCTTATTCCACATTTTAAATTTCTTTTTCTTCTGTTTCACCACGATCGGCCTCCTTGTTATTTTCTGTGATCACTATTCGTCTTTGCGGCTACTCTCTTCTGTTTTTCGGTTTTTGCGCCGAATAACTATATAAACAATGATGATCATTATGACCATAGCTACAAGACCAATGATCATAATCTTCACCGGATCAACCTTTGCGATCTGCTGGATTGGTGTCTCCTCAGCTTTCTCCTCCGGTTCAACATACTCCGTTCGGATTCCCCTGATAAGAAGCCTGTGAGTGTTGACTCCATAAGGAGTACAGGTTACCAGCGTCACATGATCCTCTCCCTCGATGATATCCAACTCACTAGATTCCTCCGGAAGAACCGTTTTAATCTGATCTACTTTGTATGCAAGAGTCTTTCCCAGAACATGGATCAGAAAAATATCTCCATTCTTCATCTGGTCAAGATCCGTAAAAATCTTTGCACTCGGAAGTCCCCTGTGTCCAGCCAGCACCGCATGTGTGCTCGCTCCACCTATCGGAAGACTTGTTCCCTCAACATGCCCGACACCCTTTTCCAGAACCTCGGTACTGAGACCATGGTAGATAGCAAGCGTCAGATTCAGCTTGGGGATCTCGATACTTCCCATCAGCCCGTCACCATTTGGATCAAGGACCTCATCGTAAGGATGACTGAGAACATAATCCTCTTCGTTAAAAGCATCTACGATCGTATTGACCTTATGCTCCGCGTTGTATTCCTCAGCCTCCTGCCAGAGCTTTTCGTACTGGTCATCCGACAGATCACTGACGGATTCATTGTACTTGGTTACAAGCTGCGCATTTCGGTACTCATTCCAGTAATTACTGATCGTTGGGTAAGTAAAGATACCCGCACCGACGATAAAAAGTAATATGATAAATATGTTGATAACTATAGAACCTTTTTTCTTCTTTTCTTTTGCCATAATCTATTTTTTACCGCCTTTATTTGCTCGCCTCTTCAGCTTTGTTTCCTTTAAGTATAACACAAAAACAAAGAGTGCGGTAACGGATAGACCAACAAATACCCAAAGAAGATAATTTGTGTGAAGACTACTTCCACTGAGCACTGTCTTCTCTTCTTTGACTTCCTCTTCTACATAAGGTACTCTGTGACCACGAACCAGAAGTCGTTCTGTATTTACTCCATAAGGAGTACAGGTTAAAAGAGTTACTAAGTCCTGCCCATCTTCTACTGCAAGAGCAGAAGTGTCTTCCGGCTTAACAACCGAAATCTTGTCTACTTCATAACATAAGGTTTCATCTAACACATGGAGCAGAAAATGATCTCCTACTTTCATCTGATCCAGATCTGTAAAAAGTGATGCACTCGGAAGTCCACGGTGTGCAGAAATAACAGCATGTGTGTTTGCTCCTCCAACCGGAAGAGAACTTCCCTCCAGATGACCTGCACCCTTGTTCAAAACATCTTCTTCCGTTGTGTGATAGATCGGGATTTTGATATTGATCTTAGGAATCTCTACACTTCCCATCATCTCATCACCAGCGATGTTCAGCGTATTCATATAAACCGGGTCTACTCCACTTGACTCTGCAAGTGCAAAAGAGTCAGGAAGAACACATGGAAGTAAGGCTTCGTTATAGTCTTCTGCTTTTTTACGCTCTGCATCATAGTCAATTCCTTCTGCTGCTTCCTTATCAGAAACCACCTGTTCATAACCACTGATCAACTGTTTCTGTCTGTAGTTATTCCATTGATTGGCTACAAAGGGATACAGCAGCAAGGACAAACCAGCTAAAAATATGATGCCAATTACTAAATTGCCTGCTTTTTTTTTCATCCGAGCTCTCCTTGCTGTTGTATTATTTTTTTATGAATCCGGGGCAGATGCCCCGGATTCGATATTTGGTTATAAACAATCACGAATGATTATTTGTTTGTTCTTTTGCGGCTTGCAAAGAATAAGCCAGCTGCTGTAACCATGATCAGGCATCCAGCGATTGTGAAGATTGTAGTACCGATACCACCTGTGGATGGAAGAGCGGAGAGTTTGGTATCTTTCAATGAAGTTGGTACAGTTACATTTTTATCTTTGCTTTCTTTAATAGTTGCACTAGCACCATCTACATTGATAGAATATCCTTCTGGTGCTTTTGTTTCTTCAAACCAATATGTACCTTCATCAAGACCTTTTACAGTCAATGTTCCGTTTACTGCAACTAAGGTATCTGTTGAAGTAGCTTCGTTATCTGCTAATTGATACGTGAACAATCGGTGTCAGGACAGAGAAAAAAACAGCTTACCATCTATT
>OLOI01002136.1_pt1 | contig 14964 bp, 12 predicted proteins | sample 1672131 | NCBI WGS metagenome assembly OLOI01 (sample SAMEA3136651, study PRJEB25190) | human gut metagenome | reverse complement strand
CAAAGTTGTTGCCGATGGCCATGACCTCGCCGGTGGCCATCATCTGGGTGCCCAGGGTGCGTTTTGCGTATACGAATTTATCGAAAGGCCATTTCGGGAACTTAACTACAACATAGTCAAGCGCAGGCTCAAAGCAAGCGTAAGTTGTTCCTGTTACAGCGTTTTTGATTTCATTTAAAGTGTATCCGATAGCAATTTTTGCCGCAACCTTTGCAATAGGATAGCCTGTTGCCTTTGAAGCAAGAGCAGAAGAACGGGATACACGGGGATTAACCTCGATTACTGCATATTCAAAGGTTTCGGGATTAAGTGCAAACTGACAGTTACATCCGCCCTCAACTTTGAGAGCAGAAATAATATCAAGAGCTGCGCTTCTGAGCATCTGATACTCTTTGTCTGCAAGTGTAACAGTCGGTGCAATTACGATTGAGTCGCCTGTATGAACGCCGACAGGGTCAAAGTTTTCCATAGAACATACAGTGATTACATTGCCGTCACTGTCACGCATTACCTCAAACTCAACCTCTTTCCAGCCTGAGATACATTTTTCGACAAGAACCTGTGTAATTGGCGAAAGTTCAAGACCGTTTGAGGTAATTTCACGAAGCTCATCTTCGTTGTTTACAATACCGCCGCCTGTACCGCCGAGTGTAAATGCAGGGCGGATAATTACAGGATATCCGATTTCGTCAGCAAACTTAACAGCAGTTTCAACATCGTTTACTACAAGTGACGGAATTACCGGCTGATTTATTTCAAGCATTGTATCCTTGAATAGCTGTCTGTCCTCCGCCTTATCAATAGTTTCAGGATTTGCACCGAGAAGCTGAACACCGTATTTATCAAGGAAGCCCTCCTTGGCAAGCTGCATTGAAAGGGTAAGTCCCGTCTGACCGCCCAGTGTTGAAAGAAGGCTGTCGGGACGTTCCTTTTTTATAATTCTCTTTACTGTTTCAAGTGTAAGAGGCTCTATATAAACCTTGTCTGCCATTGCATTGTCGGTCATAATTGTAGCAGGGTTTGAGTTTACAAGTATAACCTCAAGTCCTTCTTCCTTCAGTGCACGGCAAGCCTGTGTGCCTGCGTAGTCAAATTCAGCAGCCTGTCCGATTACAATCGGGCCCGAGCCGATAACCATAACTCTTTTTATATTACTTTTGAGTGGCATATAATCATTCCTTTTTTCTTTACTAACGCTCTATAAGTTTGTTTTAGTATGTAACCTTTGTATCCCGAAGATTTACTTCAGATGTATGGTAAACATTATAAATCACTTATTATCCTTCATAAGTTCTATAAATCGGTCAAACAGAAATGCTGTGTCCTTCGGTCCGCCGCAAGCCTCAGGGTGGAACTGAACTGAAAATGCAGGCATATCCGTATATTTCACACCCTCACAAGTGTTGTCATTACCGTTTACAAAGCTGACCTCACCGTTTGACGGCATACTGTCGCTTACAACCGCATAACCGTGATTCTGGGAAGTAATGTAAACCTTGCCTGTTTCAAGTTCCTTTGCAGGCTGATTTGAGCCTCTGTGACCGTATTTAAGCTTTTCGGTCTTCGCACCCTGTGAAAGTGCAAGAAGCTGATGACCGAGGCAAATACCAAAGGTTGGAATTTTATATTCGCAGATTTTCTTAAGCTCGTCTATAATCTGTGTATTTGACGCAGGATCTCCGGGGCCGTTTGAAAGCATAACACCATCCGGATTCATAGCCTTTATTTGCTCGGCAGTTGTATTTGCAGGTACGACAGTTACATTACAGCCGCGCTTTACAAGCTCTCTGCCAATGTTGTGCTTTGCACCGAAGTCCATAAGCACTACATCAAGCTGTGGATTTTCAGCCTTGAACTCTTGCGGCTCTGCAATTGTTGTGCTTTCAACTGCGTCTGTAATAACATAGTTTTTGATGTCGTTCAGAATATCATCGTTGACCTCATCGGAATATGTAATGCGGCAATTCAGAACACCGTATTCACGCACAATACGTGTGAGCGCACGGGTATCAATTCCGTAAATTCCCGGAATGCCCGCTTCTTTTAAAAAGGTGTCAAGATCACCCTCACAACGGAAATTGGAAGGAACTTGGCACCATTCTCTAACAATATAACCTCTGAGCGCAGGAGCTGCACTCTCAAAATCTGACGGTATTACACCGTAGTTGCCGATTAGAGGGAATGTCTGAATAACCACCTGACCAAAATAGCTTGGGTCGGTGAGTGTTTCAAGATAACCGGTCATTGCAGTTGTGAAAACCAGCTCTCCTGTCGTTTCCTTTTCGGCACCAAATGCCTTGCCTTCAAACACTGTACCATTTTCAAGAATTAAGTACGCCGAACGGCTCATAAAAACACAATCCTTTCAGAATTTGTAATTAGTTTTCATAGGTCTTGATGACCTGTTTTGCAACCTGAAGCTTGCTTATCCGCAAATCCATTGCCTGCTTTTCAAGATAACGGTGTGCTTGGGTTTCATTCATATTAAGGCAGGTTAAGAGCAGAAATTTTGCTCTGTCAATAAGCTTAATATCCTCAACCATATGCTTTAGCTTTTCGTTTTCTCTGGCAACGCTCAGAATACGCATTTTGAAGCATTCCGTAAATTGCAGATAATGATGAAAAAGATGTCTGTTGATTGGCTTTGAAATAACAAGCACACCATACTGCGTGAGAACATCATTTATCTCATCGGCATTTTTCTGGGGCACAATTATTACAACACACGCTCTTGTAGTACTTGCAAAGTACTTAGACACATCAATTCCGCTTTCATCAGACAACGGAGCATTAAGACAAATCAGGTCATACTCCTCTTTTTCAGCAAGTATTTTAGCGTCTGTGGCATTATTGGATACAGAAATCTGCGTATATTTTTCACTGCGAAGCAGTTCTGACAGAGAAGCTGCGCTTTTGTCAGAGTGTGAAACCAACAAAGCTTTTTTCAAAAATACCACCACCGCTATATTGTTTCATTCATCATATTATTCTACAAGATTTAGTGACATTATAATTTACATAAAGGAATTATACGAAGATTTTTTGATTTTATTGTCGTATTAGCAAAAGCAAATCTAACCTGTCACAAATACCTTTAAATATAAAACATAAAAAGTTTTCAAATGCTTTAAACTAGTTTATTATCTAATTCATAAATATCGTGATAAATAATATATACATTTAAGGTCATTTATGGTAAAATAAAAATATATTATTTTTTAAGGGTATGTAATTATGGAAAATAGCTTTACCGAAATAACCGGTACTGTTGAAGATATTATTTATAGAAACGAGCAAAACGGCTACACTGTTTTTGAAATTGCAAACGGTGATGACAGTATTACCGCTGTCGGGCTATTGCCTCAGATTGGAGCAGGCGATACTGTCAGGGTAACAGGACGTTTTACCAATCACCATAGCTACGGCAGACAATTTTCTGTTGATGTCTGCGAGGTGTGCCGTCCGACAGAAACAGCAGACATTCTGCGCTATCTTTCTTCGGGTGCAATCAAGGGCATTGGCGCAAAGACTGCTCAGCTGATTGTCAGCGAGTTCGGCGAGGCTGCACTTGATGTTATGGAAACTCAGCCTGAAAGGATTGCCTTGCTAAAAGGAGTTTCGCTTTCCAAAGCAAACGATTTTGCAAATCAGCTCAGACAAAACACGGGTGTGCGCTCTCTTATGCTGTACCTCGGCGAATACGGAATATCGAACTCTTCGGCTGTTAAAATTTTCAGCAATTTAGGTGCAGGATGTGTTGAAAGGATTAAGGAAAATCCGTATATTTTGTGTCAGGGTGACTTTGGAGTTTCCTTTGAAAATGCTGATTTTATTGCTAAAAAAGAAAATCTTGATTATGACAGCAATGTGCGTCTTCGTGCAGGTCTTGTATATATTCTGAAACACAACGAAAGAAACGGTCACACCTGCTTACCGCTTGAAAAGCTTTCCGATACGGCGGCTCAGTTTTTATCCGTCGAGCCTGACAAGATTGCCGCCTGCATTGAAGAAATGTGCTTTGACAGAAGCCTTATTGAAGATACAATTAACGAGCAAAAATTTTTGTATCTTCCCCAGACGCATCTGAGCGAGCTCTATACCGCTTCAAGAATAAAAATGCTTTTAAAATTTCCTTTAGAGAATATAAGCGGCGTTGACGAAGAAATTGAAAAATGTGAAAAAGAGGACGGTATTACATACGCCGACAAACAAAAAGAAGCAATTACCAGAGCTCTCACAGAAGGTATGCTGGTATTGACAGGCGGACCGGGTACGGGTAAAACAACGACGCTGAACGCAATCATCAAAATTATGAAATCCAAGGGCAGAAAGGTTTTACTGTCAGCCCCAACGGGAAGGGCAGCTCAGCGTATGAGCGAGGTCACAGGCGATGAAGCAAAAACACTGCACAGACTGCTTGAAGTAAGCTGGGATAAGCACGATAATCCTGTATTCAACCGAAACGAACGAAATCAGCTCAGTTGTGACGCATTGATTGTTGACGAAGTTTCGATGGTTGATACATACATTATTGAAAGCGTTATGCGTGCACTGCCGTTCGGATGCAGACTTATTTTAGTCGGTGACTCTGACCAGCTTCCGTCTGTCGGTCCGGGTAATGTGCTCGGCGATTTAATTGACAGCGGAATTGTGCCGGTTGTAAGGCTGGATGAAATTTTCAGGCAGGCACAAAAAAGTCTTATTGTTACAAATGCTCATAAGATTGTGAACGGCAATATGCCGGTGCTTAGTGCATCTGACAACGATTTCTTTTTTCTAAAAAGAAATAATAAACTTGAAATTTCAAATGTTATCCTTGATTTGTGTGCAAACAGATTACCGAAGGCTTACGGATATTCTCCATTTGATAATATTCAGGTGCTCTGTCCGTCAAAAAAAGGAGAGCTTGGCACTGTTGAGCTTAACAAACAGCTTCAAAGTATACTTAATCCAAAAGCCGATGACAAAGCAGAGGTTACAATCGGTTCAAAGACCTTCAGAGTCGGTGACAAGGTTATGCAAATCAAAAATAACTATGACATAAGGTGGTTCAAGGAAAACGGCGACACGGGCGAGGGCATATTCAACGGCGACATCGGCATTATTCAGAAAATCGACAGGAAAACAAAATTCCTCAGCATATTATTTTATGACAAGGTCGCACGGGTTTCATTTGACAACTGCTCAGATCTTGACTTTGCGTATGCGGTGACTGTTCACAAAAGTCAGGGCAATGAATTTGAAGCTGTAATTATACCGATGTTTTCAGGTCCTCCTCAGCTTTATTACAGAAATCTGCTTTATACTGCGGTTACACGAGCAAAGAAAACACTTATTCTGGTCGGAAATCCTGCAACCGTAGAATATATGGTAAACAACAACAGACGAACAAAAAGATACAGCGGACTAAAGGAATTTTTACTGCGTGATGACGGACTTTATTAAAAAGGCAAAAGAGAATTTTACGGACCTTTTCTATACCGTGAAATGCCCGTACTGCCGAAATGTTATAGACAAAAATAAATATGCCTGCGAAAAATGCGCCGAGTCCTTTCCCGAATTTGCAATTATCAATTTTGCTGTCGGTGGTTATAAATGTGTATCTCCTCTTCCCTATGACGGCAATTTTGCAAGTGCCGTAAAGCGTTTTAAATTTTACAATCAGGGAGTGTATGCAAAGCAGTTTGCAATGCTGATGTCCGAAAGGATTGCAAAAGAGTACGGAGATAAAAAATTTGATATTATAACCTGCGTACCAATGCACAAAAATGCTCTTAAAATCAGAAAATACAATCAGTCTGAGCTGCTTGCAAGACAATGTGCCGAAATATTGAAAATTCCTTATGCAGACACACTGAATAAAATAAAGGAAAACAAGGCTCAGCACGGCATAAAAGGCAAAGAAAGAGCCAAAAATGTTAAAGGCGTTTATAAGGCTGTTGACAAAGAGTATATAAAAGGAAAAAATATTCTGATTATTGATGATATAATAACAACAGGCAACACATTGGGTGAGTGTGCAAGAATACTTGATAAGGCTGAATGCAAAAATATCTGCTGCGCAACAATATGTGCCGTAACATACAGATAAAAAAACAAAACATAGGAGTGTGTTTTATGGATATTGCAATAGATCTCGGTTCTGACAGAACAAGAGTATTTATTGAGGGCAAAGGCAAAGTGCTTGATGAAGCAAGCGTTATTACCTATGATGTTGACAGCGAGCAGATTTATGCTGTCGGCGATGAGGCATATAATATGATTGGAAAAACACCGTACGGTATCAAGGCTGTACATCCGCTTGACGGCGGTGTGATTGCTCAGTCACAGCTTGTTGAGGATATGGTTCAGATTTTACTTAAAGAAGTTTGCTCTGTTAAGGTAGTTATGCCAAGAGTTGTAACAACTGTTCCGTGCGATGTTACAGAAGTAGAAAAGCGTGCCGTTGTAAATGCGGTCAGTGCATTTGGTGTGCGCAAGGTATATTTGATTGAAAATCCAAAGGCTGCGGCGCTCGGCTGCGGAATTGATATTAAAAGTCCTCACGGTACTTTAGTTGCTGACATCGGCAGCGGCACAGCGGACATTGCGGTTATCTCGCTCGGAGGAATGGCAGTGTCAAAGACATACAAACAGGCAGGCGCCGCTATGGACGATGAAATAGTAAAATACATCCGCAAGCATTACAATTTGATTATCGGTACAAATATGGCTGAAAGCTGTAAAAAAGCAATAGGATGCGTAAAGGTTCCCGATGAGGAAAAATTCTTCAGAGTTAAAGGCAGGGACGCTGTAAGCGGTCTTCCACGGTTTGTTGATGTAAAAAGCTCTGAAATCAAAGAAGCTGTTGAGGAAATTGCCATGGGCATTGTACGAGCAATAAAGGACATAATCGAAGAAACACCGCCCGAGCTTCTGAGCGATATTTATACGGACGGAATTATTCTGACAGGCGGACTCGCAAAGCTCGGCGGTTTTGCTAAACTCATCAGCGAACAGACAAAACTGCGTGTGCGTGTACACAAATATGCGTCCGACTGCGTAATTATGGGGTGCGGCAAGGCAATCTCTCTTATTGGCGAAGCCGACAAGCAGCAGGTAAACGGAGTTTCTCCGCTGCTTTCGGCATACTGATATTAAAAATCAAAATTATAGTTTAGTGGTTTAATAAAACTTTTATTAAACCACCGTAGGGCTGAAAAAATATGATGTTCACCATAAAACCGAAGTACATCTTCGGGTTGCAATGGTTACATTTTAACGCAAACTTATGAAGCGGCTAAAAAAATATGATGTTCACCATAAAACCGAAGTACATCTTCGGGTCGCAATGGTTACATTTTAACGCAAACTTATGAAGCGGCTAAAAAAATAAACTATGAATTATTTAATCAGAGAAATTAAAAAGCAGGAATACAACCTACTTGATGACTTTTTATATGAAGCTATATTTATCCCGGAAGGCGTAGAAGTACCGTCAAAGGAAATTACAAACCAGCCCGATTTGCAGATATATATTGCTGACTTTGGAAAACAGAACGACAACTGCTTAGTTGCAGAATGTAACGGCAAGATCGTTGGTGCTGTATGGACACGAATTATTAATGATTACGGTCATATTGACAATGAAACACCGTCCCTCGCAATATCTTTATTTAAAGAATATCGCAGTCTCGGAATAGGCACAGCCCTGATGAACAGGATGATTGAATTGCTGAAATCAAAGGGATATAAACGAGTATCTCTTTCGGTGCAAAAGGAAAACTATGCTTATAATCTGTACAAGAAAGTCGGGTTTGAAATCATCAAAGAAAACGACGAAGATTTTATAATGGTAAAACAATTATAATTATTAAAGGAAACAATCTGATACGCAGGAAAGCGTACTGAAATTTTCCGAAAATCATTTCAGACTATAACTATATTTTATATAATGAATTTATTCACATAACTGTTTTCAATTAAAATACTATAAAATCTGTATGTAATTTCGCCCCATGAAAATTACGTTATGGGCTTGCACACTGAATAAAAATAAAGTATAATACCAATGAAAGGACTGGTAAATAATATGGGTGGTTTTTTTGGAGCAATTGCAAAACAGGATGTAACACTGGATATTTTCTTTGGTGTTGACTATCATTCGCATCTTGGCACAAGACGAGGCGGTATGATTCTTCACGATGATAAGGACGGCTTTCAGCGTCAGATACACAATATAGAAAACACTCCTTTTAGAACTAAATTTGAAAATGACCTCGTGAAATTTCACGGAAATAAAGGTATAGGCTGCATAAGCGACACTGATCCCCAGCCGCTTTTGGTACGTTCGTATCTCGGCTTGTATGCTATAACAACTGTTGGTCTTATTTCAAATGCAGAGGAGCTTGTTGAACGTCATTTTGCTGCTGAGGGACATCAGTTTATGGCTATGAGCTCGGGAAAGGTAAATTCTACCGAACTGACAGCGGCACTGATAAACGAGAAAAGCTCTATTGTCGACGGCATTTTATATGCACAGGAAATGATTAAGGGTTCTTCAACAATTATGATTATGACAAGCGACTGCATCTATGCAGCCAGAGATAAAATGGGACGTCTGCCCGTACTTATCGGCAAAAAAGAGGACGGCTACTGCGTGTCATTTGAATCATTTGCTTATCAGAAAACAGGATATACAGATGCCTACGAGTTAGGTCCGGGAGAAATTGTACGCATTACATCAGACGGCTATGAAACAGTATCCCCTGCAAGAGATAAAATGAAAATATGCGGATTTTTGTGGACATATTACGGATATCCGAACTCCTGCTATGAGGGAATAAATGTTGAGCTTATGAGATACCGCAACGGTGAGATTATGGCTCGTGAAGATAAAAAAAGAAATCTTGCACAGGAGGTTGACTATGTAGCAGGTGTGCCTGACTCAGGTCTTCCCCACGCTATCGGTTATTCAAACGAAAGTGATATTCCGTTTGCAAGACCGTTCATCAAATACACTCCAACCTGGCCACGTTCATTTATGCCTACCAACCAGAATGTGCGTAATCAAGTTGCAAAAATGAAGCAAATTCCTGTTAAAGAGCTTATTGAGGACAAAAAACTGCTGTTTGTTGACGACTCAATCGTTCGTGGCACACAACTGAGGGAAACTGTTGAGTTCCTATATAAAAGTGGTGCAAAGGAAGTTCATATGCGCTCTGCGTGTCCTCCGATTATGTACGGCTGTAAATATCTGAACTTCTCAAGCAGTAATTCTGATATGGAATTGCTTGCACGCAAAACTGTTCAAGAGATTGAAGGCGACGAAGGTCAGAAGCATCTTGATGAATATGCTGATGCAAATACCGAAAGAGGTCAGTGTATGCTGAAAACAATCTGCGAAAAATTCGGCTTTAATTCACTCGGCTATCAGTCACTTGACGGCTTGCTTGAAGCAATCGGACTTGACCGTGACAAGGTTTGCACCTATTGCTGGAACGGCAAAGAATAAATACATTATAAAAATTCGATAATCATAACCACCCGTCAAACGGGTGGTTTGCACAGGGGCTATAAGTCCTGTTACCAGCTCGCGTCTCAAGGCGCGGGCTTTCACTTTGTTCAATCCTTATTGCTTTTGCCACTTTGGCTACCCCTTAAGGGGTTTATTTAGCAAATGGATCTTCGTATTCTTTTACGCTTAATTTATCCAAGGCTATGTCTGCTTTTTCTTGATCTTGTATATATTTTCTTATTGTTGATTCGTTAAGCCCAACTGTCGACACATAATAACCCTCTGCCCAAAAGTGCCGATTGCCAAACTTGTATTTTAAATTTGCGTGCCTGTCAAACATCATTAGTGCACTTTTCCCCTTTAGGTACCCCATAAAACTTGACACACAGACTCTTGGTGGTATACTTAAAAGAAGATGTACATGGTCGGGCATCATATGTCCCTCAAGTATTTCTACACCTTTGTATTTACACAAAGTTCTTATGATCTCTTGCAAGCCTTTTCTGTACTGATTATATATTATTTTTCTTCTATACTTTGGTACTATTACTATGTGATATTTGCATAACCACTTTGTGTGTGATAAACTATTATATTGATTTGCCATAAAAATTCTCCTTTCTTCTGCAATAAGACTTGAACATCCTCATTGTATCAAGATTGGAGAATTTTTTGTATAACATTCGACGCGCACCCGCATAGCGGGTGGTTGTTTGTTCTGCACTTGCGTGCAGAACTGCCTAAAGGCAATAAAACAGGGAGACACAGGGTGCCCTGTATCTCCCCGAAAAGTTATTTTTTAGAACGGCAGTTGCCACTCATAGGGCAGTTTGCACATCCGCTTCCACAGGAGGATTTTCCCTTTTTCTTATTACGAACCATACCGACAATGACTGTCGCAACAATGGCAAGCAGAACCGCACAAATAATAATCGTTGCAATATTTTCCGAAATCCATGTAAGCATTCAATTCCCTCCCGTATTCTTTGTATTTATTTTGTTGCCTTTACGGTTTTTGTCAGCTTGGTAGCCTCTTTATACGGTCTGAAAATCATATAAATCATAAAGATGAGAATCGCTATTGCAAAAATCAAACCGACAATATTTATATTTCCTGTAAAGACAGAACCAAACTGATAAACCATCATAGCAATTGCATATGCAAACAAACACTGATAGCCGATTGCAAACCATGTCCACTTAGGACTGTTCATCTCACGCTTGATAGCGCCGATTGCGGCAAAGCAGGGTGCACAGAGCAGATTGAACACGAGGAAGGAGTAACCTGCAATTGCACTGAAATTTTCAGCAATTTCAGACCATCCTGCAGGATACAAAATTCCCATAGTGCCGACAATATTTTCCTTTGCCACAAGACCGGTAATCGAGGCAACAGCAGCCTGCCAATTACCCCAGCCGAGAGGAGCAAAAATCCATGCAATTGCACCGCCGATAGAAGCGAGAATGGACTGATCCATTTCCTCCTCGGCAAGCATTCTGAAGCCGTCCGATGTAAAACCGAAGTAGGTTGCAAACCAAATAACAATTGTGGAAAGCAGAATAATTGTGCCCGCTTTCTTAATAAACGACCAGCCACGCTCCCACATTGAGCGAAGCACATTTTTCACCGTCGGCAGATGATAAGCAGGAAGCTCCATAACGAAAGGAGCGGGATCGCCCGAGAACATTTTTGTTTTCTTAAGCATGATTCCCGAAAGGATAATCGCCGCCATACCGATGAAGTATGCAGAGGTTGCCACCCATGCGCTGCCACCGAAGATTGCACCTGCAATCATTGCAATGAACGGTACCTTTGCGCCGCAAGGGATGAATGTTGTAGTCATAATTGTCATACGACGGTCACGTTCATTCTCAATGGTTCGCGATGCCATAATACCGGGAATTCCGCATCCTGTACCAACCAACATCGGGATAAAGGATTTGCCTGACAGACCGAATTTACGGAAAATACGGTCGAGCACAAAGGCAATACGCGCCATATATCCGCAGGCTTCCAGAAAAGCAAGCATGAGGAATAAAACAAGCATCTGCGGCACAAATCCGAGAACAGCACCTACACCTGCAACAATACCATCGTTGATAAGACCTGCAAGCCAGTCAGCCGCTCCTGCTGCTTCCAGTCCGTTACCCACAAGGACAGGGATACCCGGTACCCACACGCCGTAGTCTGCCGGGTCAGGCTCTTCACCGTATTTTTCCACAGTTTTCAAAGCCGCTTCATAATCAGCAAGCGTAGCCGTTTCTGTGGTCACTTCAAGCGTTTCCTCATCTTCTATTGAATATGGGAAATCTCCTGTGGGAGCAGAACCGTTTTCCTCTATGTAGACTTCATATCCTTCAATAATCAAAGACGCATTGCTGTATTCTTCAGCGGCTTCGTTATAGGAAGAAGATCCGATACCGAAAAGATGCCAGCCGTCGCCGAACAGTCCGTCGTTTGCCCAGTCAGTAGCAGCAGAACCTACTGTTACCATTGCGATATAGTAAACCAAAAACATAATGGCTGCAAAAATCGGAAGACCCAGCCAGCGATTGGTTACTACTCTGTCGATTTTATCAGAAGTTGACAATTTTCCTGCGGATTTTTTCTTATAGCATCCTTTGATTACGCTGCCGATATAGATATATCTTTCATTCGTGATAATAGATTCAGCATCGTCATCCATTTCATCTTCGACCGCTTTTATGTCCGCCTCAATATGCTCCCGCACCGCTTTATCCAGATTTACCTGTTCAAGAACCTTATCATCCCGTTCAAACAGCTTAATTGCATACCATCTCTGCTGTTCTTCGGGCAGACTATGAACGGTTGCTTCCTCAATATGTGCGAGTGCGTGCTCAACTGTGCCTGAGAAGGTATGCATGGGAAAGGTTTTGCCGTTCTTTGCCGCATCCACAGCTGTTTCTGCTGCTTCCATAATGCCCGTGCCTTTCAAAGCCGATATTTCAACCACTTTACATCCGAGTGCTCGGGACAGTTCAGCTGTGTTGATCTTATCGCCGTTTTTCCGAACAACATCCATCATATTGATGGCTACAACAACGGGAATGCCCAGCTCTGTGAGCTGTGTGGTAAGATACAGGTTTCTTTCGAGGTTAGTTCCATCGATAATATTCAGTATCGCATCGGGACGCTCGCCAATCAGATAATTTCTTGCTACTACTTCCTCCAAAGTATACAGAGAAAGAGAATAAATACCCGGAAGGTCAGTGATGACCACACCGTCGTGCTTTTTCAGCTTACCTTCTTTTTTTTCAACCGTAACGCCGGGCCAGTTTCCAACGAACTGATTAGAGCCTGTCAATGCGTTGAACAATGTCGTTTTACCGCTGTTTGGGTTACCCGCAAGGGCAATTCGCAAATTCATTGTCATTTCCTCACTTTCTTGGTTACCATAAGCTAACCTGCATTTTAAATAATAAGGGGCGGTTTTCTGCTCCTGCACAATTCAAGTTTCACTCTATTTCGATCATTTCTGCATCAGCCTTGCGAATCGAAAGCTCATAACCACGGACGGTGATTTCAATCGGATCACCCAAGGGAGCTACCTTACGAATATGTACTTCCACTCCCTTTGTCAACCCCATATCCATAATACGTCGTTTGACAGCTCCTTCGCCGTGAAGCTTTACAACCCTGACCGTATCGCCGATCTTCGCCTGCTTCAGTGTATTCATGCCCTTTTTCCTCCTTAAAACGTATAATTAATTAAGCTAAACTGCCACAGAAAATCAGATCATAATCTTCTGTGCCATTTCCTTACTGATTGCAATGCGGGATTCCTTCACATTTACGATAACATTGCCGCCCATGGTATTTATTACGGTAACTGCGCCTCCAACAACAAACCCAAGGTTTTCAAGATGGGATTTTACCTCCTGCTTGCCTCCGATTTTTTTAATAATATTTTCTTCTCCGACTTCTGCAAATGTAAGCGGCATCATTCGTACACCCTCTTAATGTCCATTTGATTAGTCCGTGCTAACCATCATGTCAAAATATTGATTAGCTTCCGCTAACCGCATATTATTATAGGCAATTCGGAACAATTTGTCAACCCCATTTTCAGAATTTAGTTTTTTGTCACAGCATTTCGTTATATTGAACAATTAGTTAGCAAATACTAACCGATATACTTGTTTGATTTTCTGTATACTTTAGTACAACAATATGCTTGTTTTACAGAATTGTTAATCTATATGAGTTTAACGAAAAACAGCCGTCGAGGGCACCTATAAAATGGAGCATAATATTAGTGACGAAACTTTTAAGGCTATAAAGCGTCATATAGAGAAGTTCAGCAAGTTGTCACCCTGTCAGTTCCTTTGATTTGCCTTAAGTTTATATTGATCTTATCTTATGCGCATAAGCTCTGTACATAAGTACGACAGCTATTGCAGCAGTTATAATCTCAGCAATAGGAAATGTAAGCCATACAATCCACTCGTTACCGGAACTAACAGTGATAAGTAATGTGAATATCCACGCTACAGGCAGTACCAGCACAAGCTGCCGCAAAACAGAAATGACAAGCGAAGATATGCCACAATTCAGCGCCTGAAATACTCCTTGAAGTGAAATGCTTATTCCGCAGAAAATAAAGCCTGTTGAAATAATGCGAGCCGCACTGATACAAAGCTTTTCTGTTTCTTCAGAAAGGCTGAAAGCGGCACATAGACGGGAAGCAAACAGCTCTAAAACCAGTGTACCGACTGCCATTATAATAAGAGTGTATCCAACACCGTATTTCATTCCGTCAACAATTCGCTTTTTCTTTTGCATACCGTAAGCAAAGGATACGATAGGTGTAATTGTATCGCGAAGCCCGAAAGCTGCAAACAAAATAAATTGCTGGATTTTATAATATAATCCGTATGCGGTAACTAAAGCCTCATTCACCTGACCCAGAATGATATTGATACCGTATGTCATAAAAGACATCAGCGCCTGTGCTATAATTGCAGGAAGACCTATTGCATATATTTCTCCTATAAGTTTTGCCCGTGGTCTGATATACTTACATATGCTTTTATTAGCAGTAATATGAAAGATTAACGCTATTATAAACGAAGCGATCTGACCGATCACCGTTGCCCATGCTGCTCCGGCAGTTCCCATTGCAGGAAATACACCAAGCCCGTATATCAATATAGGATCCAAAACAATATTGATGATAGCACCTGAGATTTGAGCAGTTGTTGAATGGACGGTCAATCCTGTTGATTGAAGCATTTTTTCAAAAATACCGAAGAGCACAACTCCTACAGAGCAGGTACAGCATATCTGAAGATATTCTACGCCCATGTCCAATACGCTCGGATTGACAGTTTGCGATGCAATATACGGTCTTACCCCGAATATACCAAAAAGCACAAAGAAAAAGCCCGATTTAATCGGACTTTTCAGGGTGGTGCGGGCGACAGGACTTGAACCTGCACATCGGTTG
>OLOI01002130.1_pt1 | contig 14983 bp, 16 predicted proteins | sample 1672131 | NCBI WGS metagenome assembly OLOI01 (sample SAMEA3136651, study PRJEB25190) | human gut metagenome | reverse complement strand
AAAGACGACAAGCTAAAATATTCCAAAATTACGCCGATTTAGGCGGGTTCGGATTACTAACATCAGGTTATGGTGCATAAGATAAAAAGGGGACAAGAATTATGATTGCAAAAATCAACAGTGCCGGGCTTTGCGGCATGCAGGGTTACATGATTCAGGCAGAGGCTGATGTCAGCCCCGGCATCCCGGCGTGGGAGATTGTCGGACTGCCGGACGTTGCCGTGCGGGAATCCAAGGAGCGGATCCGCAGTGCGGTCAAGCATGCCGGGTTTCAGATTCCGGGAAAACGGATGGTCATTAACCTTGCGCCGGCCGATGTCAAAAAGGAGGGCGCCTATCTGGATCTCCCGATTGCACTGGGGATTTTAGTCAGCTCCGGGCAGCTGCCAATCTCCGATATGGCAGACGCCGCCTTTTTCGGCGAGCTGTCCCTGGACGGGCGGCTGCGCCCGATCAAAGGGGCGCTGCCTCTGGCGATTACGGCGTATCAAAACGGAATCCGACGTCTTTTTTTGCCGGAGGAGAACGCCCGTGAGGCGGCGGTGGTTTCGGAAATCGCAGTTTACGGGATTTCATCGCTCGGCCAGCTTTTGGAGCATCTTTTGGGGGAGGCGGCACTCAAAAAGGTAGAACTGGACGTGGACGCACTGTTTCGGCAGGCGGCGCGGAGCGCACTCGATTTTGCCGAGGTCAAGGGACAGAAGAACGCCAAGCGCGCCTTAGAGGTTGCGGCGGCCGGCGGACATAACGTGCTTTTGATCGGACCGCCCGGATCGGGTAAAACCATGCTGGCGCAGCGCATCCCCTCCATCTTGCCGAATCTTAGCTTTGCCGAGGCGTTGGAGGTCACCAAGGTGCACAGTATCGCCGGCAAGCTGAAAAAGGACGAGCCGATGGTGCTGTGCCGTCCCTTCCGCAGTCCGCACCACACGGTGTCGGCGGTGGGACTGACGGGCGGCGGCAGCAATCCCAAACCCGGCGAGGTCAGTCTGGCGCATCACGGTGTTTTGTTTTTGGATGAACTGCCGGAGTTTCGGAAAGAGGCATTGGAGATTCTGCGCCAGCCGCTGGAGGACGGCACGGTGACGATCACCCGTGCAAACGGCAGTTATTCGTACCCCTGCAATGTGATGCTGGTTGCGTCGATGAACCCGTGTCCCTGCGGCTATTATGGTGACAAGACCCATGAGTGCAGCTGCACGCCGGCGCAGATTCAGCGATATTTGGGAAAGGTCAGCGGCCCTTTGCTTGATCGGATTGATTTACATATTGAGGTGCCGGCCGTAGCGTATGAAGAGCTGGAGCAGAAACAGGAGACCGGCGAATCATCGGCAAAAATTAAGGAGCGGGTGGATCGCGCCAGAGAGATTCAGATGGCACGCTACCGCGGCAGCGGTATTTACTCCAATTCGCAGCTGACGCCGGGACTAATGGAGGAATTTTGCAGCTTAGAGCCGGCCGCGGCAGAGCTGCTCAAACAGGCGTTTGAAAACCTGGGACTCAGCGCCAGGGCGCATAATCGGATCTTAAAGGTCGCAAGAACCATTGCGGATCTTTCCGGCAGCAAGGATATTGAGCCGATGCATCTGGCCGAGGCGATCCAATACCGGTCGCTGGATCGAAAATTTTGGGCATAAAGGATTTTTAACATAAATTTTTGACATAAACTTGTAGGTTTTAATCAGGAGGAAAACACATGCGACTGCATATTGTTTTAGTGGAGCCGGAGATTCCGGCCAATACCGGGAACATTTCCAGAACCTGTTCGGTCATCGGTGCGCCGCTGCATCTGGTGCATCCCTTGGGCTTTGACATCAGTGAAAAACAGGTGCGCCGCGCGGGGCTGGATTACTGGGACGAGCTTGAACTGCACGAATACCAAAGCTTTGATGAGGTGCGTGCGGCCTACCCGGACGGAACGTTTTATTACTGCACCACCAAGGGCGCACATACTTACAGCGAGGAGGACTATACCAAAGTACAGGGCGATCTCTTTTTCGTGTTCGGCAAGGAGACAAAGGGCTTGCCGGAACCGCTCCTTCGGGAGAACCGGGCAAACTGCATCCGCATTCCCATGCGGGAGAACAAGCGGTCGCTCAATTTGTCCAACTCGGTGGCCGTGATTGCCTATGAGGCGCTGCGGCAGTTTAATTTTGAAAATTTGAAAAAAGAAGGTGTTTTACCGTGATAAGAATTATGGCCGATACGGCGGCGGATATTCCGAAGGAATTGGCGGAACAATATGATATTGAGATCCTGCCGTTTATGATATTTTTAGGAGAAAAGAGCGTGCTGGCGGATAAGGAGCTTGCGCCGGAGACATTTTATACCATGCTGGAGGAGAGCGGATGCATTCCGACCACCAGCCAGGTCAGCCCCGATGAGGTGGAAAAGCGTTACCGCCGCCTGGGTGAAAACGGCGACAGCATCATTCATATTACCATGTCGGCAAACGGCAGCGGCATTTATAATACCTCCTGTCTTGTGGCAAGCCAGTTAAAGGAGGAGGGCTTTGACATTACGGTCATTGATTCTACCATGTTTGCCTATGCAATCGGCTATGCGGTGGTAGAGGCTGCCAAAATGGCAAAGGCCGGGTGCAGCAAGGAAGAAATCATTGCTTATGTCACCGAGGTATATCATCGCGATACCGCCTATTTTGTGGTGGACGATCTGACGTTTTTGAAAAAGGGCGGCAGAATCAAGGCGACCACCATGGCAATCAGTACGATTTTGGATATCAAGCCGATTTTAAATATCAACAGCGGCCTGGTGGAGGCGTATCAAAAGGTGCGCGGCTTAAAGCGTGCCATGGCAAAGCTTGCGTCATATGCCGCAGAGCGGATGGAAAACCCGGAAGAGAATGAAGTGATCCTGCTGCATTCCAACGCGCCGGACAAGGTGGAGATTTTGAAAAAAATGGTCGAAGAGACCGTACACCCCAAAAGCATTTGGGTCGGCAAGATCGGGCCGATCATTACCAGCCATGCCGGCGAGGGGCTGATGGGAATTTATTTTAAGCACAAAAAGCCCTATGAGAGCTACGAGAAAAACTAAAAGGCGGTGGTACTGTGTTTTTAGAGCGGGATGAGATGAAGTTTGCCGTCCTTTATACGCTAAAGCGGTATGTAGAGCCGGCCAGCATGGGTCAGCTGACCGAAATTCTCACCTGGGAGAAGGAGGTCATGGGCTACTTTGAGCTGGCGATCATTTTAAATGAACTGATTGAGGACGGCTATGTAGAACAGACCCATTACCGTGATGAACAGGCGTTTTGCCTGAGCCAAAAGGGCAGCGACACCAACGACTTCTTTTTTGAACGGGTGCCCAAAAGTATCCGCCGCCGGATTGACGAGGCGGTCGGCGCGGTGAAGTTTGCCGATCAGGCAGATCCCAACGCCATTAAGACCGAGGTCTTGCCGGTTGCGCCGTACCAGTACATGGCGTCACTGCAAATGCTGGACGCCAGCACGCCGATTTTGGAACTGAAGGTGTTTGCAGGCTCCCGTGCGGAGGCGGACAAGGCGGTCAAGCAGCTAAAACGGCAGGCGGCCGATATTTATAAGGATGTTATTGCGAGAATCGGCGGCGAGGAGAGGCCGATTCCCGGTATCAAAGAATCTATTATGCAGAAAGGCAGTGTTACCAATGAGTGAATGTACCCACGATTGTTCTTCTTGCGGACAGAGCTGTTCGGATCGCAAGGAGGAGCAGCAGAGCTTTCGGGCGGAATTGAATGCGATGAGCAAGGTCAAAAAGGTGATCGGCGTTGTGAGCGGTAAGGGCGGTGTCGGCAAATCGCTGGTGACCTCTCTGCTTGCATCGCAGATGCAGAAGGAGGGATTTTGCTGTGCTGTGCTGGACGCGGACATCACGGGGCCGTCAATCCCGGCGATGTTCGGCGTGACCGAGCGTGCGAAGGGCAGCGAATATGGCATTATGCCGGCAATCAGCCGGGGCGGCAGCGCACTGATGTCCATCAACCTGCTGCTGGAAAACACGACCGACCCGGTCATCTGGCGCGGCCCGGTCATCGGCGGAACGGTCAAGCAGTTCTGGACGGATGTGGTATGGGGCGATATCGATGTGATGTTTGTGGATATGCCGCCGGGTACCGGCGATGTGCCGCTGACGGTCTTTCAGTCCCTGCCGGTGGACGGAATCGTCGTGGTAACCTCTCCGCAGGAGCTGGTTTCCATGATCGTCGGAAAGGCAGTTAAAATGGCACAGATGATGGATATCCCGATTCTGGGACTGGTCGAAAATATGAGCTATATCCGCTGCGGCAAATGCGGCGAGAAGGTCTATCCCTTTGGCGAGAGCCACCTGGATAAGACCGCGGCGGAATACGGACTGGATATTTTAGGAACGATTCCGATGGATCCGGCCATTGCCGCTGCGTGCGACGAGGGGCGCGTCGAGGAGATTGACGGCGCGGCATACCTTGCGGACGCCATCGAAAAGCTGAAGAAATAACGGATAAAACAAAAGAAAAAACCGCAGACTAAAGCCACTGCAGGATAGGAACGGATCGTCCTGTCCGGCAGTGGCAAAATCATAAGGAGGTTTCAAAAAATGTTACATGTCACAGCAGAAACGTTTGAAAAAGAAGTGTTAGAAGCAGAACTTCCGGTGGTAGTGGATTTTTGGGCAACCTGGTGCGGCCCCTGTAAAATGTTTGCGCCGGTTTTAGAGGACTTTGCAAAGAGCTATGAGGGCAAGGTCAAGGTGGTTAAGGTTGATGTGGACGCCGAGGCGGCGCTGGCAATGGAATATCAGATTATGTCGGTGCCGACCGTAATGGTATTTCAAAACGGGCAAAAGACAAAGACCAGCATCGGCGTGATCGGCAAGGACGAACTCGCGGCGCTGGCCGGCTTGCAATAACGCAGTGTGCGGCAGGAATATGGAAGAAACAAAAAAGGTTTATGATATTTTAATCATTGGCAGCGGCCCGGCCGGGCTTTCGGCGGCGATTTATGCGGCAAGGACGGGACTTCGGTTTGCAGTTTTGGAGCAGGCAGCGTTTTCCGGCGGACAGATGATCAATACCAACGAGATTGAGAATTATCCCGGCTTTATCAAGACGGACGGCTATCAGCTGGCCACTGCCATGCGGCAGCAGGCGGAGCAGCTGGGAACGGCGTTTTTGACGGCACAGGTGACTGGGCTTTCGAAAACAGAAAACGGGCTTTGGTGCGTGGAATGCGGAATGAGCCGCTATCTTTCGCGCACGGTGGTGATCGCGGCCGGCGCGCGGCATAGGGAGCTGCACGCCGAGGGCGAGCGGCGGCTTTTGGGACGCGGGGTGAGCTATTGCGCGGTCTGTGACGGCGGCTTTTTTAAAGGCCGTACCGTCGCGGTGGTCGGCGGCGGCAATACCGCCGCGGAGGAGGCGCTCTATCTGTCCGGCATCTGCAAAACGGTTTACCTGATTCATCGCCGTGATACCCTGCGTGCCGATGCAGCACTGGTGCAGCGGATTTTAAAGACCGAAAATATAACGCTTATTTTAAACAGTCAGATAAAAAGCATTGAGGGTGATACCAGGGTCACGGGACTGTGGCTCAATACCGAAACGCACCTTGACGCGGACGGCGTTTTTGTGGCGGTGGGAATCCGCCCGAACAGCGAGCCGTACACGGCGGCGGTGGCGTGCGATGAGCAGGGTTTCCTCTGTGCGGACGAAACAGGGGTTACGTCTGCGCCCGGCGTGTTTGCGGCCGGTGATATCCGCACTAAGGCACTGCGGCAGATTATTACGGCAGCGTCGGACGGCGCCAATGCGATTATGGCAGCGCAGCGGTATTTAAAAAATAAAGGGGAGTTATAAAGGGTGCCGATTTCAATTGCGCTGGCAGGAAACCCAAACTGCGGAAAAACGACCATGTTTAATATGCTGACCGGCAGCCGACAGTATGTGGGCAACCGGCCGGGGGTTACCGTGGAACAAAAGACGGGGCAGCTGCGCAACCACAAAGGGGTTGCGGTGGTTGATCTTCCCGGAATATACTCGCTTTCGCCCTACACCATGGAGGAGGTCGTTGCAAGGGACTATTTGCAAAAGCAACACCCGGACGTGATTGTCAATCTGGTGGACGCCTCCAATATTGAACGGAATCTGTATTTAACCACACAGCTGTGGGAAATCGGGCTGCCGGTTCTGATCGCGCTGAATATGATCGATGTCGCCGAGAAAAACGGGGATAAAATCGATGTCGATAAGCTCTCACGGCTGCTTGACTGTGAAATAGTGCCAACGTCCGCGCTGCACGGCGAGGGACTTGGCACCTTGTGTGAGTCCGCGATACGGATGGCAAAACGCGGCGAAACACGAACGCATTTTTGCCGGTTTTCGCCATTGGTGGAGGCGGCACTGTCAAAGATCGCGGCGCTGATTGCGCCCGATGCCGGGACGTTACATATGCGCTATCGTACCGTTAAGGTTTTTGAACGGGATAAAAAAGTGATGGAGGATTTGGGGCTTTCCGCCGAGAAACGCGGCGCGATTGAGGCCATCATCAAAAAGTGTGAAACGGCGTATGACGATGACAGTGACAGTATCATTATCCGTCAGCGCTATGATTATATTACGGATATTATCAGGCAGTGCGTGGTTCGGCACGAGATAGGAACCACGGTCTCGGAGCGGGTGGACAATGTAATGACCAACCGATACTTGGCGCTGCCTTTATTTGTTCTGATTATGTGCGGCGTCTATCATCTGTCGGTTCAGTCGCTGGGCGCCCGTGCCACCGATTGGATGGAGACGGCGGTGGACGGGATCTGCGGCGGTGTGTCCGTGCTGCTTCGGTCTTTGCAGGTGGCGCCATGGATGAATGCGCTGATTACGGACGGTTTGCTCCGCGGCGTAGGGGCGGTGATTTGCTTTGTACCTCAGCTTTTGATTCTGTTTTTGTTTTTATCGCTGCTGGAGGACTGCGGCTACATGGCGCGGATTGCATTTATGATGGATCGCGTGTTCCGGCGGTTCGGCCTGTCGGGAAAATCGTTTATTCCGCTTCTGGTATCTTCCGGGTGCGGCGTGCCGGGCATCATGAGCTGCCGCACGATCGAGAGTGAAAAGGATCGTAAAATCACCGTGATGACGACAACTTTTGTTCCCTGCGGCGCAAAACTGCCGCTGGTTTCCCTGGTTGCCGGCAGTTTTTTTCATCATTCGGCCGCCGTGGCAATATCCGTCTATTTTTTAGGGATTTTTATGGTCTTTTTTTCGGGGGTTATTTTAAAAAAATGCCGCTTTTTGGCCGGTAATCCGGCGCCGTTTGTGATGGAGCTGCCAAGCTATCACCTGCCGAATATAAAAAATGTGATCCGGCACGTTTTGGATGATATCCGCGCATTTATGGTTAAGGCAGGAACCGTCATCTTTTTGGCAAGCGGGATCATCTGGTTTTTGTCTAATTTCTCGGTTCATGGGAGCATGACGGCCGCGTCGGACAGCATTCTGGCTGCGATGGGCGGCGTTTTGGCGCCGGTCTTTCGGCCGCTTGGCTTTGGACGGTGGGAGACGGCGGTTGCGACCCTTTGCGGCATTGCGGCAAAGGAAAATATCGTCAGCAGCCTGAGCGTTCTGTGCGGACAGGGCGGCGCTGTGAATCTTAACGGGCTGCTTACGCCGCTTGCCGGGTATTCTTTTCTGGTGTTTCAAATTTTGTGTTCGCCCTGCATCGCGGCCATTGCCGCTATTCGGCGCGAGATGCGCAGCGCAAAATGGACGTTGTTTGCACTGTGCTACCAGACCGCGCTGGCGTACGGAACCGCCCTGGTGATTTATCAGCTGGGTCGTTATCTGTCCGGCGGCCGCTTTGAGGCAGGAACGCTGGCAGCGCTCCTGGTTTTGACCGGCGGGCTGATACTGGCGCTTCGCCCCAAACGAACTTCATAAAAAGGCGGCACTCGTGTGCCGCCTCAGACTGTCGAAAAAGTCGGTTTTCAGCAAGATATTGCTTTGAATTAATTGCCCAAAGCCCATATTCCGCTTTCCAAGCCGCAGCGGCAATGTCGCAATATCTTGCCGAAAACGGCATAAAATCGGCGAAAAATTTCATTGCCGCGCCGCCGTGGTAGGCATGGCGGAACAGGGGACGGCGATTAGATCAAAATGAAATTTTTCGCAAAATAGGGTTTATCGACACGCTCAGGGCATCGCAAAAGCGATGCCCTTGTTTTTGCTATCGTTCCAATTATTCTGCGGTGGAGGCAAGCGCTGCACCGATAATGCCGGCGTCATTAAACAGCGTTGCAATTTTGATTTGGGTCTGCTCCATGTCCTTGGAGTAAACATACTTTGCGACATATTCCTGTACCGGCTTTAACAGGTAGTCGCCCTCCCGGCTGATGCCGCCGCCGATCACCAAAACCTCCGGCTGGAAGATGTTGATGACACTGGTAATGCCGTCTGCCACATAGCGCAGATAGGTATCAACCACTTCTTTTGCGGCGCTGTCGCCGGCCTTTGCCGCGTCAAAAGCGGTTCGTCCGCTGGCGGTGCCGTCCTCTTTGAGATAGTCCTTCATCAGACTGTCCGGATTGGCGCGAAGCGCCTCTTCCGTCTGACGGATCAGAGCGGTGACTGATGCATAAGATTCCCAGCAGCCATGGTTGCCGCAGGTGCAGAGAACGCCGTCATGAACCAAAGTAAAGTGACCGATCTCGCCGCCGGCACCGTTAAAGCCGCGGTAAATCTTTTTGTCAAGAACGATACCGCCGCCGACGCCGGTGCCTAAGGTGACTGCAACAAAGCTGTCCGCGCCGCCGCCGTTGACAATGTACTCGCCAAAAGCAGCCGCGTTGGCGTCGTTTTCCACCGTCATGGGGATATTCGGATAATACTTTTTCAGTTCCGGGATGATGGGAACGTGATGCCAGTGCAGATTGTTGGCATAGATGATTTCGCCGGCCGCATTGTCGATGGAACCGGGGCTGCCGATGCCGATGCCCCGGATGTCCGCCATGGTGCAGCCGCCAAGTTCTGCAACCTCCTTGCAAAGCTCTGCCATATCGCGCACGATCTCCTGATAGGGACGGTCGGAGTCCGTGGGACGGGAGGCCTGCTGTACAACCTTTGGGGTGTCGTCTACCAGACCGACTGCTATATTGGTGCCGCCTAAGTCAATTCCTATATACATCATAATTTCCTCCGTAAATTTAGTTTCTATGATAATCTTACGCTCTTCATTATACTTCTTTTTCGTGCGTTTGTAAATAACTATTTTACAAGATTTGCACATAATTTTATAAAATTTTCCCATACTAAGCATGAGGTGAATGCGTTGATTTTAACGGTTTTGCGTACTATTATTATGTATTTTTTTGTCGTACTCACGCTGCGGCTGATGGGAAAGAGACAGATTGGTGAACTGGAGGCATCGGAACTGGTGGTAACCATCATCATCTCTGAGATCGCGGCAATGCCGATTACCAATCTCGGCGTGCCGCTGATGGGGAGCATCCTGGCGATTTTAATCCTTTTGATTTTGGAAATTTGCCTGTCCTACGCCGCTTACCGCAATCTGAATATACGTACCTTTTTGTACGGACGTCCCAGTATGTTTTATCAAAAGGGACGTCTTAATCAGGGCGAGATGCAAAAGCAGCGGTTTAATCTCGGCGATCTGATGGAGGAGCTGCGCAACAGCGGCGCGGTCAGTCTGGATCAGGTGGATTACGTTTTGATGGAGACCAACGGCAGGGTCAGTGTGATTATGAAAGCGGAAGAAAGTCCGCTGACTCCGAAGGACGTCAATCTCAAGCCGGAGGCGGTGCGGATGAGCTATGTCATCATCGATAACGGAAATGTGGTAGTTCCGAATATGAAACGCCTGGGGCTGGGGGACGACTGGCTGAGCAAGCAGTTAAAGATCGCCAATTTAAATCATCCGCGCGATGTTTTTTATCTCAGCTTTGAACAGGACAGCGGAAAGACAGTGCTGATTCCGAAAGAAAAGAAAAAAGGAGGGAGCGCACGATGAGCCGCGTGATTACAGCACTTTGTATTTTGGTCTTTACGGCCGGTTTTGTGGGCTTTCATACCTACCAGATTTTAGATCTTGACAAGGATATCAGCGCAATCTGCGATCGGGTGGAGACGCAGTACGAAAGTGAGGATTGGGATCGTGTGAGGGACGGCTTAAAGGAACTGGAGAGCCGTTGGAATCAAAGCCGCTTTTGGGCGTGTCTTACGGTCGATACCGCAGAAATTGAGGAAATAGAAATTGCGCTGCAGCAGAGCATGAAGTATGCCGAAATTCACGACAAAGAGGATTTTATCGGGGAGTTTATCATGTTTCGGATGCAGCTGGCACATCTGCCGCACCAGGAGGGCTTTAGTATCGAGGAACTGTTGTAGAAACTGCGCGCAGACGCTTGACACCGACCGGCTCCTGTGCTAGGATAGTCCTAAATAATACCCCCGATTGGGGAAAAGGAGTTGGAACGGATGCATCTTATCATCAGCGGCTGTCTGCTTGGGCTGCGCTGCCGGTATGACGGCGATTGCCGTCCGCTTCCGGCGGAGCGGATTGCGCAGTTAAAGGAAACCTGGGATCTCATACCCGTCTGCCCGGAGCAGCTCGGCGGTCTTGCAACGCCCAGAGAGCCATCCGAGCGGCAGGGAGATCGGGTTGTTTCAAAAGGCGGAAAGGATGTCACGGGGCAGTATGTACGCGGTGCGGAGCAGGCGCTGTATCTTGCAAAGCTGTTTTCTTGCAGAGCCGCACTTCTGAAGGAGAAAAGCCCCTCCTGCGGAAGGGGAAGCATCTATGACGGCAGCTTTCAAAAAAGACTGATTGACGGGAATGGCGTGACGGCCGAGCTGCTTTTAAAAAACGGCATTTTGGTCTTTGGCGAGAGCCAAATTGATGATCTTCTTGCATGGAAAGAGAAAAAGGCTGAGCGGTGATGATTCACCGTTCGGCCTTTTAAAATGAAATCGTATGCTTCAGTTATTCTGCAAACATCGGAGTTGAGAGGTAGCGGTCGCCCGTGTCCGGCAGCAGCGCTACAATGATTTTTCCCTTGTTTTCCGGGCGCTTTGCAAGCTGGGCTGCGGCATAAACGGCCGCACCGGCAGAGATGCCGACCAGCAAGCCTTCGCCCCGTGCCAAAGCGCGGCCGGTGGCAAAAGCGTCCTCGTTTTCGACCGGGATAATTTCGTCATAGATCGAGGTGTCGAGGGTTTCCGGTACGAAGCCGGCGCCAATGCCCTGAATCTTGTGCGGGCCTGCAACGCCCTTTGAGAGTACCGGAGAGGTCGCCGGTTCGACGGCAACAATTTTTACATCGGGGTTTTGCGACTTTAAATAAGCGCCCACGCCGGAGATGGTACCGCCGGTGCCGACCCCGGCCACAAAGATATCCACCTTGCCGTCTGTGTCCTCCCAGATTTCCGGGCCGGTGGTTGCCTTGTGAACGGCCGGGTTAATTTGGTTGGTAAACTGGCTGGGGATAAAGCTGTGCGGCGTCTCTTTTGCGAGCTCTTCTGCTTTGGCGATCGCACCCTTCATGCCCTTTGCGCCGTCGGTCAACACCAGTTTTGCCCCATAGGCTTTTAAAAGGTTGCGGCGTTCCACGCTCATGGTTTCCGGCATGGTTAAAATAACCTGATATCCCTTTGCTGCCGCCACGGCAGAAAGGCCGATGCCGGTGTTGCCGCTGGTCGGTTCGATAATGACGGAGTCCGGCTTTAACAGCCCCTTTGCCTCGGCGTCCTCAATCATGCCCTTGGCGATTCTGTCCTTGACGCTGCCGGCCGGATTGAAATATTCCACCTTTGCGAGCAGCGTGGCCGCAAGGTTTTCTTCCTTTTTATAGTTAACAAGCTCCAAAAGCGGTGTTTTGCCGATTAAATCCGTAATTTTTTGATAAACTTTCATGATAAACACTCCTTATTTTAATCTTTGTTTTTGATCGTTTATGCTCTTATTTTTATTTTGACCGACAAATCCAACATCGCCAAAACGGATTTACTTTTTCTCGCATCCAATCACCTCGTATAATATACCTAATACCTATCTGATTTATAGGCATTATAACACGAAGTATTTCATTTGTCAATAGAAAACGAAAAAAAGAGCAGAAAAAAATGAAAATTTTTTCCTGCTCATTGGGTATGTCGTAATTAGCTTTTTCGCAAACGTTTATCGGATTTGACCGCGAGACGGGTTCCCACGCTCTGGAAAATTTGTACCAGCAAAATTAAAAACAGAACCGCGATCGTCATAACCAGATATTTGTATCGATAGTAGCCATAGTTAATGGCAATTTTACCAAGACCGCCGCCGCCGATGATACCGCTCATGGCAGAGTAGCCGAGTACGGTGGTGATGGTGATGGTCAGGTTGTTGAGCAGAGACGGGATGCTCTCCGGGATCATAACCTTGCAGATAATCTGCAGCGGTGTCGCACCCATACTCTGTGCTGCCTCAATGATGTTGGGATTGATCTCACGCAGACTGCTCTCGACCATACGGGCGACAAAGGGCGCCGCGGCGATGACCAGCGGAACGATGGAGGCGGTGGTGCCGACCACGGTTCCCACAATCAGACGGGTCAGCGGAAAGACCAGAATCATCAGGATCAAAAACGGAATCGAGCGCAGCAGATTGATGATGACATTTAAAATCTGCAAAATCGGCTTGGGCAGCGGAAGAACGCCGTTTTCTTCGCCGGCGACAATCAGCACGCCGAGCGGCAGGCCGATGACAACGGCAAAGAGGGTCGAGAGCAGCGTAATGTAAACGGTTTCCCAGATGGCAAGCCATAATTCGCTTTGCAGAATTTCAATGGCCTCTGTAACCGTAGGATTGGATAAAAGCTGATTAAGCATGGTCGCTGTCCCTCCTTACTATAATATGCGGCGTTTGTTTTAAATACGCCACGGCGGCATCGGTCTGTTCCTTTCCGCCCTCGATTTCCAGTACCATGGTACCGAAAACCTTGTCGTCGATGCACTTGGTCTGCGCGGCTAAAATGTTGGCGGCAATCTTTTTCTCCATTGCCATTTTGGCAATGAGCGGCGAGGATGCGACCTTGGCGCCGTGATAGACAACCTGAATCCGATTCTCCGCACCGGCAACGGCGTTTTCTGCCGTATCGGGAAAGACCAGATGTTTTGCGGCTTCGGACTGTGGCATGGTGAATACCCGGTCAACCTCGCCCTCTTCGACCACGCGGCCGCCGTCTAAAATGGCGACCTTATTGCAGATCTTTTCCACCACGCTCATCTGGTGGGTAATGATAATTACGGTGATCCCCATTTTTCGGTTGATTTCACGGATTAACTCTAAGATCGACTGGGTTGTTTTTGGATCCAGTGCGCTGGTTGCCTCATCGCACAAGAGCACCTCCGGGTCGGTAGCCAGCGCTCTGGCGATGGCAATGCGCTGCATCTGACCGCCGGACAGCTGCGCCGGATAGGCGTTTTCTTTATCGGGGAGACCGACAGTATGCAAAAGCTCCCGCGCGCGCTGCCGTGCCGCCTGTTTTTTTACACCGGCAAGCTCCAGCGGAAAGCAGATGTTCTCCAAACAGGTGCGCTGCATCAGCAGATTAAAGCTTTGAAAAATCATGGTAACCTTGCGGCGTACCTTGCGCAGCTCCGCATCGGAGAGTGTCCCGATACTCCGGCCGCCGATCAGGACCTCGCCGCCGGTCGGCCGCTCTAACATATTGATGCAGCGAACCAGGGTGGACTTTCCGGCGCCGCTCATACCAATGATGCCGTAGATGTCGCCGTCCTCAATGGTAAGCGAGACATCGCACAGGGCCTCTACGGTTCCGTCAGCTGTCGAAAAGGATTTTGACAAGTTTTTTAGTTGTATCATAGAAACCTCCAAACACAGACAAAACGCCGGTTGAAAAATCAACCGACGCACAAGGCCGTAATTGCGTTTGCGGCCTTGGTCTGTTTGTTATCTTTTATTGCTGGCCGCCTTTGATGGCATCCAGAGTTTTCTGTTTTCCGCCGTACAGTGCAATCGGCTCTACATGGATTGCGCCGACCGATACAATATGTGTGCCGTTTTCTTTGTTAAAGTCCTCCAGATAGGGCAGATGCTGGAAGTAGTTGGCGTCAACCTCGCCGCTCTCTACAACGTTGTTCGGCTGTACATAATCGGTAAATTCCTGTACCTTTAAGGTGATGGTTTTTGCCTCTAAAATCGGAGCAACAATCTTTAAAATTTCGGCGTGCGGCGTTGGCGATGCTGCAACCGTAATGGTTGTGCCGGCCAGCGCGTCATAATTTACGCTGCTGTCATAGCCATCGCCGGGGTTGTCAACCGTGCTGACAACGGCGCCGTTGTACTGCTTTTCAATAAACTCGGCAACCTGCTCACTCTCTAAGGCCGCCTTGAGCGCCTTGATGGAATCCTTGTTCTCATCGCCTTCCTTGACGGCTAAAATGTTGCCGTATTCGGAGGAAGAACCCTCGATTAACAGAGAATCCTTTACCGGGTTTAAGTCTGCCTGGATTGCATAGTTTGAGTTGATGACCGCATAGTCCATATCCTGCAATACGTTCGGAAGCTGTGCGGCCTCTACCTCTTTAAAGGTGATCTGATAGGGGTTTTCGGCGATGTCTTTGATGGTTGCGGTGATGCCGGCGCCGTCTTTTAACTTAATGTAGCCGTTGTCCTCCAGGAGCAGCAGTGCGCGTGCCTCGTTCGTGGTGTCGTTGGGGACTGCAACGGTAACCGATGCAGCCTTTTGACTGCCGCAGCCGGTCAGCGCGGTCAGCGCCAATACCAGTGCGAGTGCGGTTGTAACAAATTTTTTCATCATAACTACCTCCAAAATAAATATTTTTCTATGTTTATTCCATGATGTACGGATTTTCATGAGGGCGTCAAAGAGACTGCCCGGTGCCGATCCGATGCCTAAGGCATGTGTTCGAGTCTCTTATGCCTAGCCGAAAGGGAGTAATCCGAACTCCGATTTTGGGAGGCGGATTTCCGCTTTC
>OLOI01002102.1_pt1 | contig 15134 bp, 14 predicted proteins | sample 1672131 | NCBI WGS metagenome assembly OLOI01 (sample SAMEA3136651, study PRJEB25190) | human gut metagenome | reverse complement strand
ATTTTTTTACTTAATTTTCCTGTTTTTTCTGTCCACTTTATTGACTATGGTCCAGTCACGCATATAACATTGAAGCTAACAAATCCATAGGTTATATTTAAGACCAATATATTTAATTGATTTATTGCAATCATAATCATACAAACTATAACAAAAAAAGCAACACATATTACTATATTCTTATATTTGGCTCCATAGAACTTCCTGAAAAACAGAAAGATTATTAAATTCAAGACTATAGTGCTGACAGACTGTCCTGCAAAAGATATTATATCAAGATTCATAAATCACACCTCTATCGTCTTAAATATTTAGATAATTGCAAAAAGAAATCCTTTTGTTTTTTCTGAGCTAAAGGTACCCAATCACCATTAGTCATAAATATCCCTTCATTTTTTTCTAAAGTTTGAACATAATTTAAATTTATAATACAAGACCTGTGTGATATGTAAAAACGTTCATCATTTAACTTTATAAAAATATCTGACAAGTTTTCCTTTACAATATACTCTTTTAGAACAGTAGAAACCTGAATAGTTTTTTTAGCTAATACTATAAAATAATATATTTCATTCAACGGTTGAATTTCAATACCATTTTCAGTCAACAGCTCAACTGTTCTGTCATCTGTATCTCTGATAAATGCAAGGAAATCGGTTAACACTCTAAAAATATCTTCCTTTTTAAAAGGTTTTAAAATAAAATCAAAAGCATGTACTTTATATGCTCTTCTCCAATAATCCGAATAGCTCGTAACATAAACAATAGGAACATTTGAATCAAACTTTCTTATTTCACTTGCTACTTCAATACCATTAGTTTGATTCATCTCAATATCCAAAAAAATCAAATTAAAACCTTTACCGTCATTAAGCAACTCACTTCCGTCATTATATTTTTCTATATTAATTGATATTTTCTTTTGTTCAGCATAGTACATTATTATGTGTTCGAGCTTGTTTACATACAAGTTCTCATCATCACAAACCGCAATATGCAACACAATTATCCCTCCAAATAGTAAAATAAGAATTAATTATTTTATATCATAAAAAGGGATAGAAGTAAATATTTTTCACATAATATGTTAAATACAAATCATATTATACATCAAAAGATTTTCAAAAACAATCCTTTAGATATGTTATCTTCGTATTTGTAAGGAAGTATAATATAATTGGATTATTATATTTGGAGATGAGTATGATGGAGTTCAGCGAACAACTATATTTTTGGAGACCCCGTAAAAACTTTAGTGTCTATAAGCTATCAAAAATTAGTGGCATCTCAGAAAATCATATTAGAAGTCTAGAAAACGGTAAAAAGCAACCAACAATAAAAACACTACAAGCTTTAACTGATGCTCTTAATATTACAATCTCGGAATTTTTTAATACAAATAACCATAAAGTCATATATTTAACTGAAAAAGAATGGAATCTTTTAAATTTTTACAGAACTCTTCCTAAGGAAAAAGCCGATATTCTTATTGAGTTTTATGAAAAGATGTGCAATTAATAATCATTTTTATTTATGTATCCAACTAATAGCAAAATCCCTGATGTATTTATTGCAAGCATTGTGGGAGCTGATAATATAATGAAATCCAAATAATATGCAATAAAAGCAAGGATTATCTCTAATGATAGAATAATTCTTGTTTTTTTCTTGAATTTTATATTCTCATCAGACTCTAAAATTTTGTTTTTTGTATCAACGGGTGCAAATTTCCATATAAGTATTGAGAAAAATACGGTTGGTATAAATAATAAAATAGAAAAAATATAATATGTACCGGCAAGTTTCAGTAAAAGCATAGCTACTATAACAGTAAACATTGATTGGATAAAGCATTTAATTCTGCTTTTTGCATGATATCCTCCTGCATACGACCGCAAAACTGTAAATAAAGCGATATATATAACACTTTCAATAAAACATCCCATTAATATTCCAACACTTAACGATGACATCCAAAAAATAAATTTTAATATTATAATTTCAAGACCATACTTAATTACTTCGGTTTCATCTAAATCAATATCATCTTTCTTTAAGTAACTAACCATCCTATCCAATAATTTGTCCATGCTACACCTCTATACAACAGTTAAATTAACATATAATTATTTTCATTATATAAATTTTGCTCAATTTATCAATTTATTTACCCTGAACGCCAAAATAATGCCCCGAATGGCACATTAAGAAAATAATCAAAGAATTTAACATATGCGAGAGTATATTTTCTACTTATACAGTAAGACACCTTTGCTGTCATTAGTATCATATTGCTACTTAATTTTGCAAAACTTGGAATAGTATAATCTACCATTATACTTGTCATAACAAAAGAGAAATGTGATAATAACATACGAAAAAGAAAGAATAAAACATCAGAGCAAATCAGCCTAGATGAATATCAAAATTTGCACCGCAGTAAACAAAGATAAGCAAAATAAAAAATTAAGGTTTCGGAAAGATAAAAATTCTACTTTCCGAAACCTTCTGACATATAATCAATTTTTCTGTAATAATTATTCTGACGAAGAACAATAAAGTAATCATAAATGGTCAAAGCTGTGGTCAAGGCTATAATTTAAGCAAAAAGAAAAACCGCTAAACAGCCTTAAAATGGCTTGTTTAAGCGGTTATCCGTGGTCGAGGTGACAGGACTTGAACCTGCGGCATCTTGGTCCCAAACCAAGCACTCTACCAAACTGAGTTACACCTCGAAATTGCTGTCATAGTTCCGACAGCTTTATTATTATACATCATAGATTGACGATTGTCAACACCTAATTTCGACTTTTAGCAATTCTTTCAAATTTTTTTAAGATTTTTGAAAATATCGCTTTTAAAGTTTGCACTTAAACATAAATGCGTTGATGCTACTGTGCTGCATTAAATCAAAATCTGCATATTTTGACGCATCAAAGTGTTTTAATCAGATTGTATATCTCCTCTGGATTTTCAATATAAAGTTTGCATTCATACTGCTGTGCCTCTGCTTTTGTTCTGAAGCCCCAGCCATACAATACAGCGGCAAAGTCCATCCCTACCTCGGCTGCACCTTGCGCATCAATATAATTATCTCCGAGGAAAATACTTTCCTCAGGCAGGACTTCAAGCTTTTCGCAAGCCATTCTGAGCAGGTTGCTTTTATGCAAATCCTTTCCGACATCTGTTGCACAAATAACATCGAACAAATCCTCAACCTTATGAGTCTTAAGCATATCCCGAGTATACATATCATGCTTTTGTGTGGCAACCGCTAACAAATATCCGTCGTCTTTCAATCTGCGCAAAGTCTCCTCAATACCGCTGTAAAGATAAAACATTTCTTTACCCTTCATTGAATACAACTTGCTGTAATTGTTGATTGCATATTCAATCTCACTGTCATTCATATCAAACAGCTTTCTCAGCCCTGCTTCAAGCGAAAATCCGATAATCCCGTACATAGCCTTTCTGTCAACAGGATTGAATCCCATTGAGGTTGCAGTTGTATTAAAACAATGCAAAATTCCGGGTGAAGTGTCAGCAAGAGTTCCGTCAAATCCAAATATAATCAATTTTTTCATAATATCACCATATCGTAAACATAATATGAATTCCATATGCGGCAAAACTGTTATTATGTCCTAATTATATCATCTAAATTGTGCAAATACAATAGCTTTTTTAATTGACATAAATGATTTATAGGTATAGAATTATATATATTCTATTATTGAAAGGTATTGTTTATGGATAAAAAAAATACAGCTTCTGTCACAAATAAAAGTAATAACAATTTATCTGTAAAGGAAAGTCTTGTAAACTATTATCTTGTTTTAATGTTTACCGTATTTCCGCTTTTCTTCACAGATGAATTTTTTAATATCCGCCATGACAAATACGGACTGTTTTTGGGACTTTCCGCCGTTCTTATTGTTTCGGTTGCTGGAATTGTTGTCTATACAAAAACTGTTGAAAACAGTTCACCTCGGGATGATATAAAAAAACAAGGCGGATTAAAACGGAGTTTTTCAGTTCCCGACTATGCGATGATTGCATTTCTCATTTTCAGTGCAGTGTCTACCATATTTTCAAACTATCCTTTGGATGCACTGTTCGGCACAGCCGGCAGAAACAACGGACTTATATTGATTGCCTTTTATGCCGGAGTTTATTTTGTAATCACCAGATTTATGAATTTCCGTGAATATATATTTATTTCACTTGCAATCGCTTCATCAGCCGTATTTATTCTGGCTGTATTAAACTGCTTCTACATTGATCCTCTCGGAATGTTTTCTCGCCTTACGGATGCGCAGACGATAAATGATTTCACCTCAACCATAGGTAATAAGAATTTCTTATCAAGCTTCATATGTATTATGCTGCCTGTACTTATGGCTTTAAGCGTGCTGTCTAAAAACGGCAACCTGCGAATCCTTTACTTAGCTGCATCGGGCTTTGGGTTTATGGCTCTGATGACATCTGACAGCGACTCAGGTATTCTGGGACTGGGTGTTTTCGGCATAATCTATTTCATTTGGTTTGTACGAAACATTAAAAGATTAAAAAGATATTTTCTTACGATAACCGTTATGCTTGCTTTCGGAAAACTTTTAAGACTGATTTCTTTCTTTATGAATGATAATTCAAAGGATATGGATCAATTCCAGAAGTTCTTCGTTTATTCAAATCTCAGCTATATTCTTATAGCGGGATGTGTGGTAATTACTGCTCTGCTCTATATTCTTGATTTCAAAAAGCCGAACATCGTACTTCCGAAGGCAGTTCCTGTCACATCAGGCATAATTTTTTCGGCAGGCATAATAGGAATAATATCGGTTATGATTTATTTTTCTGTTTTCGACACTGAAACAAACCTCGGAAGTTTTGAAAAAATATTAAGATTCAACGACGCCTGGGGTACTCACAGAGGATATATGTGGATAAGAGCGTTAGAGCATTTCGGCTGTTCCAACTTTATGCAAAAGATGTTTGGCTGTGGTCCCGATAATTTTTATTATGCTTTTTCACCGTATTTCCACGGCCTTATGCAATATGGTGACAGTTCCACAAATGCCGCACACAACGAATATATAAACTATCTTATTACTCACGGCATCATTGGCACGGCAGCCTATCTTACGCTTTTAGGCGGTGTAATTGCCCGTGCGGTAAAAAGTGCAAAAGAAAATCCGATGACCGTTATTTGTGTTGCCGCAGTAATATGCTATGCAGTGCAGGCAATCGTAAATATTGCCCAGCCGCTGACAACTCCTTTGTTTTTCATATTTATTGCAATGACAGAGGCATTTTCTCGTCAGACACTGCCCTTAAAAACAAAATAAACTTTATTTATATAACAATCAAAAAGACAAAATGGAGGGTAACAACTATGAATCATGTAGACAAAGCAGAAGAATATTTTTGTAATAATTTCAACTGTTCTCAGGCTGTTTTTACCAGTTTTGCAACAGAATTAGGTTTAGATGAAAAGCTTGCATTAAAAATTTCAACACAATTTGGAGGCGGAGCCCGTAAAGGAGAAATGTGCGGAGCTGTTTCCGGTGCTTTAATGGTATTAGGATTAAAATACGGTCATTGTCATGCGGAGGATATGGAGGAAAAAGGAAAAGCGTATCAAATTGCAGAAAACTTTATGAATCAATTTATTGAAAAACAAGGAACTGTTGTATGCAGGGAACTTTTAGGATATGATATTTCCAAAACAGAGGATATGGAAAGGATTAAAGAATTGAATTTGTTTAAAACCATTTGTCCGAAAATGATAAGATGCGCAACAGAACTTGTAGAACAATTTGATGAAAAATTCACATAAAGAAAAACCTTCCACTTCAAACTAATATTTTCATTTCTATCAATCAAACATAATCATTTTTTATAAACAGAAATCCCCTATGGCATAATAAAATGTCATAGGGGAATATTTTTTGCTTTATATCGGTATCCGTCCGTTCATTGGGGTATAATTGCAAATCTCTCCTGTTTCAAGAGATTTTTGCACATCAATAATTCTCTGATTTTCAGAGCCTCTGAAAGCAAGTGTAATGTTGTACAGGTCCTGCACAAATTCACCGTCAACAAGTACATCAATAAGTGAAAGCATCTCATCTGTGCACTCACATCTTGCCCTGCTCTCTGAAAGAAGCTCATCATCAAAAAGATAACCGGTATAGCACCATATTGACTTATTTGGGAAGTTTTCTTTAATCCTTTTCAAAAACGGTGTAAGAACTCTTTGATTCTGCGGTTCAAACGGTTCGCCGCCAAGCAGTGAAAATCCGTCGATATAATTCGAAGAAAGCATATCAATTATGCTGTCCTCAACCTCTTTGGTAAAAGGCTTGCCAAAGTTAAAATCCCATGTTTCCTTGTTAAAACAGTTTTTGCAGTGATGCGTACAGCCCGAAACAAACAGCGATACTCTCACTCCCTCACCGTTTGCAATATCAAAACTCTTAATCTCTCCGTAATTCATCAGAGGTGGAGCACCCTTTCCTGAATTTCCTGTGTTCTGCCCTGATTCCAGAACTGTGTACCTATATATCCGCAGGTTCTTCTGGCAACATTCATCTTATCCTGATCCCTGTTGTGACAGTGAGGACATTCCCACAAAAGCTTATTATCCTCTTCAATAATCTGAATTTCACCATCAAAGCCGCAAACCTGACAATAATCACTCTTTGTGTTAAGCTCTGCATACATAATATTATCATAAATATATTTGATAACCTGTAAAACAGCAGGAATGTTGCCCTGCATATTCGGAACTTCAACATAGCTGATAGCGCCACCCGGTGACAAAGTCTGGAACTCTGACTCAAGTTTGAGCTTGTCAAAAGCATTAATCTCTTCCGTTACATGAACATGATAGCTGTTTGTTATGTAGTTTTTGTCCGTAACGCCTTTAATAACACCGAAACGCTTTTGCAAACACTTTGAGAACTTATATGTCGTACTTTCAAGAGGTGTACCGTACAAACTGTAATCAATATGTTCTGCTTCTTTCCACTTTGCACAATACTCGTTGAGCTTTCTCATAATCTCAAGTCCAAGCTCCTTGCCTTCAGGCTCGGTAAGCTTTTTGCCGTTAAGGCTGTAAACACATTCCCAAAGTCCTGCATATCCGAGTGAAAGTGTTGAATATCCGCCATAGAGAAGCTCGTCGATAGGCTCATTCTTCTTAAGTCTTGCAAGTGCACCGTACTGCCACAAGATAGGAGCAGCGTCTGAGAGCGTACCCTTGAGTCTGTTGTGACGGCACTGCAATGCTCTGTGGCAAAGCTCCATACGCTCATCAAAAATTTTCCAGAAATTCACCATATCCTTCTTTGCACTCAAGCCGATGTCAACAAGATTAACTGTTACAACACCCTGATTGAATCTGCCGTAGTACTTAGGCTTTCCGTTCTCGTCAACATAAGGAGTAAGGAAGCTTCTGCATCCCATACAAGTATAGCAGTGTCCCTCACCGTTCTTATCAATCTTATTCTGGAGCATAACTTTTTCGGAAATATAGTCGGGTACCATTCTCTTAGCCGTGCATTTTGCCGCAAGCTCTGTAAGATACCAATACTTACTTTTCTCTGTAATATTATCCTCTTCCAGCACATAGATAAGCTTAGGAAATGCAGGAGTAATCCACACACCGTCTTCATTCTTAACACCTTGATAGCGCTGCTTAAGTGTTTCCTCAATAATCATTGCGAGGTCAGACTTTTCCTGCTCATTTTTTGCTTCATTAAGATACATAAATACAGTAACAAACGGAGCCTGACCGTTTGTTGTGAGCAGTGTTACAACCTGATACTGAATAGTCTGAACTCCTCTGTTTACCTCTTTGCGAAGTCTTTTTTCAACAACCTCGGAAATCTTCTCATCACTTATATCAAAGCCGAGTTCATCAAATTCAGCAACAGTTTCTCTGCGGATTTTTTCTCTTGAAATCTGAACAAAAGGTGCAAGATGAGCAAGACTTATACTCTGACCGCCGTACTGATTGCTTGCAACCTGAGCAATAATCTGCGTTGCAATATTGCAGGCTGTTGAAAAGCTGTGCGGCTTTTCAATTAATGTATCACTTATAACAGTGCCGTTCTGGAGCATATCCTCAAGATTTACAAGGTCGCAGTTGTGCATATGCTGAGCAAAGTAATCAGCGTCATGAAAGTGAATAATTCCCTGCTTGTCAGCCTCGACAATATCCGGCGGCAAAAGCATTCTCTTTGTAAGGTCACGGCTTACCTCGCCAGCCATATAATCACGCTGAACGCTGTTTACGGTAGGGTTTTTATTAGAATTTTCCTGCTTAACTTCTTCGTTATTACATTCAATAAGCGATAAAATTCTATTATCTGTCGTGTTTGACTTACGAACAAGCGAACGGGTATAGCGGTATCTTACATACCTTCTGGCAAGCTCAAATGCGCCCTTTGCCATAAGCTGATCCTCAACCATATCCTGAATTTCTTCAACAGATACGGCACGCTTAATCTTATTGCATTTGTATTCAACATAATCGGCAATATCATCAATCTGCTCATCAGTAAGAAATTTATGTTTAGAAGAATTATTAGCCTTTCTTACCGCATTGACAATTTTCTGAATATTAAAATCTTCCTCAGAACCGTTTCTTTTTATGATTTTCATGTCTGTTTCTCCCTGCTTAGAATTAAGTTATATTAATTATCTGTTAATTTGTTTTGCATCACTATATATCGAATATAATTTCGTGAACAGTTATTATTCTATACTATATATTGTGCCTTGTCAATAGTCAAAAGCACTATATAAAGTAGTTAAAAATAATCATAATATACATTTTGTCATAAGTTCAGACACTAAAAACCGCATAAAATCAAGCTGTTCTAATCTTATTGCTTAAAAGCAAATATAACAATTACAAAATATTAATCGTATATAACACATCTGGAACAAATTCAGTATGACACATAATAACTATATATAGTGCAATAAACTCAAATCATTCCCTTATACTGTTATTTTAGTGCGAACTTAATTATAATAACATATACTTTTTTAAAAATTTTTCCTTGAAAACATAATAGAAAATTATTTGCAAATGATAATTTTATTGCCCGTAAAGCAACCGGAGAACTACACCTGTCCGAGCAGAAAATATTGCTTATTTTGATTGACTGTGATTGAGTATGAACGGATATTCATAAATTTTTAATTTTTTTGAATATTTTTGACTGAATTTGCTTGACTTTGAAAATTTATATGTTATAATCTAATCAAGAGGTGACCGAAAATGCTCACTCAGGAGAGATACGAAAAAATTTTAAGCATATTAAATGAAAAAAATGTTGTTACTGTTTCTGAACTGACAAACGCACTTGATACATCAGAATCGACCATACGGCGCGATCTTTCGGCTCTTGCCGAAATGGGCAGACTCAACAAGGTCTTCGGCGGCGCAACCTCCATAAAGCAAAACTCAGGTATCACAGAGGATAATGTAAGCAGCCGTGAAAATCTTATGAGCAAAGAAAAAGACTTAATCGCAAAATATTCTGCCTCATTGATAATTGATACAGACTTTGTATACATTGACGCAGGCACTACAACATCAAAGCTGATTGACTACATAAGCAATACTAAAGCGACTTATGTTACAAACGGCATTTCCCACGCACGCAAGTTAATTTACAAGGGATTAAACGCTTATATTATCGGCGGTAAAATGAAGCCCGTAACCGAAGCCGTTGTCGGAACTGAGGGAATTTTAAGCCTTAAAAAATTCAATTTTACCAAAGCCTTTATGGGAACAAACGGAATTGATTTTCAGGCGGGATTCACCACACCGGATATTGAGGAAGCACGTATTAAAGAAGAAGCTATCAATAAAAGCTATATGAGTTTTATACTGGCTGACCACAGCAAATTCAGTAAGGTATTCCCCGTCACATTTTCAAAGCTAAAAAAATGCTGCATTGTCACAGATGTATTGACAAACAGACGCTACGCTGACGAAACTGTTGTAAAGGAGGTAATGAAGTGATTTATACGGTTACGCTTAATCCGTCAATCGACTACATCGTACGGCTTGACAAACTGACGTCAGGTATAACAAACCGTACTATCGAAGAAGAATATTACTACGGCGGAAAAGGAATAAATGTTTCCTGCGTGCTTGCCGAGCTTGGCCTTGAAAGCACAGCCTTCGGATTTGTGGCTGGATTTACGGGTGATGCAATCGAAAAAGGGATTCGCAATGATAAAATAATCACCGATTTCATAAAGCTGAAACAAGGCATATCACGTATAAACATTAAAATCAAAGCAGGAGAAGAAACCGAGATTAACTGTCAGGGACCTCATATTGATGACAGCGAGCTTGAAAGACTGCTTGCAAAGATTGACCGTATTACAGACGGCGACACAATAGTTCTTGCAGGCAACATACCAAATACAATGCCTGATGATGTATATGAACGAATTTTGAAACGCTTATCTCAAAAGAATGTTCGTATAGTAGTAGACGCAACAAAAAATCTTTTGCTCAATTCACTGAAACACAAGCCTTTCCTCATTAAGCCAAACAAACAGGAACTCTCTGAAATCTTTGACGTCGAAATCAATACCGAAGATGATATTGAAAAGTATGCCAAAGAGCTGCAAAAAATGGGAGCACAAAATGTTTTAATCTCGCTTGGCGGTAAAGGCGCAATACTGATTGATGAATTCGGTAAAAAGCACAAGGCAGGCGTTCTTAACGAAAGAGTAGTCAACACCGTAGGCTCGGGTGACTCAATGGTGGCAGGCTTTATTGCAGGATATGAAATGCAGCACGACTACTCATACGCACTAAAATTAGGCAGTGTCTGCGGTAACGCAACAGCGTTTCTGAGCGGACTTGCTACAAAAGAAAAAATAAATGAACTACTGAAAAAATTCACCTAACTAAAAAAGGAGAGAAACCTATGCGTATTACCGATTTACTTAAGAAAAACGGCATTGCTCTTAATGTTAATTTATCCGGTAAGAGCGAAGCAATCGACAAACTCGTTTCCCTTCACGAGAAATGCGGAAATCTGAATGATGTTGCCGCATACAAGCAAGGAATTATCAAAAGAGAGGAAATGGGAACAACTGCAATCGGAATGGAGGTAGCAATACCTCACGCAAAAAGCGATGCAGTAAAGTCCCCTGCCCTTACTGCAATCACGGTTCCAAACGGCGTTGACTACGGTGCACCGGACGGAGCAACCTGTAAGCTGTTATTTATGATTGCAGCAACAACCGACGGAGATGTTCACCTTGAGGTTCTTGCAAGATTGATGCAGATGCTTATGGATGAGGAATTCACAGCAAAACTTAAAGCCGCAAAAACAGCCGGCGAATTTCTTGCAATTATTGATGCCAAGGAAACAGAGAAATTTCCTGAAGAAGCTTCTGCACCGACAACAGCTACTGAAAAAACAGGTTACAGAGTTCTTGCAGTAACAGCATGCCCGACAGGTATCGCCCACACATATATGGCTGCCGAAGCACTTGTTAAGGCAGGCGAAAAAATGGGCATTACCGTTAAAGTAGAAACAAACGGCTCAGGCGGTGCAAAAAATGTACTTACAGCTGACGAAATTTCTGACTGCGACGGAATTATTATTGCCGCTGACAAAAATGTTGAAACAGCTCGCTTTAACGGAAAACCTGTTTATTCAACAAAGGTTGCAGACGGTATTCATAAGCCAGAAGAACTGATAAATAAAATAGTAAACGGTGAAGCACAGATTTTTCATTCATCGTCTAATGACAGTAATATTCATTCCGTTGATACAGGCGAAAGCGCAGGAAGAAAAATTTACAAACATCTTATGAACGGTGTGTCGCATATGCTTCCGTTTGTTGTTGCAGGCGGTATATTTATCGCAATAGCTTTTCTGATTGACACAATGGCGGGCAACGCAGGTACTGCCGACTTTGGTACGGTTAATCCTGCCGCTGCATGGTTTAAAACAATCGGCGGTTATGCCTTTAATCTTATGGTTCCGGTTCTTGCAGGATTTATAGCAATGTCAATAGCTGACCGTCCCGGATTGCTTGCAGGTCTTGTCGGCGGATTTCTTGCAACAGCAGGTTCAACTTTTGCCTCCCCCGGCGGCGATATTCCGTCAGGCTTCCTCGGCGGTTTGCTTGCAGGTTTTGCAAGCGGTTATATTATGCTTTTACTTGAAAAGTTGTGCAATAAAATGCCGCACTCTCTTGAAGGTATCAAGCCCGTTCTTATATATCCGATTGCAGGCTTGGGCATAACAGGCGTAATGATGTGTGCAGTAAATCCGATTATGGGCTGGGTAAACACAGCTATGACAAATGCCCTTAACGCAATGGCAGGTAACGAAGCTCTCATCATTCCACTCTGCGCACTTCTTGCGGCAATGATGTCAATTGATATGGGCGGTCCGTTTAACAAAGCTGCGTATGTATTTGCTACCGGTGCTCTTTCATCAGGCACTGACGCAGCCTATATGATTATGGCAGCCGTAATGATTGGCGGTATGGTTCCCCCTATTGCAATCGCACTTTCAAATACCTTCTTCAAGAGCAGATGGACTGCTGAGGAGAGAAAAAATGCAACTGTAAACTACATTATGGGATTGTCATTCGTAACAGAGGGTGCAATTCCGTATGCGGCAGGTCATCCGCTTCAGGTTATTCCTTCCTGTATGATAGGTTCTGCATGTGCAGGCGCACTTTCCGCTTTGTTCAGCTGCACACTTATGGCGCCTCACGGCGGTATCTTCGTAGTAGCAACAATAGGCAATCCGCTTTTCTACTTCCTTGCTCTTGTAATCGGTTCACTTGTAGGAATGCTGCTTCTTGCACTTCTTATGAAACCAATCAAAAATCATCAGTAAAATTAAAATAAAATAAACAGAAAACAATATTAAAGTATTCCGCAGTTGAAAAAGCTGCGGAATACTTCAAAAATCAGATTTATTAAGGAGAAATGAATTATGGTATCAAAGACAGTTACACTCACAAATGCACAGGGATTTCATATGCGTCCTGCATCTTTATTTGCAACAGCAATGGGCAAATACGAAAGCGACATAACCATCAAGCATAACAATACCGACATTAATGCAAAGAGCCTTTTAAACATTATTGCAGGCTGTATAAAGTGCGGTAGCGAAATTGAAATTTTATGCAGCGGTTCGGACGAACAGGCTGCTCTTGATGAAGCCGTACAGCTTATCGAAAGCGGTCTTGGGGAATAAATCAGAGCCGTACCAGACGAGGTGACATATATGTTTAAAGGAACAGCCACATCCGACGGCATCGGAATCGGCAATGTAATGATTATTGAAGAGCACGCACTGAGCTATTCACCGCAGGCTGTGACCGACACTGACGCCGAAACCCAAAGATACACTGACGCAGTGAACGCATTTTGTGAAAGCACAGCGGCTAAGGCAGATTCTCTGAGAAAATCAGCTGGCGAAAAAGAGGCAGAAATCCTTGAAGGTCACATTCAGATTTTAAAAGACCCGTATTTAAACGGTGAAATTGAAAAGCTGATTGCAAACGGCACCTGCGCCGAGTCTGCGCTTGAACAGATGTGCGACCAGTTTATAACTGTATTCTCAATGGCAGATGACGAGCTTACAAAACAGAGAGCCGCCGATGTAAAGGATATTAAGACAGGGATGCTGAGTATACTTCTCGGCATTCAGGAGGTAAAAATCAGTGATGCGCCGAAGGGCACGGTTCTTGTTGCACACGAGCTTACACCGTCAATGACAGCAGGTATAGTCAAGGAAAACATCATAGGAATTGTAACCGAAACAGGCGGCAAAACCTCACACTCCGCAATTCTTGCCAGAGCACTTGAAATTCCTGCCGTGCTCAGCGTTGACGATGCAGTAAGCAAGCTTGCAAACGGTCAGCAGATAATAGTTGACGGCAGTGAGGGTATTGTTATCTACTCACCCGATGAGGCACAAATTGAAAGCTACACTCAAAAACGAAATATGTTTTTGCAGGAACGCCGTGAGCTTGAAAATTACAGAGGAAGAAAAACTCTGTCTGCAAGCGGTGAAGAATATGAGCTTTGCTGTAACATCGGCAATCCTGAGGATGCAGTTAAGGCAATGGAATTTGACGGCGAGGGCGTCGGACTTTTCAGAACAGAATTTTTGTTTATGGACAGAAATTCGATTCCCACCGAAGAAGAGCAGTTTGAAGCATACAAAAAAGCTGCCCTTATTCTTAAAGGAAAACCTCTTATAATCCGCACGCTTGACATCGGCGGTGACAAAGACCTGCCGTATCTCGGACTAAAAAAGGAAGAAAACCCGTTTATGGGGTTCAGGGCTATACGCTATTGCCTGAAAAACGAGGAGCTTTTCACAAGCCAGATTCGTGCAATTCTGCGTGCAAGTGCCTTTGGCGACATCAGAATTATGTTTCCTCTCGTTACAACAGTTGATGAACTGCGTGAGGGCAAAAAGCTTGTGGAAAAACTCAAGCTCGAATTATCGTCTGAAAACATAGATTTTGACAAATATATAAAGGTCGGCGTAATGGTCGAAACTTCTTCTGCTGCTGTAATTGCAGATTTGCTTGCAAAAGAAGCCGACTTTTTCAGCATAGGCACAAATGATTTAACAGGTTACACAATGGCTTGCGACCGTGGCAACAGCGATGTTTCATATCTGTACTCACCGCTCCAGCCAAGTGTTCTGAGAATGATTAAAAACATAATCGAATGTGGAATAAAAAATAATATTCCCGTTGGAATGTGCGGCGAGGCAGCAGCAAATCCGATGATGATTCCGCTTCTTATTTCATTCGGTCTTACCGAATTCAGCGTGTCCGCTCCGTCCGTACTCAGAGTAAGAAAGACAATCTCTCAATGGACAAAGCAGGAAGCCGACAAGGTTGCCGAAAAAGTAATGACATTTGCAACAGAAAAGGAGATAACCGACTATCTCAAAGCAATTATTTAACGCAATAATAAAAGGATACCGACAATTCAAATGTCAGTATCCTTTTTATTATGTATATTACTTATTTTAGGTTATCCCTTTAAGTAGCTAAATTATAGTTTAGATGAACTTATATTTTATAATACCGTAGGGAAC
>OLOI01002092.1_pt1 | contig 15186 bp, 13 predicted proteins | sample 1672131 | NCBI WGS metagenome assembly OLOI01 (sample SAMEA3136651, study PRJEB25190) | human gut metagenome | reverse complement strand
GGGTGCAGGGACAGCGTCCCTGCTGGGGTCAAGGGGCAACGCCCCTTGGGTCTCCTTACCGATATGGATTCTCCTCCGTCCCGTCGCCCGCCGTGAAAACGTAAGTCGTCAGGTCAAGCAGCGCTAAGGGGCGGATGCCGGGAACTTCGGTGTCGGCAGGGAGGGTCAATGCACCCGTTTCGCTGATGACGGGGTGGATGCCGCTCTCCAGCGTGTCGCGAAGCCAGTAGACGGCGGAAGCGCCCTGTGCGGTGGCGTAGGGGGTTGCGGCGCAGGTCAGGTCGGTCAGCGTCGCTAAGTCCGCCGCGGACGGCAGGGAAATCTCCGCGGCGTCTGGGGTGTCCGCCATCGGCAGGTCGCTTGTCGTCGCGACGCTTGATGCGTCAATCACCGAGCAGCACAGCAGCACTAATTGGTTGCCATCCACGCGCAGCACCTGCCACAGCACGTCGCTCTCCGCGCCGCTTTCGCCCATCGGGTACGTCCCCAGCAGCACATACGGATGTTCGCTCCGCGCCGCACGCAGCAGGGAGAGGTTCACGCCGAACTTCTCCGCCAGCGCCTGCCGAATTTCCGCAAACGCTGCGTCCGCCGAAAGCGATTCGAGCTGTTCATCCAGCGCATCCGCCGTTTCCAGCGTCACCGCCTGAAACGCTTCTTCTGCCTGCTTCAGCAGCAGTAAGCGGCATTCCTCCGCCCGGTGCGCCGCGTCCAGCGTGTCGCCCATGGCGGCGAAGGCGTTCATCGCGCCCAGATAGTCGCCAGCGCCCAGCAAATCCTCCGCCGCCAAGTACGCCTTGCGCGCTATCGCCGCTGTGCAGGCATCCGAAAGTGCGCGGGACTGCCCGTAGCCGTTCAGCGAGAGGAACAGGTCGCGCGCGCCCTCGTAGTCGCCTTGGCTCATCAGCTGCCGCCCCTGCCGGATGGCTTGCTCCGGAATCGCGGCTTCCAGCGTCTGCGCTCGTTCTGCGCAGTCCTCAAAGCTGCCCAGCGAGACGTAGATGTCCAGCGCGGAATCGAGTTCGCCCTCGTTTTCCGCGTCCAGCGCATCCAGATAGCGCAGATACCGGTCGGCGCTCTTGAACGGCGCGATTTCCAGCAGATTCGCCCGCGCTAAGTCGATCTTGCCGTTTTGCAGGGCATCCAGCGCCGCGGCGTACAGCGTGTACTCTGCCGAATCCTCGTATTCGCCCAGCTGATGGAACAGCTCCGCCGCCTCCGCGTACTCGCCGCTGCCCATCATCAGCTGCGCCCGCTCGTAGTACCGCTGATTGCTGTACGCCGAGCAGCCCGCTGCTCCAATGCTTACGCACACGAGCAGCAGCATCGTCAGGAATTTCTTGCACTTTGCGTTCATGGTCATCCCTCCAGTCGTTGTGCTGGAAACAGGATGCACCGAACGCGGAAAATTTATGAGGGAAACGGCGGATTTATTTTCTCCGCATCAGGCGGAAAATGTCGCTGCGCTTTGCCAATTTCCAGTATGTCAGGCACAGCGCGCCATACACCGCCGCACCGCCAATGACCTGAACCGCGAGTTTCCTCCAGCCGTGCAGCGGGAGAACGTGCCCAAGCAGAACGACCGCGCCCGCCATCACCAGCCCGAACAGGCAGTAAACGCCCGTCGTTTTCAGGTACTGCGCATACGGTAGTTCCTTGCGCAGATACACAAACTGCACCGCAGGAACGGAAAACTCCGCCAGCACCGTCGCCGCCGCCGCGCCCATTGCCCCGAACGGCGGAATCAGCACAAAATTCGCAATCAGGTTGATGACCGCGCCCGTCAGCACACTGTGGACGAAAATCGTGTCGCGCCCCTGCGGCAGTACCCACTGCGTGCGGATGACGTTCGCGAAGCCAATTGACAGGAGCGTAAATGCGAGGGGCATCATCAGCGTGCCGGAATACGCAAAATCGTCCCCGTAGAACAGGGGTGCGAAGTTCACCGCCACCGCCGCCAGCCCAAACGCCATTGCGCACACCATGCACATCACCAGTTCCATGCTGAGCCGGATGTGGCGCTGCACAGCATCCATCTGCTTCATCCGCGTCATGCGGCTGACCTTGGGCAGCATCACCGTGCCGATGGCGGAAATGAACCCGGACAGGCAGAGGATGATTTTCTCCGCGTTCTCGTACAGCCCGGTTTGCGCCATGTCCGCCAGCGCGCCGATCATCACCTTGTCCATCTGCCGGTAGACGCTCACGGCGATGACCGAAATCGACAGCAGCGCGCACGGGGAAAGATGCTTCAGCGCTTCCTTCCACGTCACCTTCACCGGCGTGACTTTCCCGCGCAGGCTGAACATGCAGCTAAGGCAGCCAACGAGCGTCGAGAGCGACCACACGAAGGCGTACACCCACAAATCCTCCGGCTTGCGCACGAAGAGGAACACCGCCGCCGCCGCAAGCAGCTTGACCGCCGTGTTGCGCAGGGCAATGGGCTTGAATTCATCCAGCCCCATTAAGCACCAGTCGAGGTTGACCAGGCAGCTGACGCTCATCATCGTCAGGTTCAGGGAGATGATTTTCTCCTCGCCCGCGATGAAAAAGACGTACACCAGCCAGACAAGCAGCGTCACCCCGGCAACCAGGCGCTGCATCTTCCAGATGGCGGAGAAAGTCCGGTTGAGGGCGTCGCGGTCGTCGCGGACGCGGGCGATTTCGCGCGGGCCGTAGTTTTCCAGCCCCAGCAGACCAATCAGCACGAACACATAGCTGACCGCCCACGAATAGCCGTACAGCCCGACGCCCTCCGTCCCGACGACGCGCGAGAGGTACGGCGCGGTCACCAGCGGCAGCAGCATCGAAAAGACGCGGTAAGCAACATTATAGAGCGTGTTTTTGCGCGTATTCATGGCAAGTCCTTTCCTGCCGAAAAACGGCATCACAAGACAATTCGCCATCGGACGGCAAAATCCTGCGTGATTGTGAAAACTGCCCCTCCCAGCGTGCAAATTTTTGTCGAAAAAACCGCCCTTCACAAGCAATCCTTTCCGTGCTATCATCATGACAGTGAATTTCGCAAAGGAGCTTGCACCCATGTCCCGCCTGACCTATCGCCATACCATCGCCGCCAGCTATCTGGGCTACATCACGCAGGCGATTGTCAATAACCTCGCGCCGCTGCTGTTCGTCACATTCATGTCCGAATTTTCGCTGACGCTGGAACAGATAACGATGATGACGACGGTGAATTTCGCCGTGCAGCTGCTCGTTGACCTGCTCAGCGCCAAGCTCGTTGACCGCATCGGCTACCGCGTCAGCATCGTTGCGGCGCATGTGCTGGCGGTATTGGGCTTGTCAGGCATGGCGATTCTGCCGGGCATTCTGCCGCCCATGACGGGGTTGATGATTGCGGTTGTGCTGTACGCCATCGGCGGCGGGATGATTGAGGTGCTGATCAGCCCGATTGTCGAGGCTTGCCCGACGGAGGGCAAGAGCGCCGCCATGAGCTTGCTGCACTCCTTTTACTGCTGGGGGCATGTGGCGCTGGTGCTGCTTTCGACGCTGTTCTTCGTCGCGTTCGGCACGGCGAATTGGCGCGTGCTGACGCTTCTGTGGATGATTGTGCCGATTGCGAACGCGGTGTACTTCTCTTTCGTGCCGCTGTACCCGATTGTGCCGGAAGAAGCGCAGCAGATGCCGATGAAGCGGATGCTGACGAGCCGGGTATTCTGGCTGCTGATGGTGATGATGGTCTGCGCGGGTGCGTCGGAGCAGGCGATGTCGCAGTGGGCAAGTACGTTCGCGGAGGACGGCCTGCACATCACCAAGACAATGGGGGATTTGCTCGGCCCGTGCGCGTTCGCCATCACGATGGGTACGGCGCGCGCCCTGTATGGCAAGTTTGCGGATAAACTGCCGCTGAAAACTGCCATGATTGCGTCCAGCATCCTGTGCATCGTGTGCTACATCGTTGCGTCGCAGAGCGGCAATGCGCTGGCGGCACTGCTGGGCTGTGCGCTGTGCGGCTTCTCGGTGGGCATCTTCTGGCCGGGCACGTTCTCGCTGGCGGCGCTTGCGCTTCCCGGCGCGGGTACGGCCATGTACGCGCTGATGGCGCTCGCCGGCGACCTCGGCTGTTCCGCCGGCCCGACGACGGTGGGGCTCTTTTCCGGCGCGCTCGGTGGTCTACAATCCGGCTTAACCGTCGGCATGATTTTCCCAATTGCGATGCTGCTATTGTGTGTGTTCTTGAAGACGGAGAAGAAGAAGGGGTGACGCCAGAGGCTCTGCCTCTGGACTCCGCAAGGGGCGTTGCCCCTTGACCCCACAAGGGAGTTCCTCCCTTGACCCTTTTCGCGATTGAGTTGAACGCACTTTCAGGCTGTGCCCGCGTGTTTATCCAATGAACCTACGGTTCATTAAGTAACAATACCCCAAAAGTATGGAGTTGGGGACGCACCGAAGGTTTCCAAAGGGCGATCGGAAAGCCCTTTGGTCGCGCCCGCAGGCGCGAAATCCCCTGCGCAAGGAGGAAATCAATCATGTATTGCGATACAATCAATCTCCCACACTGTCAGATGACAGTCTACATCCCCGATTTGGTCGCAGACCCCGCCGTCCGCCGCCCGACCATCGTCATTGCCCCCGGCGGCGGATACACCCACCTTTCCACCCGCGAGAGCGAACCCATCGCATTGACCTTCGCCGCAATGGGCATGAATGCCGTCGTCGTTCGTTACCGCGTTGCCCCGGCGGTTTTCCCCGCGCCGATGCAGGACATCGCCAGCGCCGTCGCCGCCATCCGCCAAAACGCCGATAACTGGCACGCAGACCCGAATCAAATCGCCCTCTGTGGTTTTTCGGCGGGCGCTCATGCTGTCGGGTTGCTCGGTGTGCATTGGCAGGAAGCGCATTGGTGGCAGGAAATGCACCTCACATCCGCCGACGTTCGCCCGAACGCCCTGATTCTCTCGTACCCCGTCATCACGGCAGGGGAGTTTGCGCACCGCGGCAGTTTCCGCAGCCTCACGGGTACGGACGACATTGCCGCCCATCAGCCGCATTCGCTGGAGAACCTCGTCACGCCTGACACACCGCCGACGTTCCTCTGGCACACATGGACGGACGGCGCAGTGCCCGTGGAAAACACGCTCCTGATGGCAATGGCTCCGAAGTTACGTACATCGGTAATTCCATCCAGCATGACGAATAGGGGTGTTTTTCCTTCTTCAAACAGGAAAGGTACCAGATCTTCTGTTTTCTGGTAGGTGACAGAGGAGATGAATGCTACAACTCCCTGATGGTTTTTCCGGGTAATACGGTTAATACGCTCCACGGGTACACGCTGAACAGGGATGAGGGTATTTTTCAAGCAGGCAAACAGTTCTTTGGACAGTTCGCTCTGTATATCTTTCTTCACCAATACTTTATCTATCTCTCTTCCGGCTTGTATGGCTTCAATAACAGCGCGTACACCGAAAATCATTTCATTCTTTTCTAACATATTTAATAAGTGGTTAATGGTTAGTGACAGGTGGTTAGTGGTAATTGGCACTAGCCACTTATCAGCGCCTTTGCATTGTTCAGGGCTGCCTCTGTCAAGGTAGCCCCACTTAGCATATTGGCAATTTCTTTTACTCTTTCTTCATCAGTCAGGCGGCGGATGTGGCTGTTGGTGCCTGTTTCCGTATCTTCCTTATATACTTTATAATGAGTGATGCCGCGTGCTGCAATCTGGGGCAGGTGGGTGATGCTGATGACCTGACGGTTTTGTTTTCCCATCTCCTGCATGATGAGCGCCATTTTCTCGGCGATGGAACCGGAAACTCCGGTGTCTATTTCATCAAAGATGATAGTAGGCAGTTTCACAGCTCCGGCTATCATGGCTTTCAGCGAAAGCATGACACGGGCAATCTCACCACCCGATGCTACGGAAGCTACATTTTGTAATGTTCCATTCTTGTTGGCCGAAAACAGGAATGTCACACTGTCCATCCCTTTACTGTCCGGTTCCTTGCGCGGATTCAGTTCCACCACAAAGCGCACATTGGGCATACCGAGAGGAACCAGCAGGCTTTGCATCTGTCTTTCAATGTGCTTGCCCGATTGGGAACGGAGTTTTGTCAACACAGCAGCTTGCTTTATCACTTTGTCATATAGCGTTTCTTTTTGGGCGGTAAGTTCTGCTATACGGTCATCAAAAGAAGTGATGGCGTTCAGCTTCTCATGATAGTCGGTTTGCACGGCTATCAATTCCTCTATTGTTTGTACGTGATGCTTCTGTTGCAAAGAGTAGATTAAGTTCAGGCGTTCATTTACATAATCCAGACGGGTGGGGTTGAACTCCACTTCCTCCTGTGCGCCTGCTATTTCATGCGACAGATCTTTCAGTTCTATGTAACAACTGTCTAAACGCCCTATCCATTCCTGGGCACGTGTGTACACTCTCGCTATGTTATGCAGGGTTTGCATACATTCTTTGGTAGCGGACAACAGGCTGGCATCTTCCGAAGCCATTATTTGGTCCACTTTGTACAAGCCCGCTTTTATCTCTTCGGCATGATTCAAGGTTTCGGCTTCCTGTTCCAGTTCGGTTTGTTCTCCTTCCTGAAGGTTTGCATCATCCAGCTGTTCCAGTTGGAACCGGATGTAATCTTCATCCTTCCGGCTTTGCTCGGCTTGCGTTATGAAGTCGGCCAGCTGTTTGCATACGTTCCTGTACTCGGTATAAATATCCTTGTATGCTGAAAGTTCGTTGTCATCCTGTGCCAGGATATCCAATACATTCAATTGGAATCCCTCACTGTTGAGCAACAGGTTTTGATGCTGGCTATGTACATCTATCAGTTTCTCGCCCAGTTCCTTCATCTGCGCCAATGAGGCCGGAGTATCGTTTATGAATGCGCGGCTTTTACCTGATGCATATAACTCGCGGCGGATAATACATTCATCCGGATCATATTCCAAATCTCTTTGGGTAAAGAAAGGCTCCATCTGATAGGCGGAGATGTTGAAACGTGCTTCTACAATACATTTATTGGCGCCTTTCTTGATCGCTTTGATATCGGCCCGTTGTCCCAGTAACAAGCCGATAGCGCCTAGAATAATCGATTTACCGGCACCGGTCTCTCCGGTGATGACAGAGAAACCGGGGGTGAAACTGATATCCAATGTATCAATCAATGCATAATTCTGTATATAGATAGATTGCAGCATATTCTTGCTCCTTTTTAATAATTTGCTGATTTGTCAATTTGCTAATTTGCTGCGCTGTTGTATTCCGCATGGTAATTAGCACATTAGCACATTAGCACATTGGCACATTGGCAACATGGCAAATTAAGAAATTATTTATTATTTACCAGTCTGTCAATAATATCCCTTGCTACTTCCTGTTTGCTTTTCAGCGGATAAGGAGTTGCTCCCTGACGGTCTATAATCGTTATTTTGTTGGTGTCACAACGAAACCCGGCTCCTTGGTCGTTCAATGAGTTCAGTACAATGAAATCAAGGTTCTTACGTTCCAGTTTTCTTTGTGCATTTTTTGTTTCATCATTTGTTTCCAAGGCAAATCCCACTAATGTCTGTCCGTCTTTTTTCCGGTTTCCCAGTGCGGCGGCAATGTCTTGTGTGGGTTTCAGTTGCAGTATTAAATTATCTTTCTCTCTTTTGATTTTATGACCGGCTACGGTTTCCGGGGTAAAGTCGGCCACTGCCGCACACAGGATGCCGGCCGAAGCTGTAGGAAACTCGCGGATGGCGGCTTCGTACATTTCTCCGGCACTTTCCACATCTATGCGGCGGATGTTAGGGTGATGGGCCTGAATCGTTACCGGTCCGCTGATTAGCGATACTTCCGCTCCACGTGAAGCGCATTCCTCGGCAAGTGCGAATCCCATTTTTCCTGAAGAATAATTGCCGATAAAGCGTACCGGATCTATTTTCTCGTAGGTTGGACCGGCGGTAATGACTACTTTCTTTCCGGCCATGTCTTGTTGTTTGGCAAAGAAAGCTTCCAGAATTTCCACTATTTTTTCCGGTTCTTCCATTCTGCCTTTTCCTACCAGATGGCTTGCCAGTTCCCCTTCTGCCGGTTCTATAATATGATTTCCGTAAGAACGGAGCGTGTCCAGATTCTTCCGGGTGGAAGGGTGTGCGAACATATCCAGATCCATTGCCGGAGCTACGAATACGGGAGCTTTCATTGACAGATAAGTCGTGATCAGCATATTGTCCGCTATTCCGTTGGCCATTTTACCAATAGTGGATGCGGTAGCCGGAGCGATAATCATGGCATCCGCCCATAGTCCCAAATCAACGTGGCTGTTCCATGTCCCGTCACGCTGGGCAAAAAACTCGCTGATAACAGGTTTGCTTGTTAATGCAGACAAAGTGATAGGTGTGATGAATTCTTTGCCTGCGGGGGTAATCACGACTTGTACTTCCGCTCCCTTCTTAATAAGTCCGCGAATGAGTATAGCCGCTTTATAGGCGGCTATACTTCCGGTTATACCTAGTACGATTTTTTTTCCTTTCATACTCATTTCATCATTCCCGATTCACGTAGTCTGATTTTTGTCAGTACGTTTTTCGTGTTCAGCGTAAAGTCACCGTTCAGTATCCAGCTGTAGTAGCCCGGATCTTTTTGTAATACTTCGCTGACCGACATTCCTTTGTATTTCCCAAAATTAAAGACTTCCACGCCTTTGTCATCATAAACAATGCGTCCGGCGAAATCTACGTTCTTGTTGAAACTTGAATATTCGGCTAGAAATGCCATATCGTTTTGCAATTCTTCCGGATAGCGGTCCAATTGGGATTTCAGTACTTCGTATGTGGCACGTGTGTCGGCTTCGGCTGTATGGGCATCTTCCAGATTCTTTCCGCAATAGAATTTATAGGCGGCAGACAGGGTGCGCTGTTCCAGTTTGTGATAAATCACCTGCACGTCAATGAATTTTCGTTTCATCATGTCAATGTCTACTCCTGCGCGCAGGAACTCCTCAGCCAAAACCGGAATGTCGAAACGATTGGAATTGAAACCGGCAAGGTCACATCCCTCAATGTCCCGGGCTATCTCTTTTGCCACTTCCTTGAAAGTAGGGCAGTCCGCCACATCTGCGTCATAAATACCGTGGATGGCAGAAGATTGTTCGGGAATATGCATTTCCGGATTGATACGCATGGTCTTCGTTTCTTCGTTGCCGTTTGGGTACACCTTCAGATAGCATATTTCCACTATTCTGTCTGTGTTTATATTTGTTCCCGTTGTTTCCAAATCGAAAAAAACAATAGGATTCTTCAAGTTCAATTTCATTTTCAGCTTGTATTATATATTGTTTTTCCGCCACATGGTGGCGTGTTGTTTTTAGTCGTTCAGCATCATAGGCATCAGCAGCATCAGCAGGTCTTCTTTTTCTTCCTGTTCTACAGGAACAATAACACCCGCACGTGAAGGATCAGCCAGTTCGAAAAGTATTTCCTGTGCCGAGATATTGTTTAAAATATCGATCAGGAATGTTGATTTAAAGCCGATGCTCATGGGGCTTCCTGTATATTGGCAAGTCAGTGTTTCTTCTGCTGAGGTGGAGAAGTCTATGTCTTGTGCGGAGATCTGGATCTGATTTTCACTGAGGCGGAGTTTTATCAAACTGCTTGCTTGTGATGAGAATACAGATACACGGCGGAGCGCACTGATCAGCATCATGCGGTCAATGGTGGCCTTGTGCGGATTATCCTGCGGAATTACTGAATTATAATTGGGATAGCGTCCTTCGATAAGACGGCATATCATGCTGTAGTTTTCTAATGTAAACGTAGCGTTACGGTCGTCAAAATCAATTTGCACATCTCCTTGTTCTTTCGGCAACAGGTTCTTCAGCAGGGTTGCCGGTTTCTTGGGCAGAATGAAAGCGGCTTTTTCATCGCCGTGTGCCACAAATGTTTTATTGCGTACTAATTTGTGCCCGTCTGAGGCTACGAAAGTGATGTCTTCGGTAGTGATATCAAAATAAATACCATTCATTACCGGACGTAACTCGTCATCGGCAGTAGCGAACAAGGAACGGTTGATACCCGCCAGCATCACCGGAGCGCCCATTGTTACGTGTACCGCATTTGCGCCTAATGCGGGAGCCTGCGGATATTCGTCGGCATTTTGTCCCATCAGGCTGTATTTACCATTCTGATATTGTACGGTGATTTCCAGATTCTCTGTATTTACCAGGAAAGTCAGTGGTTGTTCGGGTATTTCTTTCAGGGCTTCGAGTATGGTTTTTGAAGAAACGGCAAAGCGTCCGTCACCGTCACTTTCATTTACTTCCAAAGAAGTGGAGAGGGTCGTTTCGCTGTCAGAGGCAGTGAGCGACAACGTTCCGTCAGTCAGTTCCATTAAGAAACAATCAAGAATAGGTAACGAATTTTTAGAGTTGATTACTCGGCTAATAGCTTGTAAATGACTGAATAATCCAGTACTTGAAACGATGAACTTCATAGTTTTATATTATTATATTTATATTCTATATCTCTATATTCATTTAACTGCCAAAGTTACGAAAAGATTATGGTTCAAGCGCAAAAAATGGCGAAAAAATTAGTTTACTCGCAAGGAAAAGTGTACTTTCGTGGCGAATTTAAATAACGTAATATGGAATTAGCAGGAAAAGTAATAGCAGTCCTCGAACCGAGAGGAGGAGTTTCAAAGACAGGAAATGAATGGAAAGTACAAGAATACGTAATTGAAACGCATGATCAATATCCTAAAAAAATGTGTTTTGACGTATTTGGAGCAGATAAGATAGCGCAATTTAATATTCAGGCAGGTGAAGAGTTGAATGTGTTTTTTGATGTGGATGCCCGCGAGTGGAATGGTCGTTGGTTCAACAGTATCCGTGCGTGGAAAGTAGAGCGTGTGGGTGCCCAGGGACCTGTTGCACCGGATGCTCCGTTTCCTCCCATGAATGCTGCTCCCGCTGCACCGGTAGATTTTGCCGCGACAGACGAGAAGGATGATTTGCCTTTCTAGGGGATAGAGGATTCCCATAAACATAAATAAGCCGGCAGAATCCGTGAAAAGGATTTTGCCGGCTTATTTTATATAGTCTGTTTTTATGGTCATTCTCAATCATGGTGTGAAGTGTTGATGGGATATTTGCGTTCCATGAATTTCCATTTATCATCCGGTGTGGTATGATTACGGTGGAGTAAATTAAACAGGCGGAAACTATATTGCTGTAGTTGCCGCCTGTTCTTTATTTGGTTAAATAAAAAAGTCTTAAAATGTAGTGTAGAAGATTTGCATTTTCAGCTTATTCTCAGGATTCGTTCCACCTTTTAACATAGCGCTTTCCATACCTAAGCTGTTGGATATTTCAACTATTTCATTGTTTGAATTGGATACTGCTTTGACAGGTATGATGACAACTCTGTTCCAGTCCGGATTTTTAGCGTCCCATTTTTTTCCGTCTTCTTCCTTTTCAGGATCTCCACCTGCTGCTGTTATGCCTTTTTTCCGTTCCTCAATACAGTAAGTGATTAAGGGAGCGATGTTGGTAAAGGTGTATGTATTGTTACTGCTGCTATATGAACTTAAGAAAGAAGTCTTGTTGTCGATAATCTTGTTTTCTTCAAAGAACGAGAACATATCTTTCTTTCTGACCATCAATACATATTGGGGGATGCCCATTTTGTATTTGGACTCTTTCTCGTTGTAGCGTGTGAACGATACATTTACACCATTTAGCGTATCTCTTTTATGTTCATTGTAAATCTCTGCAATGGGGAAAGTCGCTTCTGTAAAAATACCTGCCGGACTTTTGAGGTAAGTATGGTCCGGATCTTGGGCTAACTCTTCCAATCTGCTACCGTTACTGAAGTGGTTGGCTTGTATCACTTCCTTGGTTGCTCTAAAGAAATAGGACTTGTAAACCAACGAATCCCGCTTGCCGGAAGAACTTTCTATCAGGGCTTCAAAATTAAGATTCAGGCTTAAACCGTCAATGTATAAAATGGTTCCGTCGCCATGAGTACAGCGAATGTAAACTCCCTTTAATACATTCTTGATAAAACTTTCAGGAGTCTTGAAATACTCTTTGTTCTCCTTGTATTTGTTGAAGATGTGATCGCCTAATGAATTGGGCAATTTGATAGTCTGTATAATTGTTCTTTGCTTGACACCGCTGCTTGTGGTTGTAGTTTCATCTTTGCTTGTAGACGGACCTACTGCCGAATAGGCTTTTACAGCGATAGGCTTTCCTTTTTCGTTGTAATAATCTTTAGGATCCACACTGGTATAGAAAGTACTTAGTTCTTTTTCAGGAATAACCTTGTCCAATGTGTCAACCTGTAAGCGCATGGCATTCAGTGAGTCACCAAAGAAAGACCCGTATTGCAGACTTATATTTACTCCGATGACTTTGGTCAGCTCTTCTTCAAATTTGAAGTTGTCCATACAGGTGAACTGTGCTATAAAGTCGGCAGTAAATTCTCCAAATTGCTCATCGGTATATCGTCCTAAATATGCAGTACTGGTACGTGCATAAACAGAGTCGGCCAACAGAGATTTGGTGGTAAACTCATAACTGTCTGTATTTGCCGGAATCTTATCTCCACCGGGGATAAGATCAGTCCCGATGCCGGTTGTTGAATCATCGCAACTATAAATAAGTGCAGCCAACAACAATGCGCATAAGTATTTGATTTTCATCTTTATTATTCTTAGTGAGTTATTTCTTTTCAAACTCCCATACTTTGTCATAGAACTCATTGAAAGCATCTACATAGGTATCGGCAGGCTGATAGTCGAGCACGGGCACACCCGATTCACGGGCGAACTTCATGACATTCTCGTTCACTTTTTCGCTGTTTTGTATCACACCGTCGGAGTAGGCAATGGCCAGTTTGCACAGCTCCTCGTAATTTGCCGGAGATTTGACGATGCTTTCCACATCATTCTTTTCAATGCCTTTCAGCATGAGTTTTTCAGTCAGATTACCTTCGCAGTCCGATTTGAAATCATCTTCAAACACCGAAAATACTACTTTTGAGTCTCTGAATGACGGTTCATCCTGATAAGCCTTCTTGATATAAAGAGGTACAAATGCACTCATCCACCCTTGGCAATGGATAATGTCCGGACACCAGCGTAATTTCTTTACCGTTTCCAATACGCCGCGTGCATAAAAAATAGCACGTTCGTCATTGTCTTTGTATTCTACACCGTTTTCGTCAGCTACCATTTGGCGGTGCTGGAAATAGTCGTCATTGTCAATGAAGTAAACCTGCATACGTGCAGCTTGGATAGATGCTACCTTGATAATCAGCGGATGGTCCGTATCGTCTATGATTAAATTCATGCCGGACAGGCGGATGACTTCGTGTAATTGGTTTCTGCGCTCATTGACATTGCCCCATTTTGGCATAAAAGTTCTGATTTCTCTGCCTTTTTCCTGAATAGCCTGAGGAAGAAATCTTCCCATGTTTGCCATTTCGGATTCGGGAACGTAAGGGGTAATCTCTTGTGTAATAAATAAAACTTTATTTGCCTTCATCTTAACTTTTTGTTGCTCATAATCATTTTGCAAAGATATAAAAAAAATAGATGAGAGTGGCAAGAAACGAGGAATAATAATTCCTTATGATATGTTAAGTGGCTGGTAATTAGTAATTAGCAGTTGGAAGTTAATGGCCGATGCCTTGCGGAATTAGGTGAAAAATGGGAAAGAACAGGTGGCCGGCCGGTGGCTGAAGAGGGCTTATTGCGCCATATCTGCAAGCTATTAACCACTTATTACTAACCACTCATCATTAATTAAAACTCTTTTTTTCTTCGTTATCTCCCAAATAATGGTTTACTTTGCAGCCGTTTTAAATGAAACTACTCAAACAAAAGAGATAAAAAGATGAAGTTAGTTCAAACAATCAAAGAGCTTCAGTCAGAGCTGGATGCCCTGCGCAGTGAGGGAAAGACAATAGGTTTGGTACCTACGATGGGTGCACTCCATGCCGGACACGCTTCGTTGGTGAAACGTGCTGTTGCAGAAAATGATGTAGTGGTGGTAAGTGATTTTGTGAATCCTACCCAGTTTAACGACAAAAATGACTTGGCAAAATATCCGCGTACATTGGATGCCGATTGTGAATTGTTGGAAAAAGTAGGGGCGGCTTTTGTTTTTGCTCCGTCTGTAGAAGAGATTTATCCTGAGCCTGATACCCGGCAGTTCAGCTATGCGCCGTTGGACACAGTGATGGAAGGCCGTTTCCGTCCGGGACATTTCAATGGAGTATGCCAGATAGTGAGCAAGCTGTTTATGATTGTAAATCCTACCCGTGCTTATTTCGGTGAGAAAGATTTCCAGCAGTTGGCTATTATTCGTGAAATGGTGAAACAGATAGGGTTCAACGGACTGGAAATTGTAGGTTGTCCTATTGTGCGTGAGGAAGACGGGCTGGCATTGAGCAGCCGCAATGCACGGCTTTCTGCGGTGGAGAGAGAGTATGCGCTGAATATTTCGCAGACTTTATTTAAGAGTTGTACTTTTGCAAAATCTCATCCGGTCGCTGAGACTCAGAAGTTTGTAGAAGATGCGATTGCTGCCGCTCCGGGTTTGCGTCTGGAATATTTTGAAATAGTAGACGGCACTACGCTTCAGAAAATAACGGATTGGGAAGATACGGATTATGCAGTAGGTTGCATTACGGTATTTTGCGGAGAGGTACGTTTGATAGATAATATAAAATATAAGGGATAGTGATCGTTAACCATTAGAATTATGATGATTGAGGTATTAAAGTCGAAACTGCATTGTGTCCGTGTAACGGAAGCCAATTTGAATTACATGGGTAGTATTACGATTGACGAGGACTTGATGGATGCCGCCAACATGATTGCCGGCGAGAAAGTGCACATTGTGGATAATAATAACGGCGAGAGGTTTGAAACTTATATTATTAAGGGTGAGCGCGGTTCGGGATGTATTTGTCTGAATGGGGCTGCTGCCCGGAAAGTACAGGTGGGTGACATTGTGATTATCATGTCATACGCCATGATGGATTTTGAGGAAGCTAAATCGTTCAAGCCGACGGTGGTTTTCCCTGATTCGGCGATGAACAAGATTGTATAACGATATTTTTGTTCGGTAATCCAAAAGCCCGGTAGACGTGAGTCTGATACGGGCTTTATTTTTTTAGGGATATTCAGTAAATGTCTCTAAAAAATAAGATGGCATATGAAGATGATAG